>Ga0307379_10006827_pt1 | contig 15607 bp, 12 predicted proteins | sample UN2MG_FD_202237 | JGI IMG/M metagenome (GOLD analysis project Ga0307379, IMG submission 202237) | Soil microbial communities from Risofladan, Vaasa, Finland - UN-2 | ecosystem: Environmental > Terrestrial > Soil > Coastal area > Acid sulfate soil | place: Finland: Risofladan, Vaasa | collected... | reverse complement strand
TCCACTACGCGTCCGCGCAGCGTCTCCTGCGACTCGGGGGAAAGCTTCCGACCGTCATAGTTTTTCATGGAGACGATTATAGCACAAAATCAGGCAAATGTCCAATAAATAATGCTCTGATTAGTATTAGTTTGTGAACAATTTGCCAATTGCCATTATCTAATATTGACTGAATAGTCATTTAAATCTCCTTTAAAATATATGGAAATCTGGCGAGTTCATGATAAGTGTTGTCAAGGGAGAGGAAGGCTCCCTCCTTTCTTTCTTAGTTCTGGAGACACGATATTTAATTCCTTCACCACACTATACTATTTGCTTTCGTATCCGGTTATGTTGCGGCCTTCCAGGCCTGGAGAGGTTTTTTGTCGCCACGATGCCACGGGGCGTTGGCCTGCCCAGGGTGTTGCCTTGGGCTGTCTTGTATTGCCCTTTCCGAGCCTCCTCTCTTTGCTCCTTGACGGCGATTCCCTCCCCATGCGGAACTTGAGATGCCAATTTGGCACCTCAAGTTTTGGGCCTCTTTTGCGGTCAGTTGGAACATGAAGTCCTCGGGAAAACGGCCCAGGTTTCTCTTTACGGCGCGGTTCAGCGCGCCCGTTTCAACCTCGTAAAGTTCGGCCAGGTCTCTGTCAATCATGACCTTCTGGCCGCGGACCAGATATATTATTCGCTCGATCCTTTCCAGCGGGACTAATTGGGTCACTATTTCAGCTCCTTGGGATTATGTCGCCACGATACCACGGGGCATGGGACAAGATGAAATTTAACAGGGATTTTCAGGATGTCCAGGATAAATTCATGAAATTTCATATCCTGTTTGTCCTTTATATCCTTGTTTCCCCTTCCCGGTCGTTTTTGCCTCCGTAGCTCCGCCGGGCCGGCGGCATCTCTTTGGGTTGCCGGCAAGCTGCCGGCGCTACCTGCCCAGTTTAGCATCTATTTCCTTTCCCTTCTCACCTTGTTCTTTCCCCTTGGCTGTCTATTACTCCCTCCGGTCCGGTTTTTTCTTTTTCGGTTTCGGGGAAGAGATGGGAGAGGTTCTTTTGGCGGAGGCTTTTTCTGACCTGTTCCATTTCCTCGCGCAGGGATAGGCCCTGGTATTTTTGATTGGCCTGGTCGCGGAGCTCGCGCTGGAGCTTGACGCAATTGATTTCAATCTTCATCAATCACCTCCATCGGACTGCGGATTTCCAGGAAAGGATGCCCCTGGGCCAAATTCACGCTGTTGTATTTTTTGATCCTGGTCAGGTTGACAATGTGTTGAAAGTTCCAACTCACCAGGACGTCCACCATGGACACGGTGGCAATGGCGATATGCAAGGCGTCGCGCCGGGAGCTTTTGCCCACTGCTCCGGCCTGGATGTATTGCTCGGCCAGGTCCAACATTTCCTCGGTGGTGCCGACCATCTCCCGCTGCGAAAGAGGAATGGATTCGATCACCGCTTGGAGATTTTCCCAGATGGGACTTGCGGCGCTGGACAGCTCATCCAGGGTCAAATCGGAAATGACCGCCATCTTCCCTTGCCGGACAATCTGGTCGAAAAGCTTACGGGTGGCTTCTTGGAATTCCTTGTCAAAAAACCCCCCGATCACCGAACTGTCAAGGTATATTCTGGCCTTCTTCAATTGCCGCCTTTCTTTTCATGTTATCATAATTTGCCTGGCCCCGCATTTCCGGGGAAACGAGATTGACGATCCTGAACAGGATGGCCCTTCAAGAGTTTTAACAGGGATGTTCAGGATGTCCAGGATGAATTCATGAAATTTCATATCCTGTTTATCCTGTGTATCCTTGTTTCCCCTTCCCGGTCCGTTTTGCCTCCATAGCGCTACCGTCCCGGCGGCATCCGTATTGGGTGCCGGCAGGCTGCCGGCGCTACCTTCCCATGGTAGCGCCGCCAAGCGGGTTGGCCCTTTCATGGTGGTAGGATAGGCATTCCTGCCTGTCCACCACGCCCTGCATGTGCACCACGCGACCGGACAGACAAGAATGTCTGTCCTACCGCCTTTTGCATGATTCCAGGGCGCCACAACCCTGGGCCGTGATAAATATGTAACCCTTACAGGGTACAATGGCTTGGGCGCCTGTTTTCCCAGGGCAGCCCCGCCGGGCGGGTCAACCCTGGGCTATTTTATGATTGCCCTTTCAGGGCGGACGATTCTCTCCCATCGCCATTGTACCGATTCGGTTATTGTATTGTCAAGCGGAAAAATGAAAAAGTTTGGGGTTCAATACCCAAGCTTCAATCAAGCATGCTTTGGCCTTCTGATCCCGGCGGGATCGCGGAGAATAGCCCGGCGATTCATCGCCGGGATGAATTCGGCCCTGAGAGCGCGAATCCCGGAGGGATGATGGAGGTTCAGCCGGCGCTGCTTTCACCGGCCGCCTCTATCTCTGCCGCCCCTGCCGGGGCTTGAAGGCATTGTTGTCGTCGCTGGTCCCAGGAATGAATTCCTGGGCTAATGTCCGGATGTCCCTCCGGGACTAAACCTCAAACCCCAAACCTCAAACCCCAAACCTTTCTTTAAGAGCATTACTTTTTTTCCTTTTGCCTGCGACATGTTTCCTATATATAGGAGAGGTTTGTGGTTTGGGGTTTGTGGTTTGTGGTTAAAGAGAGGAGGAGATGGTGAGGCGGGCTCGACAAAATATTTTCTTGTCAATTCGCGCTCAACATTTGGGGCCGGAATTTCGTGGCCTTTCTTGTGGCCTAAAGTTCGGACATGGGTGGCCTAAAGTTCGGACACTGGTGGCCCAGAGTTCGGACGCGGGTGGCCCAAAGTCCGGACGCGGGTGGCCCGAGATCCGGGCCGCGGAGCCGGTTTTTCAGGCCTTGAAAATCAGGCCGCGGTTTTATAAGCCCCGGATTTTTAAAAGGACCGATCACGGCGGGAGCGGAAAAATTTTCGGAAACTGCTTTCGTGGCCTGGGTTTTAGGCCAGGTGAAGGCGCATTAGAGAAAAAGCGGCGGTTGCATTTTGTGCAACGTAAAGACCTCAAGCCCGTTATAGTTTGGCCTTCATACGGCAGGCTTACCCGATCCGTTGTTTTGCAGTGCGCATGGACTTTGTTTTATAATAATGGTTTCAGCGCATCCCGCCCGCGGGGAACGACGTCCGTTGATTTGCGATGAAAGGAGAGGGTCATGCTCGAACAAATAGACCTCAAGAAAAAGCTTTCCAAGAAGGAGTTCCAGAAGGAGTTCCCCGAGGTCCAGGAGAAGCTGCGCCAGGTGCAGGCGGACCTGTGGGGCGCGGGCGTGCCCATGCTGATCGTGTTCGAGGGCTGGGACGCCGCGGGCAAGGGCCTGGCCATCGAGAAGCTGGTGTCGCGGCTGGACCCGCGCGGTTTCAAGGTGCATCGCATCAAGGCCCCGCTGCCGGAGGAAAAGATGCGGCCGTTTTTGTGGCGGTTCTGGACCAAGACGCCGCCGCGCGGGCGCATGGCCGTGTTCGACCGGAGCTGGTACGGCCGCGTCGTGGTCGAGAGGATTGACAAGGAGATCAAGAAAAAACAGCTCCCCGAATCCTACGAGGAGATCAGGTCGTTCGAGCGCCAGCTTTTTGACGACGGCGCGGTCATCGTCAAGTTCTGGCTGCACATCTCGAAGAAGGAGCAGAAGAAGCGGTTCCAGGCGTGCGAGGCCGACAAATACCTGTCCTGGAAGATCGAGAAGGAGGACTGGAAGCACCACCGCCAGTACGATGAGTACACCCAGGCGGTGGAGGAGACGCTGGAGCGGACGTCCACCAGCTTCGCTCCCTGGACCGTGGTCGAGGCCACCGACGCCCATTGGTCCCACCTGAAGATTTTCAAGACCATCATCGAGGCCGGACTGCAGGGACTTGATCGCAAGCGCCGCCGCGAGGCCGCCCTGCAAGTGAAGCCCGCGGTTGACACGGAGCAGATCACTCGCCACACCCACCCCACCATCCTCGACAAGGTGGACCTCTCGCTGAAACTGGACAAGAAGAAATACGAGGACGAGCTCAAAAAGCTCTCGGTCCGGATGCGCGAGCTCGAGTTCGAGATTTACAAGGCCCGCATCCCCGTGGTCGTAACGTATGAGGGCTGGGACGCCGCCGGCAAGGGCGGAAACATCAAGCGGATCGCCTCGCAGCTCGACCCGCGCGGCTACGAGGTCGTGCCCATCGCCGCGCCCAGCGCCGAGGAAAAGGCCCACCAATTTCTCTGGCGCTTCTGGAACCAGATCCCCAAGGCCGGGCACATCACCATCTTCGACCGGAGCTGGTACGGCCGCGTGCTGGTCGAGCGGGTCGAGGGGTTCTGCCACGAGGACGAGTGGCGCCGCGCCTTTCAGGAGATCAAGGAATTCGAGGGCAACCTGGCCGAGTTCGGCGCCGTCATCGCCAAGTTCTGGATCCACATCTCCAAGGAGGAGCAGCTAAGAAGGTTCGAGGAGCGCAAGACCTCGGAGTACAAGAGCTGGAAGATCACGGACGAGGACTGGCGCAACCGCGACAGGTGGGACCGCTACGAGGAGGCCGTCCTCGATACGCTCGAAAACACCTCCACCACCTATGCCCCCTGGACCATCGTCGAGGGCGAGGACAAGTACTGGGCGCGCATCAGGACCCTCCGCGTGCTGACCGAGGCCATCGAGCGGCGCATAAGCTGAGCTTTCCATCAGCCGGGCAGTTCCCGACCAGAGGGCCGGGGATGAGTTGGTTACCGATCCTGCCCGGGCGCCGCGGCCATGCACATGGTTTCCTTGATGAAGATGCTGGCGGCCAGGGCGACGGCGGCGCTTAGCATGAGCGCGATGAAGGCATTGCGGTAACCGGTGACGGTGAAGGCGCCGGATTCGAGCTTGCCCGACAGCTCCAGGAGGTGGCCGAGCAGCGGCTGGAACACGGCGCCGCCCAGGAAGGGGAAGAGGTTGACCAGACCGGTGGACGTGCCCGCGATCGAGACCGGGAACAACTCCTTGGCCGCGGTGAAGCCGATGACCACGATGGCGTTGGTGAACACGCCGAAGCCGAGGCAGACGAGGTAGAGAGAAGTCAGGGAAAGCCGTCCGGTGTATAGGACGAGTATGGTAGTGAGGGCCAGGGTGGCGGCGCTGGCGATGACGAGCAGGGCCTTTCTGCCCTTGAACACGCGGTTGGATAATAGGCTCAACAGCGGGCTCCCGAAGATCATGCCCACCGCGCCCATGGTCAGCACGTTCCCGGCATCTCCCTTGCTCATCCCGTAAACCTGCATCAGGTACGGACCGCCCCACAACCCGATGAACGCGAAGAACACCGCGCACCCGAAAAAGAACCACAGCGCGAGCGGCCAGAAAGCGGGAGTGGACAGCACTGTCCTCACGCCTTCCTGGAGCCCGATGGCCGGAGCGCCGGGAGCGCGGTCGGCCGGTCCGGGCCAGCCCATGTCGGAAGGCCGGTCGCGAACGATCAGCCAGACCAGGAGCGCGAGCACAAGAGTGACGATGCCCACGATGATGAAGGCGCCGCGCCAATTTACCGCCGCGCTGAGCCACGCCAGCGGCCGGAAGGCGCTGATCGAGCCCACCCCGCCCATCGCGATCAGGATGCCGGTCATCGAAGCGAACTCGCGCGCCTCGAACCACTCGGCCAGCACCTTCATGGCGGGCACGAACAGCATCGAAACCCCGAGGCCCGCCAGCGCCCGCCCGAACACCGCCCACCACAGCGACGGCGCCAGGCCCAGGATGATGGAGCCGATACACGCCACGACGAAAAACACCGTGATCGTCCGGCGCGGGCCCCACGAGTCAGACAGCAGCCCCGCCGGGAGCTGCATCAGAGCGTAAGGATAAAAATACGCCGAGCCCAGCAGCCCCAGCAGGCCGCCGCTGGCGTGCAGGTCCTTCATCATGTCCACCGCCACCACCGAAGGGCAGAGCCGATGGAAATACACCAGGAAATAACCCACCGCCAACGTCCAGAAGATCAGCCAGCGATAACGCCTTGCTTTTTCCGATGCTTCCGAGTCCATGAGCGTCCCTCGCCAAAAGAATAAAGGAATGGCATACCAAAATAACATCAAGCCCGAACTAAAGAAAATATGTTTCCGTCCCAACGCTTTTTTATGATAAGTTGGAGCCAAGTTTTCCTGGCCCCGCAGGCGGGCCGAATTTTTGGAGGTCGGCGATGAGAAAGATCGGCGTGGTTTTGGCGGTTGTGTTTCTGGCGTTTGGCGCGGGGGCGCGGGAGGTGTCGTTCGCGCCGGGGGTGAGCTTTGAGGGCTCGCCCTCGTACGTGTCCGAGTTCGCGACGCAGTTTCGGGACAACGGCGGGCCGCTGTCGCCTTATGGGAGCCATTTCGGGCTGAAGGCGGAGGTCAGGGAGAAGCGGTTCGCGGGGGTCGAGCATTACGCGTGCGCTACCGGCAAGAACATCCTGGACTACTCGCGCACGGGGCTGGCGGGGCGGAGCTGGGTGAGCTTTGACGTGGGCGGCCGCGAGATCGGGGAGGCCGCGGAGCGCAAGGTCCATTTTGAGTACTTCGGCTGGGAGGAGGAGGCGAAGTTCGAGGGCTTTACGGCGATCTTGCGGGTGCAGTTCCTGGGCCTTGATCAATACCTGATTAGCGTGAAGGTGAAGAACATGGGCGCGGCACCGCTCGAAATCGGGCCCGAGCTCAATTTCAAAAAGTCTGGGAAGAAGATGAAGATTCTATGGTCAAGCAGGTCATCTTCGATGGTGTTCAAGTTCGCGGTACAGCCTACAATCACTCCCGGTGAAAGTTACATGGCCGTCATCTCCGAAGCCGACTATGGTTCGATAAGTAGAAGGAAGGGCTTCAAGATACGGATAAACCCCGTCAGATGGGAGGAAGGTCATCCGAACACTATTTACCTGGCGCCTGGCGCGGAACAGTGGTCGTGGTTCATCTTCGGCTATTCACTGGACAGCGCGGACAAAGCCTTACAGTCGGCGCGGGAAGCTCAGGAAAAGTTCTCAGGGCCGGATGACGCGTGGCAAAAGATGCTGGAGACGCGCGATAGATTTTTCTCGTCGCTTCCCGCGCCGCATCTCGCGGCGGGCCAGGGCGATTACCTGGACCTGTACCGGATGGCGGCGACGGCGCTCGCGAACCAGCTTTACGCGCCGCGGGTGAACATGGAGCATTGGGCGTGCGTTCCGACCAAGGTGCATTACAACTGGTTCTGGCTGTGGGACTCGGGGTTCCAGGCGCTGGGTTACAGCGAGTTCAATGCGGAGGCCGCGCGCGACGTTATCCTGACCCAGTTCCAGGCGCAGCGCCGCGACGGGTTCATTTCGCACATGGCCGACGAGCGCGAGAAGCCGCTCACACCGCACTCGCAGCCGCCGGTGTTCGGTTACTCCGCGGGCAAGTTCATCCCGCGCTACGCCGCTGACCCGGCATTCAAGGACTTCGAGAAGGTGATGTATGAGCAGAGCGGGCCGTTCCTCAAATGGTGGGACCGGACGCGCGACCGCAACCACAACGGGCTGTACGAGTACCTGAGCCAGGACGAGGGCGGGTGGGACAACTCGCCGCGCATGGACTACGTGCCCGGGATCATGTGGATCAGCTACGTGGGCTCGCTGGGCGAGGTGCTGGGCGCACGGTTCAAGCCGCTCGACAACACTGATGCGAACGCGTGGATGTACAGCTATTACCGCGCCATGGAGCAGTGGGCCGAGGACCTGGGCCGGCCGGAGGAGGCCGGACAGTGGAAGCAGAGGGCCATCGCGCTCGCGCATAAGGTGGACGAAATCATGTGGGACCCGGAGGTGGGTTGCTGGCTTGACACTTATAAATGGATCGGCTCTAAGAACTACCGGCATTTCCGCGTGCTCACGCCGCACATCTGGTTCCCGGCCTTTACCGGCGCCACCATGGACGAGCAGAAGGCGCGCGAGGTCATCGAGAAGCACCTGTTGAACCCGGAAGAATTTTTCGGCAAGTACCCGATCCCCATCGTGGCGTACAACGACCCGAAGTACGACATCACCAAGCAGGGCTGGACCGCGAGCATCTGGCTGGTGACCGCGTACAGCGCGCTGGAGGCCCTGTGGCGCTTCGGGTACGAAGAGGAGGCGGACGAGCTGCGCGCGCGGCTGCTGGCGATGATGGCGGACCAGGACGGCATGAAGGGCATTTATGAGACCTACAACCCCGAGACCGGCAAGTACAAGGACCAGTATTCGACGGGCGGCTACGCCAGCACCCAGTTCGGCTGGAGCTCGGCGTTCACCATGGAGATAATCCTGGAGCGCTATGAAGAGGAGCGGTTCGTGTTCGCGGACACGACAAGGATCAGCGGCTTCATCCGGCGGGCGGAGGATTTCCAGACGCGCGACGCATTCTACAGGATCGAGGCCGGGCTCGACGCGCCGCGGGTGGAGCTCGCGAGCGCGGACGGGATGCCGCTGCTCGATTCAGGCTCCATTAGAATTAAATTATCTGATCCCTACGATGCAATAAAGCAACAAAGTTTTAGAATTGTAATAAGAGGCAGGACTTTTACGGTGAAGATGGGAGAAGAAAAGGCGCTTGATCTGAATTAGGGTTGCCGCTAATCTTGAGATAAAATAAAATAAAAGATCGAACGGAGGTGTTTAGGCATGAACGATAGCATGGTCGAAGGATTGGCGCAGGTGATACTTTCCTTGAAGCCGGCGCAGCGCCGCCGCCTGGTTAATAAGATAGTGGAGAGTAATTTGCTTACTGAAGATGAGGAGGACCAATTGTTGATTGAGGCCCGAAAGTCAGAACCTTCCATACCTTATGCGGAGATTCGAAATGAGTTGAAAAGAAAGGGCCGCCTCAAGTGATCTGGACCCTGACCTTTAGGAAATCGGCAAGGAGAGAGTTGGAAGACCTGCCTTCCGAAATGCTGCGTCGTGTTGATTTGGAGTTGATGCGTCTTGGAAATAACCCTTTTCCCGTCGGGGTGAAAAAACTTAAGGGTTCGAACAATTATCGAGTCCGCGTGGGGACCTATCGAATCATTTTTCATGTTCACCTGGATGAGCAGGAGGTTGAGATCATTGCCATCAAGCACAGAAGAGAAGCTTATCGAAGGAGGAGTTAAGTGAATATCCATGAGTTCCAGGCCAAGCAAGTGCTGGCGCATTTCGGGGTGAGTGTTCCGCGGGGCGCGATGACGGAGTCGGTTGAGGGTGCGAAGATCCTGGCCCAGAAGATGTTTGAGGACGGCGCGGGCGTGTTGGCGGTGAAGGCGCAGATCCACGCGGGCGGCCGGGGCAAGGCGGGCGGGGTGAAGCTGGCGAAGAGCACGGAGGAAGCGGAGAAAGCGGCCTCTGAGATTCTGGGCAAGACGCTGGTCACGGCGCAGACCGGTCCCGCCGGCAAGGTGGTGGGGAAGCTCCTGATCGAGGAGGGCTCGAAGATCGCGCGCGAGCTTTACGTGTCGCTGTTGCTGGACCGGAGCGCGGCCATGCCGGCGATCGTGGCGAGCGCGTCCGGGGGCATGAACATCGAGGAGGTTGCGGCCAAGACGCCGGAGAAGATCGCGACGGTGCGGGTTGATCCGGTGCTCGGGCTGCGCGATTTCCAGGTGCGGACGCTCAACAACATGCTGGGGCTCTCGGGCGAGTTGGCCAAGCAGGGCCAGGAGCTGTTTCTCAACCTGTTCCAGGCGTTCATGGAGATGGATTTGAGCCTGCTCGAGATCAACCCGCTGGTGGTTACGGAGGACGGGAAGCTCATCGCGCTGGACGCGAAGCTTACCTTCGACGACTCGGCTCTGTTCCGCCATCCGGACGTGGCCGCGCTGCGCGACCTTTCCGAGGAGGCGCCGCTGGAGGTGGAGGCCAAGAAGTACAAGCTGAACTACATCAAGCTGGACGGCAACGTCGGGTGCATGGTGAACGGCGCGGGCCTGGCCATGGCGACCATGGACATGATCCAGACGGTGGGGCTCGCGCCCGCCAATTTCCTTGACGTGGGCGGCGGCGCGGACCAGGAGATGATCGAGAACGCCTTCCGCATCATCCTCTCCGACCCCGCGGTCAAGGGCGTGCTCATCAACATCTTCGGCGGCATCCTGCGCTGCGACGTGCTGGCCAAAGGCATCGTGGAAGCGGGTAAGAAGCTCGAGCTCAACATCCCCATGGTGATCCGCATCGAGGGCACCAACGCGGAGCAGGGCCGCCAGATTCTCGCCGAGAGCGGGCTCAATTTCACGGTGGCCAAGGATTTCAAGGAGGCGGCCCAGAAGTTGAAAGAGGTGATGAAGGGGAAGTGATCATTCTTTCCCAGGATCCGTGATCTGCTTAGAAAAATAGTAGCCAGTAGCAAGTATCCAGTAGCCAGGGAAAATTCGCTCGATCGCCGCTTCTTGATTCCCGCTTACTTTCATGATTTCAGGGTGCCGAAAAAGCGGAATAAGGAGTTGCCGGGAGGATTCCAAGGAAAGGCAGCGTTTGAAGGAGGCCGTTTCAACGGCCTTGCCCGGAGGGGCTGTTAGGCCCGTGCTTTAGCGCTGGTTCCTCGTGCGTCAACCGATCAAGAGCCCGTTTCAACGGGCTTCCCGCATCAAGAGTTTACCCGGAGACAGGCTATGTCGAGAACCGTCTACTCCGAAATATTTTTCCACATCGTCTGGCGGACCAAGGACAGCCTTCCCATGATCACCAAGGAAATGCGGCTGTCCGAGAAGCCCGGTGAACCGGGCTCGGGAGGATACGCCGGCGGCTGATATACCCGCCCTGAAGGACGGGCCTAATAGCCGCTTCGCGGAAAGCCCGGTGAACCGGGCTTAAGAATGACGCCGCATGATGAATGGAGAGCGTGTAATTCCGCAAGCCCGTTCACTCAAACTCCTCCACCATCCCGTTCTCGTCAACCCACAGGCCGATGACCTCGGCGGCGTGGCCCCATGACTTGATCAGCTTGATGGAGGCGGCGATCTGTTTAAGCTGAGTGTCCTTGTCCACGGGATTGCCGGCGCAATCATGGTGGCCGGCTATGGCGATGTGGCGTGAGCCGTGCTTGTTGATGGAGACGTCCACGAGGCCGCGTACTGAGTCAATTCTGGTAAGATAGGTGCGCTCGGCCAGGAGCTTGATCGGTCCCGGCTCCGTGATCATGTCCACGTAGTCAACCCCGCACCGCTCTTTAAGGTACGCGATCACCGGGAGCTGGACCCTGCCGTCCATGCAGTTAATGGCGGTGGCGAAACGGCCCGGCGGCATCCCTGTTTCTCCCTGATCTAGCCCCGGATGTTTTTGACAATGGCCCGGCCGAACTCGGAGCACTTCAGCTTCTTGGCGCCCTTGAGCAGGCGGTGCAGGTCATAGGTGACGGTCTTCTGGCGGATGGTTTTTCCAATGCCTTTTCTGATGAGGGCCGCGGCCTCGCCCCAGCCCAGGTGCTCGAACATCATGGCGCCGGAGAGAATGAGCGAGCCCGGGTTGATCACGTCCTTGCCCGCGTACTTGGGCGCGGTGCCGTGGGTGGCCTCGAACACCGCGGCGTTGTCGCCGATGTTGCCGCCGGGCGCCATGCCCAGGCCGCCGACCTGGGCCGCCAGCGCGTCGGAGAGGTAGTCGCCGTTCAGGTTCGGCGTCGCGATCACGCTGTATTCCTCCGGCCGCAGCAGAACCTGCTGGAACATCGAGTCCGCGATCCGGTCATTGATCACCACCTTGCCCGCGGGCGCCCGGCCGCCGTACTTATCTCCCAGTTCTTTTTCAGTGATGGTCTCGGCGCCGAATTCGTCGCGGCAGAGCCCGTAGCCCCAGTCGCGGAACGCGCCCTCCGTGAACTTCATGATGTTGCCCTTGTGCACGATGGTGACGCTGGGCCTTTGGTGCTCGATCGCGTAGCGCACGGCGCGGCGCACCAGGTTCTTGGTGTTCCGCTCGCTGATGGGCTTGATTCCGACGCCGGCGTCGGAGGGGATGGACGTATGCAGGTTCCGGTTGAGGTACGCGATCACGCGGCCGGCCTCTTTTGATCCGCGCTTCCACTCGATGCCCGCGTACACGTCCTCCATGTTCTCGCGGAAGATGATCATGTCAACCTTGCCCGGCGCGCGCACCGGCGACGGCACGCCCCGGATCCAACGCACCGGCCGCACGCAGGCGTAGAGCTGGAGGCGCTGGCGCAGCGTGACGTTAAGGCTCCGGATACCGCCGCCCACCGGCGTGGTCAGCGGGCCCTTGATCGCCACGTGATACTCGGCGATGGCCTGGATGGTCTCCTCCGGCAGCCACTCGCCCGTCTTGTTGAACGCGGCCTCGCCCGCGAAAATCTCCTTCCACGCCACCCGGCGCGCGCCCTGATAGGCCTTCTCCACCGCCGCGTCGAACACCGGACGCGCCGCCCGCCAGATGTCAGGCCCGGTGCCGTCGCCGCGGATGAAGGGAACGATCGGACGGTCCGGCACCGCCAGCCGTCCGCCCTGGATCTCGATTTTCCGGCCCCGCTCGGAAACGCTGCTCATTTTTCGTCTCGATCAGCTCCTGGTTCGGTCTCATTCATCATTGTCGTCGTCATCGGCGGCGTAGAATCGCTGGCGGGGGAAGGGCTTGTCGGGATGGCGCATGAGCCAGAAGATTTCCATGAGCTGCGGGGCCTGGTCGGGCGCGGTGAAGTCGGCCTGGCTGGAGAGGACCACGGCCTGGTGGGGGCATTCGGTGAGCTCACTGGTCTGTCCGTTCTTTTCCATGGGCACCTCCTGGCGAATGTATTTATAAGGCTCCAGGTGCGGCGTGGTGTCGAACGCGTCGTACATGGGCGACGCCAGCTCGTCGTAGGTGCTCATGGGCGGGAGGTTGAGGAAGACCTCGAAGGTCTTGTAGAAGTTGGGCCAGGAGTAATGGGTGGAGATGGTGGTTCCCTTTTTGGTCCAGGGGCTGATGACGAGTCCGATGGTCCGGTGTCCATCCACGTGGTCGGCGCCTCCCTGCGGGTCGTCCTCGGTGACGAAGATGAGGGTGGTCGGCCAGAAGGGCGAGTGGCTGACTGCGTCCACCACCCGGCCCATGGCCTCGTCGTTGTCGGCGACCAGGGAGTCGGGGTGCCAGGCGCCGGTGGAGCAGCCTTCGGTGTGGTCGTTGGGCAGGAGCATGAAGGTGAACGAGGCCAGCTCTCCCTGGTTGAGATGATCAATAAACACCTGCACCTTTTCCTTGTCCGGAATGCGCTGGTCAAAGGTGAGGGGCCAGCGCGAGTCAATGACCACGCCGTCGAACTGGCGGCTGGTTTCCGGGTTAATGGTTCCGACGATCTCGCCGTAGTTGCGGAAGGAGATTCCGGCCTTGTGGAGGTGGCCGAGGATGAATCCGGCCTTGGTGAAGGTGGTGGGCTCGATCCCGGTGATCTCGGGCCAGGCGCCGGTGCGGTACATGTCGAGGTAGGTTTTCTCGACGTAGTCGGTGATGTTGGAGGAAGCGTTCCAGACGTGGCCGGTGACGGATGCCTCGGAGTCGCAATAGAAGTTGTCGAGGTTGACGAAGCGCTGGGCCAGGGCGTGGAGGTTGGGGGTGTAGCAGTAGTCGCCGTAGGCCTGGTCGCAGCAGAAGAAGCACAGGCTGGGGTCGCCGCCGATGGCGCCGCCGGGATAATCTCCCATCAACTGGTCGTAGGTCTTGTTCTCCTTGAGGATGTAGATGACGTGCTTGATTGGTAGCTGGCGGAGGAGGCCCTCGTGGGCGTTGGCGAAATAAGTGAGCTGGCGGTCGTTGTTCCGCTCGGCCTGCATGGTCATGGCGGCGAGATAGGCGGCGTCGGTATTGATGGGGATCTGGGAGATGGAACCGGGCATGGTTTCCCAGCAGTCCACGTGGCTGCTGTAGGGCTGCGGATTGGACGACCCGCCCTGGCCCTTGCCGTTGGTCACGTACCAGTAGGCGCCGACCTCGACCACGGCCGTCGGGTTCCAGCCCGCCGGGATGCTGCCCAGGTAGCTGTAGTCGCCAAGGCTCACCAGGTCCAGCGAGTTCCGGCCGGAGGACGCCACCAAAAGGATGCTCTCATCGGCGTTGAAGGCGAGCGATGTGGGCTTGATCCCGTACGGGTCTTGGTCGGAGCCGCGCAGCGAGATGAACCGCTCCACGAAATTGGTGGCCGTATTGATCACCGCGACGTTGTCCTCCTCCGAGCTCGCCACGAACAGCCGCTGGCCGTCGCTGCTCATGGCCATGCCCTCCGGGTTCTTGCCGACCGTGATCTCCCGGACCACCGCCATCCCGGGGGACGCGGAAACGGAGTCGGCGTCGGAGACGTCAATCATTGAGACCTTGGCCAGGTCCTTGTGGCTCCTCACTCCCCAGTTGGTGACGTAGAGCCGTTCGCGGTCCAGCGACAGCTTGAGGTCATAGGGGTATTTCACCACCGACACGGTGTGCAATTCCGTGGCGCCGGAGACGTTGCTGAAATCCACCTTGACCGCCGCCACCTGGCTGTTCAGCGCGTACGACACGTAAAACATGGCCTGGTTCAAGTCACCGGCGTCCTGGTCAATCGCGAAGTTGTTGACGAACGCGCCGGGGGCGAGCGCGATCTCTCCGGCCTCGGTGAGCTGGCCCGCGGCGTCCATGCCGAAGAGGTAGATGCGGCCGCGCGCCGGCAGGCCGCCCTCCTGGCCCTGGCGAATCCCGCCCGCCACCATCACGAGGTAGGAATAGGAGGAGAAGGCGGGGGGGGCCGTGATCACCTGCAGGCCGAAATAAAAGCCGCGCGGCGTCCAGTCGTAAACCACGGTGTCGGCGACGGTGAGCTCCGGGATCTTGATGGTCTGGAGGTGCTGGCTCCTGCCCCGTCCGCTGTTGGGTACGACCAGGTACTGGCCGTCGGGCGTGGCCTTGACGTTGGCGGGGAAATAGGAATAGGGCAGGGTATTGGCGGCGGCCGCCAGGTTGGTCAGGACCAGTTGGTTGCCCTGTGGCGTGAGCAGCCGGCCGTTGGGCAGGATGATCTCGCCGGGCTGGGTCTCGCCCGCGACCTTCTGCGAGTCCGCGCTCGGCTCGGGCAGCGGGATCAGGGCCGCGGCGTCGTTGCCGTTGTCATCGCCCTTGAAACATTCGCTGCCCAGGGCGGGCAGGGCGAGCAGGACCAGCAGGATAATCGCGGCTTTTCGTCTCCACATGGTTGCACTCCTTGATTTTTTTCGAACCTTTATCAGCGCCAACGGCGCGGAATTCTCAAGCCTGGGGTGTGAACCCCAGGAAAGGGAGATCATTCAATCCTTTTAAGCGCTGAAGGCGCGACCTAGAACAGCTTTTTTATGCCGCGCTTTCAGCGCTGATTGGCCGCGTTTCGCTGCAAGAACTAATTAACCACGATGATGGTGATGGTCCGTTCCCAGACGTCGTCCGCCGGCATCTCGGGACAACGGAGATGGATCAGCAGCGGCGTTGACGCGTCCAGGACCCCGGCCCCGATGTTAAGATGCGTGACGAACGTGCCGTCGAGAGCGACCAGGATCGGGGCGGGCGGCGTAAAGGTCCCGACGCCTGCGCCCCCGAACGTGGCCCAGACGTTGACGGTCCAGCCCGAGCCCAAGAGCGGCTGCCCATTGCGCTCGATCCGTCCGGTCACGGCCAGGGAGACCGCGGCGCCCGCCTTCACGGTGTCGCCCGTGGCGGGGGAGAGCGGGACCAGGTCGTTGAGCAC
>Ga0307379_10006826_pt1 | contig 15608 bp, 10 predicted proteins | sample UN2MG_FD_202237 | JGI IMG/M metagenome (GOLD analysis project Ga0307379, IMG submission 202237) | Soil microbial communities from Risofladan, Vaasa, Finland - UN-2 | ecosystem: Environmental > Terrestrial > Soil > Coastal area > Acid sulfate soil | place: Finland: Risofladan, Vaasa | collected... | reverse complement strand
TGACACGGGCGTTAATCTTCCATACGGCCCCGGCAAAGCGGCTATCGTGATTATGAGTGCCGAAGACCTTAAATTGGGGCCGCAAGCCGAACTGAGGGCCAATGGCATCTACGACACCACCGGCATTGTCGATGACCGGCAGGGCGTTAAGTTTCTGGATGTTGAAGACACTGTCATCGGTGCAGTTCCCAGAAAAGCAGGCGACCCATTTGACGCCGCAATTTATCTTGCCAGTACGGCAGGCGATGTTGATGTCAGTTCGCCGGTCAGCATTGTGTCTGAGCCCGCACAGGTTCCTAACGGCGACACGCAACCAATTGGTGAGCCCAAGGGAGCTATGGTCATCGATGCGTATGACACGGTAACCTTTGACGGAGGAAGGCTCCAGGGCGATGGCGACACGTTCTTCCAGGACTCTTTGGAAGGCGACGAGTACTACGGCAGCTATGTAGGTAACAGATTGGAAGTTGCCTCTCGTATAACCGAATGGCTGTACCAGGCTGTCGGCCGGCTGCCCTATGTTGGGGGTGGCGGACCATTCCCGGCTGGTTATACTTACGTACTCCGCGGTGCAGGGCTTGAGAACGCCGGTATCACAGACGGCAGGGCCTGGGTGCTTGAGGACCCGACACAGCCGGCACCTCTTTACAGAGAAGCCGGTGAGACGACTGAGCGACAGACATTGGGAACAGATGGCTGCCCGGCGCTGATTGCTGCTGCTGCCGCAGAGCTTGGTATCCCGGAAGAAGACATTCAGGTTTCTTTAGCGAATTCTTTTGCACTCGATACCGATATACAGCCGTGTGAGACCTGTGCGAGAGTGTTAAACGCTGCAGCGATTTTAAGAGATGAAGACGGTTCACGAATGGCTGCAATGAACCAGGTATTTAATGAGTTGGCGCCTGCGGAGGCTCCGTTCACTCCGGAAATGGCCACTTCGATTGTTACAGCGTTCGCAGGGCACGTCAATGATGGTACGCAATATGCTACAGCAATAGAGTATATTGATGCATTTATTGAATATGTCGCCGTTCTGGGCAGTCAGATGGGTTCACCGGTAGGTGATCCGATAGCATTCGTTATGGACAAGTACGGTACGACTTTGGCAGAAGGCGAAAATGACAATATTCTCGCTTTCGTGGCAATGCGTATGGAAAGTATGGAAGCTCTGGGTTATTAATTGGGCTGAACTGAACAAGGTATAAATCGGCTGTTTTGAGACAGGCCTGCCTGCAGCGATGGAGGCGGGCCTGTTTTCTATAGCCGGCCATTTATCTGGCAGCTTTTGCAACAGGCCCGTAAGTAACCCTGCTGGCGGAACGAATCTCATCTGCCTGTTGTGTCAATTGTGCTAATGTCACCGTGTTCTGCGTACCTTTGACAAGAGAAAGGGCCTTTTTTATCAGTGTTTCCGCTTCGGCACTATTTCCCAGAGCCTGGCAAATTCTTGCTTTAGTCAACAAACTCGATGCTATAAGATGATGGTCAGGACCATAAATTCTTTCCTGATTAGCTATTGCACGATTAATTATTTGCTCTGCCTGAGTGTATTTTCCCTGCAGCGTGTACAGTTTGGCAATGCCGGCAAGTACATTTGATGTGTAAAGATGGTCCGGACCATAACTGTCATTGAGCATAGCAATGGCTTTATTATAATAGTATTCAGCCTCCTGGTACCGTTGTGTGGCAACAAGAAGCTCTGCTATATCCACCCAGAAAGGTACAAGCCCCTTGTCGTTTTCCTGGTGACTGTCCAGCATAATGGTCATCGCCTTTTTCAAGGCGTCGTCGGCATGCTGATACTTTTGTTCAGCAAGGTAAATCGAACTGAGGATTCTCAAGGTATACGCGAGATAAGGATGGTTTTCATAAAGCACTTTCTGCTGCAGCGAAAGCCCCATAGTGCAGGCCTTTTCGGCTTCTGTTAGTCTGCCCTGTTGTTTATAAGCCACCGACAGGTCGATAAGACACATAGCCAGTTCAGACTCGGAGGCGTTGTTTTCTTTTGCCACATTCAGCGCCTGCTCGACAAGAGGCTGGGCCTTTGCATATTCGCCGTAGGCCAGGTAAACTCTTGCCATGGCTCGCAAAGTTCTGCTTGAGGTATTCCTGGTTGCCGCTGCCTGGGTTACGCTTGTGTCCAGCAGTACCAGACCGACCATCAAGATAACAAGAACGGAGAAACTGTCCTTTATTGGCTTTTTTGCTTTGTGTGTTTCGGCCATCTTGCAACCCCCATTTTGCAGCAGCGCCCTCCTTGGCCGAAATAGCGTCACGGCGGACTATCTAAAGTATAAGAATCAATACTTTACAAGACAAAGCCGGCAAGGATGTTTGCGTGGAAATTTTCGAGCCCGGGGGAACCCGTGATTGCCTGATGCTGATTGAACTGTTTTCGGACGTAAAATTAATTCGGACCATATTTTCCTGTAAGCAGGGACAGTATCAGCGCAAAAAAAGGGGTCTGAAAACTCCCCCGCCAAAAGAGGCGTTTTGACTTTTGGTATATGCCGATAAAATAGACGATAGGTTTATTTTGAGGGCAGCATTGTGTTTGCCGTTTACTGTCGTCAATACCGAGTGTTGGTTTTTGCTTGGGCGGCGGCCAGCGCTTTGTCAGGCCCTGGCTGTGAATACGCCAAAGCCGCAAGCCAATTAACACCGCAATATGTATCCGCGGTCGACATAGAAACAGCCACAGCACCGCAGTTGACCGCAATACTCTGTAGTCAAATTCTCAAAGGCAATTTCGAAACGGCCGCAGAAATTTTTCTCAGGTTACCCGTATCTGGCAGCAGCGACCTCAAACAGCTCCGAATGGTAATTGACGAGTATGGGCCAATTAAGACTCGACGCGCAAAATTCAGAGATGAAATTTTCCTGACACGGACCAATGAACTCGAAGAACTTGGCAGCAAAAATATACCGGAGAAACCTGAAGACATTACCAAAGTGTTTTCTGCAATAGTACTGGCTCTGGAATGTGCCGATGACCGGCACAAGAAAGCCATACTGGCGATGGATTTCGTAAAACGAACAGTACGGAAGGCTCAGGAAGAGGCTGACAGGTTCGAATCCGGCGGTGAATGGCTGAAGGCGCACACATTTTGCTACAGCTGGCTTGAGAAAATCTATCCGGACAACAACGCGTATTCGGACCACGCTGAAAATCTTTTACAAAAGGCAAATATCAAAGCTTCTTTCGAGCATGGTCTTTGTCAGCACAGTGAAGACTGTTATTCTGACGTAAAAAAGAATATGTTCATTAAGGCCGTTGACATTTTGGATTCAGGTTATGTCAAACGTGTCGATTATTATCAGATGGCGACCGGGGCTGTCCGTCGGTGCCTGTTACTGGCAGAAGTAATAAACAGTCTGAGTACAGATAAAAGGCGGCACATGAAAGAAAGACAATTGTCAGCCTGGTCCGGTGCATTGAGAATGGTTTTAGAGAAGGTTGGGCAAGCACCCGGGAGTCTGGACAAAAACGGATTTGTAAAAGTTTTTGAAAAGGTGTTATCCATTAACGCATCGAACTCTGCAGGACTAAGGTTGCCGGAGGGTTTTTTGATTGTGCAGTTTGGCGAAGGGGCGTTATCTGAACTTGACCCGTATACGGCAATTTGTTGGCCCGGACAGAGACATAATTTCGAAGAAATCATAACAAACCAGTTCCCTGGTATTGGTATAAGGTTTTCCAGCCAGGCAGGGTTGGTAAGGGTGATGGGTGTTTTGGCGGATACGCCGGCATACGAGGCCGGACTTCGCCCGGGAGATATTATAGAGTCGGTCGATGGTATTGAAACAGCGGATATGTCCCAGGACTGTTTGGCCGGCAAAATCAGGGGACCTGAGGGAACCAGGGTAACTTTGAGGATAAAATGTCCAACTGAGAATACCTCGGCTGATATTTCAATACAACGGGCCAAGATTATTGTTTCATCGGTCCGGGGCTGGCGAAAAACCTCTACAGGCCGATGGCGGTACATGCTCGATGACCGTAACGGCATTGGCTATGTTCGTATTGGCTGTTTTAACCCTACAACAGCAGAAGATTTCGGTAAAGTGTTTGAACAACTGCAGCGAGAGGGATTAAAGGCATTGATTTTGGACTTGCGTGACAATCCCGGCGGGCTTTTGAACGGTGCTGTTGAAATAGCAGACATGTTTATACCGGAAGGTTTGATCGTGCGGACACAACCGCGGTTGGGTATAGCTGCTTATGTATCGGCGCACAAGGAAAACACGCACCCAGACCAGCCGCTGGTAGTACTTGTAAATGGTTTTACAGCAAGCGCTGCTGAAATTGTAGCGGGGGCGTTGCAGGACCCGAAGTATAACAGGGCAACTACGGTGGGAGAAACAACTTACGGCAAGGGCAGTGTTCAATCACTAACCAGTGCTCTTGGGGGCGGGGCACAATTGAAATATACTGCGTCCTATTATTATTTGCCGTCTGGTGATACGGTAGAAAGTGAATGTCCATCGCTGGAACCACGTACGGACCATGGGGGTATTTTGCCGGATGTTTATGTAAAAGTCACAAGCGATGAGTTGGAAAGGATCGCCGGTGTACGAAGCGGGAATGAACTGGGGGCGGCAGCTGCCGGCGGCGCCGATTCCGGCAGGGTAAACCATTATTCCAACCAGGCCATCATAGATGCAGATGCGCAGCTGGCGATAGGGCTGCTGGTACTGAAAGCTAAAATGATACAATTTGGTCATAGATTGGTCTTGAATTGATGTGTCATCCGGCGGGAAACAATGCCTTTTGATGGATGGTAATGAAGACAACACGTGCTGGAGGGGGCAAGAGTGCGGATTTAAAAGCCAACGGTCGGATTCGAACCGATAACCGCTGGTTTACTACACCGGAACCCAAGCGGCTGAGAAATTGCAGATTGGCCGAACTACTTTGGGCCGATGGCCCAAGAAAGGCAAGTTGGCGAAACCGGCCCCATGCATGGCTGGTAACATAATGGAAATCGTTAAGGCAATAATACCAGTCACCGCAAGTCCACCAGCCAAAGTCATATTACCACTCGGATCAATATTCATAACCGGATTATTGTGCACGTAGAGATACTTGTGCAGCGATTGCGGGTCTTGCATATTTCCGGCGAAGGGGTCCATTCTGTTGAATCGGCCGGTGTTTTGGTCGTACCAGCGGGCACGCAAATAATAATTCTGTGCATCAGTGTCAAAATGTTCGCCTGCATAAAGCAGCGAAGTCGAACTGCTTGTATCAGTCGGATTGCCGGCAAAAGATATTTGGATATGAACGTGGAAATGGAGAACGAAGACGAATCTGCTGATTCAAAAGAAAAAAGGATTTACAAAAAAAAGTTGCTTAATCGAAATTTCCCAATTTCATAACCAATTGTTATTATTCAACTTATAAGGGGCAGTAGTGATATATTATAAATTTTTAATTGACTTAGATAAATTGCGGCAGTATAATTGTACATTGGTTAAGCAAGGAGGAAGGTGATAGTTAATTAAAACTGGGGACCTGGTACACTGTACCTTTCCAAGAAGGCGGAGAATGGGCAAACTTGCATTTTTGGTGTTCCTTCTGGGAACAGCTTCAGCAGCATTTGGTGGGGTTTCGATAAGGGTATGTTCGGCTGACGGCAATGCCGTCCCTGAACCTCAAGAGGTCATGGTTGGGACGACACTGTCTATAGTTATTGATTCAAATATCGCCGAATCTTGGAGTGGAGCTTTGACCCTTGCAGGCGAAAATATGAATTACGGTTTTTTATCCGGCAGAGGTTACGACGGCTTTTCTTATAAAGGGTCCTGTTTGCCGGCTGCAGGAGACGAAGCCGTTGTTTACGATTGGGAAGAGTCGGGTATTGACGGATTAGACTTGTATACAGGGTTTAGTAACTTAGAAGCGGATGACTGGTTTATTATTGACTATATTGCCACACACATAGGTGACTGCAACGCAGGTTTTTACGCGCATAATCGGCCTTTGCCCGACAACATACTGATACGAAATATAGAGTTCACCCATGTTCGCTCGCGTGACTTCAATAACGACACTCGGGTTGACTTTAATGATTTTGCGACTTTTGCCTCATACTGGCGTGCTGCGGGCTATAGTGACCCGAACCAGTGCCAGGGAACTGACCTTGACGCCGATGGCGGTATTGACGCCAATGATTTGATACTGTTTGCCGATTATTGGCTTGAAAAAACCGACAAGCGCTGGTGGCCCTGACAGTTTTATGTCCCTGAGCGGCCTAAAGCTTGTTTCAAAGCTTTTTGCGCCATACTCTTGCCCAACTTACCAGAAAGTAATCAATATTCCCTAAGTTACAAACGCTTTGTTTAAGAGTAGGCGGTGTTGGTCTGTCCAGCCGAAAGCGTCTGTACTGAAAGTTTTTTGTATCCATTTATTAACCTGGGGGAAGAAGGAGGTAATTAGTTATGAAAACGAAAAACATTTTGTTGGCACTTGTTATTTGCCTCAGCGCCAGAAGTATTGCTATTGCCGACAGGCAGATGGACACAGCGGAGGTTTTGCAAATCCTCCAGCAACTGACAAACGAACCCAAAAAGACGTGGATACCGGCAGGTGTGATGCAGGCAAGACATGAAGAATACAGGGCACCAAAAACAACGGACATAGATGAGGTCAATAGCACAATCAATCAGAGAATAATCGAGTACCAGAACAACCAGGCCAAACAGGAATTAATTGAAGAACTGCAAAAAATGAAGCTTGACGCCATACCGTTTAACGTTCGTCACGAATTGTCAAACGAATATACGATGAACTCGACTGTGACGATAAGATTTGACGGTGACAGATTTTACTGGGAAATCGATGTGGATTCCCGCACAGACTCGGTGAAGCCGGGTACAGACCTGGCAGGTAATTTCATGAGCAACGAATTTAATCTGGACTGGAACACTAAGCGTATATTTGCCTGGGACGGCGAAAAATATACCACCTATTTTTTGCCCGGTAATCACGCGATTGTTGACTCTACAGGCACCACACCCCATGTTGTCAACGGGCCGTTAACCGCTGGTTTTACCCCCTGGGGATATGGGTATTATTCTTACGACAACCTGGCCGCTGCAGATTCACAAGCCGTTGAGAGATATGTAGACGGCCAAATCCAGGTGCATCTTACGCTCAATAATGCAGACGGCACCCGGATGATTTTTGTAATGGACCCGACCAAAAACTACGCTGTAATCTCATCTACGATAACGGGGTACGGTGACGCAGTTATCTCCAAACAATACTCCGATTATATGTCCGTATCAGGTAATTGGGTTCCCACGACCATTCTGTTGGAACGATACGAGGTCGGGTCAAACAGATTATTGGCCCGCGACCTGTGGCAAATTACCGCTGTTGACGCAGCAGTGCCCGGAATAGACAGTTTCAATATCGCATACGAGCCGGATGCGTTGATAGAATACGTTTCTTTCATCACCGACAAACCCGCGATGTATCGCTATTCGCAGACGGTCGATACAGACAAACTTCTGGCTGAAAGATTGTCATTTGCAGCAAACGAGGGTCTGCAGCCTCAAAACTGTGCGACGATTGCGCTAAAATACGCCGTTACACAATTGGGTAAAGAAGTCACCGATGCCCAGTTGGCCGGATTGGTAAATGAATCCAACAATGAAACCAGTCTTTTGGCAATGAAGCAATTTGCGACAAGCCTGGGTCTTTACTGCCGGGCTGTCACTACCAATATCGACACCCTCAGAGATTTGCAAAATTGCCAGGTAATACTGCATATTCCCGGCAAAAAGCACTTTGCTGTTCTCGAAAGTATTGATGACGGCTATGTAAGAATTATAGATTTGGCAAATGATAAATTCTACTACCGCACCAATATCGATTTCTTCGGTATGGACTGGACGCAAGGAACGGCCCTTTTGCTATCCCGCAATTCGTTACAGGGCCAATTTACCGAAATTTCCGACAGCGAGCTTGGCGATATAGTCGGCGCTTCCGACTATCACTGCGCCAAGCTGCTGCAGGAGTATGACGTGATATACTGTACCGAGGTTGGGGGACTGTGCGGGGGCATATACGTAGAGTATTATACAAGATACGGCTGTGAAGCCGCCGAAAGCGGCAGCTGCGGTATGTCCTGGTTCCTGCGGTGTAAAACAAGCCTATGTATAGAGGACCCTTATTACCCCCTGGCTTGTACCGTAACAGGTGAATGGACGTGTTACTATATGAGGGCATGTGCTTAAAAAACCTCGCCGAGAAGAATACCTCCTTTAAATCGGAAGACGGGCGGTTCCGGGAGAAAACGCCCGTCTTCCATACTTCAGGATACGGCGTATCCAAAAACGCCGGTTGTAAATTTACAGCGTTTTGCGCGCTCGGTGGTGGTCCTGTTTTTTCGTTGACCCTGCGTGAAACAGCCTTAAAATAAACATCTATGAGACGCATCGGTTTTACTCTTCTGGAGCTGCTCGCAGTCATTGGTATAATTACCCTTCTGGCGGCTGTATTAATCCCTGCATTGCAAGGCTCCAGAAGACAGGCAAGAACTGTTCTTTGCAGCTCAAACATTAGGCAGTTGCTTGTCGGCCTGAGTCTGTATGAAACTGAAAACCGAGCTTTCCCTCCAGCCTTTGATAATACTCCCATGCTGCCTCCTCCGGGCGGTTACCCCGGATATGGTCAATACGATAGAACAGGATGGTGGTGGTTTAATCAAATGGAAGGGTTTTTTAATAAGGCCGGCCAGAAAAAGACGGTGCTGCAGTGCCCATCCAAAAAACTGAATAACCCCAAGCTCAGAAAGGATATCCTTTGCGGCAACTACGGTGTAAACCGGTCCGTATGCAAAAATCCGGACGATGTACAAAGCCACCGCGAAGAATTTGTCGGCGAACCTCTGTCCACGACAGATATACCCAGTCCAGCCCAGACCCTGCTTGTCGTGGACTGCGGCTACAGCATGATAACCTGGTGGCATGCGGCGGACAGGCCGCCCTATGATTTTGGCGGTATGATTGAAGACACGGCCTATGTGCCGGGGCTTAAAATCAACGAAAAGAGAAATTTATGGCCCGGCCAGGAAAACGATGCAATAAACGGCCGACACCCCAACAAGACGGTAAATGTCGGATTTGCAGACGGCCATGTCAGTCGGAAAAAAGCCGATGATTTGCTTGTCGAAAAGACCGGCGACAACACCTATAGGAATCTCCGTCCGCTCTGGAAGCCAAAATGAGGCAATCTAAAAACAAGCATCTCGAATTACGTCCTTTATTTTGTCCTCATCGAGGTATTCGATTAGGACCACTGATGTTAAAGTGTGTTCATCTTCGGAAGCCGCGTCCTGATAAATTTCTATTTTTTGAGGAAGATTTGTTTTTATGTCTATCAGAAAACGCCATTTGTACGGGATAATCAAGCCACTATATTTTTTTTCGTTCCATGCGAGGTCATATACCTCAATACCCTCGGTAACAGGCTGCAGGCTTTTGTCAGTTACCCTGTTCCATTCAGCATCAGGTGGGATTTCGGTCAGGTGGTAAAACGGCATTAAGCCTAAAGACCCGCTCATTCTTTTCTTAACATCGACAAGAGAACTTTCAATTAGCCGTGTTGTATCAACTGCGGCGGTATCGGCAGACTTACTTTTTCTTATACCGTTGCTGAGGTCCCATAGAACATACTTAGTTCTGGTTTTCGTCATATAGATATTTAATGGCTTTGATACCCATCTTTCCTGTCCAGGTCCTGTTTTATCAGGGTCAAAGTGCCGGATATAAACATTTTTGATTTTCTCAATGGCCTTATAGACCTGCTCGATGGTAGCTGCGCCGGCTGTTGGCGTCCTCAGCAGCAGAACCGATGCTATTAATATAACCGCCGCTGCTGCAACGGCTATTTTGAATAAGGGTTTAAGGTTCTTTGCTGAAATTCTTTCTCTCAGTGCAGCAGCAAAATCGATGGTTTTTGTCAATACTCGGGTTTCTACCTGGTCCCGGCGGCCTGCAACCTCGACCTTTATGGGGAAACCTGCGTAAAGGTCTTCGGATTCAATAGCTGCTTTAGCTGCGGGGAATTTATCCAGGCTGTATGTCGTAACGACCTCGGATTCAGGCCGTTGGTCGATTGCGCACACCAGTTGGTGAACTCCTTGAATGTTAGCCAGGCATACCGGACATGTACGCAAATGGCAAGTAAGAGATTCTCTGAATTTTGCATATTCATCACCGGCTGGGTCAATTCCATACGGCAGGGCATAATCAAAGATATCAGATGCCGAAACCGAAGCGCACGGAAATTCCGGCAATTCGTTTTCCGGCAAAGTCTCCAATATTCCCTGCCGTTCTTGATAAAGCAGCCTTGCACATGCGCGGCATTTGCTCAAATGCCTCAAAATTTTAGCATCGGCATCCTTCCACCGCATACTTGCAACCGACCCGATAGCAAGTTGAGCCCTCTGACAACTAACAGGCTGCCTGTCAGACTTGTCTGCCAGGAACTGGCTTAATCGCCTTAACTGTGCACGATTAAGCTCAAGCCCTCGGATTACCTCTAAATCGTTGCGGCACTGTCGGCAACTGTCCAGGTGTACTGTTATCGGGGTAGGGATTCTAATTTGCAAGGCGGGGTTCGATAACCAAGCCAGAAAAGGTTTTACCGCATTGCAGGCTATGGATTTACCAATGTAAGCAAAGTGAAGTTCCAGCATTTCGTCAACAGCAGACCTGTTTTGTTGTTGCTGTGATTCGGGGTCTGGAGCCTGCGATAATATCTGTTTGAGCCGGTTTATCTGCTCTTGGCAATGCGTGCAACTATCAATATGGTCGTTAATGGATTTTGAAATCAGTTCGTTGATTTCGTTACTGAGAAAGTCGTAATAATACAGCTCGGCCTGTTTACATAACGGATTTGCATCGAAATATGTCATTTTTAACTACCCCGTTTTAACCACAAAGACTGACGAATTTTATTTAGCCCTATGCAAATGTATCTACTGACGGATTCTTTCTTTACGTTCATCTTCTGCGCAACCTCCTCGATACTATGGTTATACCTGTACCGCAAAATAATTGCCTTTGCTTCGGAGGGTTTTAATTGACCCCCAATAAGCTTGAATATTTTACCTGCCTGGCCTTCAATATCAAAAGCGTTCCCGGAGCTGTTTTTATTGATAGAAAAATTCACATAGTCGGCATATTTGTCCATTAAAGTTTGGTATCTTTGAATTCGCCGGCTGGCATCAATAACATCGTTTTGTATGGCCTTGTAAAGATAGCTTTTTATATTGTGGACATGTGCTGGAATCGGACTGGAAACAAGAGAGAGGAAAAAATCCTGATATAAATCATTTGCTGTATTGTCATCCTTAATTTTGTGATAAATGATAGCATAGATAAAATCGCCATATTCGGCAAAAGTGCGAGCCGCACTATCTACATTTGACCGGCCATCAGAGCTTGTGCTCGGTAATAGCATGGGGGGCTCCGCTCAAATAGTTCCCTAAAACTTCAAGAAAACAAGCAGGTTAAACAATAATCGACATCTTAAAGCGTTTTAGGCTAACTGATTATATAAAAGGGCAGCTAATATTGCAACTAAAATCACCAGGGCGGAATTGGCCTTTGTCTTACTGCTTATCCCACCAATTGGCAGCGGCTGAAGGTGGCAAAACAATAGCTGAACTGGCCGGCGAATTTGATGTCCATCCCAATCAAATCGCTCAGTGGAAGAAACAGTTATTACAATCGCTGCCGGAGTTGTTTTCTTGCTCGCGGCAGAAAGAAAAGCAAAAGCGGGATGATCTGACAGAATATTTGTATCAACAGACAGGCCAGTTAAAAGTTGAGCTTGACTGGCTCAAAAAAAAACTGGAATTGACACTTGAGCAAAAACGAAAAGCCTTGGAACCCGGGCACAGCAAGATAACAATTTATCGACAATGTGAATTATTGGGACTGAACCGCAGCAGTGTAATTATAAACCTTGTGGTCACTTGCAGTATAACCAGCAGTTAATGAGATTGTTAGACGAACAATATATCGAGACGCCGATTTACGGTATTGACAAGATGACCGAATGGCTGCGTGGTCAGGGCCATTATGTCAATCATAAAAGAGTTCGGTGGCCCTACGGGCTGCCTCGGTTCCAACGGCTTTAACAACCGGTGACGAGTCCACCTTAAAAACCCCAAGTTTTTGTCTTGACAATGGGTAGGGGTATAAGACAATGCCCTTTGATGGATGGTAATGAAGACAACACCCGCACTGGAGGCGGTAAGAGTGCGGATTTGAAAGCCAACGGTCGGATTCGAACCGACAACCACTGGTTTACAAAACCAGAGCTCTGCCGTTGAGCTACGTTGGCGATTTACCCCGTCAATACTAACACGAAACACCGCCCAGGTCAATGCCTGAAAGCGGGTTTTCAAACCTGCCAGGCCAAAAAAGCACCGCCTCCTGCAAACGCGGCAGGCAAAAACAGGGACGTCGATGTACAGCTTATTCGAGATATGATTCGCCAAAAAAGACTTTCAGACCATGAAGCGCAGTACTATGACAAGGCCCCCTGATGCTGCGATTTATTTATTTTAGCTGCGCAGATACCTTATAAGCCAAAACAGCAAAGTTAAAATTACCGAAATCAGTATGCAGCTGCCCAGCGGCAGGTAAATTCGCCAGCCCCTTAGGGGCCAGTTTTTGGAACCGAACAGAAAGTCCCCCGGCAGTTTGAACAGCCCCATTTTCCCCAGAACCATCAGTGCCACGCCCGCCGTTACTATTACAGCCCCGAAAAGAACAAGCCATTTACCGATTTGTTGCGGGCCAAATTCCATACCGGTTAGCCATTGGTTTTCTTCGCTTATTATAGTATCTCTTTGAACCACACTCAACACCAAACCGCCTGCCCGTTTCAGCTGCGCTGGATTTTCAAAGAGCCGGAATCGAGTATATCAATCCTTCGGCCGGTAAACAAGTAATTATTGCCGTAATTTGAACTGTTTTGCGGGTTGGCAAAATTGGCATCGGTAATAGTGCAATTGCCGTAGGCATCGTATTTTGGAGTGCATTGTCCTTACAGTCTATCCTGTGCCGCCGGCCGCAGGTTGAAAGACCGCCTCGCTGCCCGTGGCCAGCCATTTGCTGTCGGTGCGCAGGTCCACGTGGAATCTTGTGAAATGCCCGGGTTCACTCTCAACCAGAAACTGCCCCTGATGCTCCTTTACAATACCATAGCTGACAGATAATCCCAGGCCCGTGCCTTCATTTACGGGTTTGGAGGTGAAGAAAGGCTCGAAAACCCTGTCAATTATCTTTTCGCTTATCCCGATGCCGTGGTCCTCAACGGTGGTTCTGACCCATTCGTAGCCGTCGTGTTTGAAAGAGCCGGCGGCGATTTTGATTATCTTGTCCGGATGGTATCCTTTATAACGGCAGTTGAGCGCGTCCCTGGCATTGGTAAGCAGGTTTATCATCACCTGTTCTATTTGATGGTTGTAGCATGTCACCAAAGACAGGTCCTCTGGTATATTTTTTTCGACCATTATATGGTCCTGCCGTAAGGCTGAACCGATGAGCGAAAGTGAGGCGTCGACAATTTCACCAATGTGTGTCGGCCTGGGGCTATCCTTTTGCGGGCAGGAGAACGAAAGCAGACTTTTGACTATATTGGTCATTCGATAGCCTTGCTCTATGATAGCCCGTGAAAACTCTTTTATGCAGTCGTCCGTGACACGCTCGTTTATAAGCTGCGCGTAGTTAATCACGCCGGTCAGAGGATTATTGATTTCGTGCGCGACGCCGCTGGCGAGTGTGCCGATGGCCTTGAGCTTCTCCTGCTGGCGCAGCTGCTCGAACATGTTCTTTTTGTCCTCCTCTGCCTTTTTCAGATCCGTAATGTCATCGACGGCAACAACTGCGTGCCGGGAACCGTCTATAATGGTTGGCTCGACACTGGCGCGAAGCCAGGTCGGAACCTGGCGTCGGCTGTGATTTGAGTCGATACAGATTTCAAGACCCCGCACCGGCTTCTGCGTATCCAAAACGGTTTTTACCACCTCCGACAGCAGGCTTATGACATTATCACGGTCAATGTCCCGCTTGCTGTCTGCATGTGCCTGACTCAGACAGCCCAGTACTTTCTGCAGTCGGCGGCTGACAATCTGCGAATAATCCCTGCCGAGTGTCTGTTTTATAGTTTCATTGGCGCGTTTTATTATCAGGTCTTCATCGACCAGCAGCATACCCACCGGCGCGGCGTCAAATATGGCTTCGATGTTTTTCTGTTTTCGATTGAGTTTTTCTTCGGCTCTTTTACGGTCCGTAATATCCTGTAGTAACCCGTCATAAGACAGGATATTTCCCTCGGAATCAAAGTGAGCTACAAGGGTGCTTTTTACCCATCGTATGTCACCCGCCTTATGCATAATCCGATACTCCAGCGGCGGCACGTCCTCCCCGGCCACACACTTTAACGCCTGCTGCCGCACCATTTCGCTGTCCTGCGGGTATATCATACCGAACCATAATCGCGTATCAGCGGCAAATTCCTCCGGCGTATATCCGGTTACGGCAACGCTTGCCTGGCCATGAACGGTTTTTACAGGCTGACTGTCCTTAAACTGAACAGTGTAGATATAATCCGTTATGGCCCTGGTGATCCGACGGTACCGCCTGTCACTGGCTCGCAGGGCTTCCTGGGTCTTTCTGAGAAACACCAGTTTCTTTTTGGTGGTAATGTCATAAACTATACCCTGGCTGCCGCTGGGCTGGCCGTGAAAGTTTCGTGTCACGTTCCAGAACACCGTTACATAAACCCTTTTGCCTTTGGATGTTTTCAAACTCAGGTCCCTGATGCCCACGCCGTCCGTCTTTAACGCCGTCACCAAGCGGCCTTTGTCTTTTGGATTCCACCAGTATTGCTCGGGCAGGAAATGCCGGCCGATTAGTTGCCACCTGTCGTCGACCTTCAGCAATCTGGCAAACGCGGGATTTACGTATGTTATCTGCCCCTTCAAATCGAGTGTATAGATGGCATTTCCACAATCTTCCAGCAGCTCTATTCTCTTTTCTTCCTGCTGCTGGAGCTTGTTCTTTATGGCCCTGAAGATGTCCGTCTGGGTTATTATTCCGCACAGGCGGTTATTCTCGGTGACAACAAGTCTGCGCAGATGCATGTCTTTCATGATTCTGCCTGCACTGAAGACCGAATAGCTGGCAGGTACGGTATGCACCGGTGAAGACATCACCTGCTCGGCCCTGATTTGATGAGGGTCATGGCCGGCTGCGACAACTCTCTGCAGCAAATCCCTTTCGGTGATGATACCGCCCAGCCGGTTATTTTTCATTACCACAATGCTCGAAACACAGCGGTCAGCCATAAGTTCGGCGGCCTGGGCGATGGTGCTGGTTGTTTGTACTGTAGCAACATCGGTTGTCATTATTGCGGCAACGTCCTTCCACATACCGTATGAGGTCAGTGCCGTGATAAGGTCGGTCTGGGTGATGATGCCCACCAGGCGATTTTTCTTAAGTACAGGCAGTTTCTTTATGGATTCAGCCTCCATAATCCTGCCGGCTTCAAAGACCGACAGCTCGTCCTGGACTGTTTGGAC
>Ga0307379_10006825_pt1 | contig 15609 bp, 15 predicted proteins | sample UN2MG_FD_202237 | JGI IMG/M metagenome (GOLD analysis project Ga0307379, IMG submission 202237) | Soil microbial communities from Risofladan, Vaasa, Finland - UN-2 | ecosystem: Environmental > Terrestrial > Soil > Coastal area > Acid sulfate soil | place: Finland: Risofladan, Vaasa | collected... | reverse complement strand
TCAGCCACAGGGTAAGCGGCAATGCATTTCTCTCCCATCCCCTTGGCTAATATCACGCCCTCCCTCATCTGTCGCCTGAATTTTGGCGGCAGAGGTACTCTTCCCTTTCCATCAACCTTATATGGATACTCACCGAAAAACATATTAAGCCCTCTCAGCTCTTACTCCAATCTCATGCAAGTGCCAATCTCTCAGAAATTCCTCAGTTAATTCCGTCAATTCTTGTTGCGTCCTATTTAGGCAATAGTAGGTAATACCTGCATCACTTTTCCTGCCCAGTATTCCTCGGCTAATTAGATCCTGTATCCCTTTCTCCAATATAACTCTATCCACTCCTTGATTCACCGCAACGCACTCAGGGGTGAACTTCAGCTTGGGATATTTCATGCAAAAAAGGAGCACTCGCAATATATCAAGGGTGTGTCCATAACTCCCGCAAACTCCAGATAATACTTCTGACTCCACACCTTCTGTCATAGTACACTCCTTTTTACCCCTTTTCCCCACATTTCCCCACATTTCTATTATAAACCTTATTATTATTTTGTCAATACCTTTTGGCGCTTTTTTTGAATTTTTGAACAATTTTCGCTTTGGTGAGTGAGAACACAGTGGTGCCAGATGTAGCCCATGAGATAGATTGCTCCCTGAGAGCCGAAGTCACCGGAGGAAAGAACGGAGACCGTTTAGCAATAGGCATTTTAAGTTTTTCTTTTTTCCAGGGATAATTTTGCACTTCCTCAGCCTTAAATTAAGGGCTTAAATACCTTATATTGATTTTCTCCATTCGTACATCCTTCTCGTTATCCTTGTTTGGGGCACAGTTCCCCTATTTAGCTACCTATGAAACAGGCTCCAGCCTCGCCCCTAAAGCTGACGCCGGTTAATAGCTTTACCAGTCTCTTGTGGTTAAGCGCCATGAAGGCGAGATAGCTCTGAACAGCATGTCTTACAAATTCCAAATAGCGGCATCTGGCCAAGCCATTTCTTTGCTTCACCAAATTTTCCCTCTACAAAGTAACACATAGCTGAGGCGGGCGATTGTTGAATCGGTGCCGCATGCCACCAAAAGCGACCTGCCCTTTATGCCTACTATGAGTGGATCAGGATTAAGAAGGGTAACAATGCTGCTAAGACAGCTGCTGCTCGCAGACTTTTGCCCATTGTCTATCGCATTCTGGGCCAGGAGCGTCTATATGAGCGAAGAAATAAGAGAGCAGAAAGTCGTGTAGCCTCGGCTGCCCTCGTCACCTCCTGGCTGATATTAAAACATCGAGCTCTTTGAAAGGTTGGTCCAGGTCGAAGGTTATTGTGTAGAGGCTTTGCCTCCACGGATAGGGGGATGATCGAAAACAGAAAATAATGCCCAAAGAGGAAACTGAAACGGAGAAAAAGTCGATAAAAAACTGGCATTATGCCTGCGTAGGAGAAGATTATTCAGTGAATGCGCAGAAAATAAATTCTTGTAAATGTTGTTGAATACTAGGTCGTGGTTACTATTCCTGCAGCAGTTCAATCTTTCAGAGCATCACCACGCCGATATTCCTCCAGAAGCGGGCCTTCGATCTGCCTGAGGCATAATCCACAAGTAATCAGGATTATCAGGGGTTTGCAGCTATGGGGTGGGGCTACAATCAGCAAGAACGTCAGGCACACTAATCCTATTTAGCCACCAGCGGTTTCACCCACCCTGGTATGTCTTGACCACGGCGGTATCGAACAGCCATGATATAAAGGGTCAATATCAGTGCTACTGCCAATCCCATGCCGCTTAAGATAACCCAAATAGATGCTATGTCAAATCCGGCAACCGATTTGTTTGCGAGAGTATCTATCAACTTAAGAATAGAGCCTATGCCCACTATTAGAATTAAAATAGCCAAAATAAATCTCGCTGCTACTCCTCGGATATAACGAGTTGCTAACACACCAAATTGTACAGCGACTCCAGATGCAGCTATCATTATCAAAGATACGAATATTACGACATTGCCACTCATGAAATGCCGAGCGGCACCATAACTGGCAGATAACGTAACCTGGAACAAATTTGTGCCAGCTGCCATGAGAGACGGTATTCCCACAAGATAGGTCAAGGCAGGTACCATAAGAAACCCGCCACTAGCGCCAATAAGCCCTGATAACAATCCAATGAAGAAACCAATGACTAATATAATCCAGAGGGATTCGGAGATTTGTGATTTAGCAAAATGTAACCTCGGTGGTACATTAATACTCTTGAACTTCTGTGATATAGAGGCTGCTCTCATCACTGGAGGCGGTTTGCTCTTTTCGGCAAGCATGTTGCTAATCTCTCTCTTTCTCCCAAAGGTCTCTCGAAGGGTATAGGTACCAACTAGGAATAAGACACATATGTAGATAGATAGCACTGCCTCATTTGAGAAACCAATACTGCTGATCCAGTTGAGTATTCTCACTCCCGCTTCTATTCCAACCATAGCAGACACCGAGAGAAGCAACCCCAATTTCACGTCAACATGGCCTAGTTTCCTATGCGCTATCACAGCAATAATCGTGTTGCCTGCTACCCAGGTGAAAGCAGTCCCAACGGCAAGATGAGCCGGGAAACCGAGCGCAATCAGCGCTGGGGTTACAAAGAAGGCTCCGCCAACTCCAGTGAAACCGCTGACAACTCCAGCACCGAGAGCAATGAAAACCAGTAAAATTACATTAATCTCTATACCGGGCATTTCTGGAAACATTACCAATTGTGATTATCTCCTATAGATTCAGCGGCTAGCCTCAAATTAGCTATGTTATTGTTCAGACACGATATATGCCAACTGCGGCCACTAGAACCATTGCCGCCACAAATAATGCAATCAGCGCCCATCCGTAGGCGCGAGGTTTCTGCCTGAGGTAGGCTATAGACGAACCCAATAGCGCCAGAAACGCACTGGAGCACCCAATTACCAAGCCAAGTTGCGTAAATCCATCCCAGGTGTTCAAATTATGCATCCAGAAATGTCCTCCAGGAAATCCCCCTCCTACTTCTTGCCATACGACTTCAGGCTTGCTGCCTTCCCAGATGGCGAAGAAAAGATAATGCGGGTTCAGTAAATTATTATCACTAAACGCCATACCCATTACTGGCCCTATTGCACAGATGAAGGCAGCTATGAGGCAAAGCCAATACACAATCTTGCCGTAGACAATTTGTGGAAGAGGAATCTTCGGTTCTTCCATTTATCTTACCTGCCACTTTTTAGCTTGGGGAATTTACCGGTGAGGCTAAGAGCCACTCCTGCTACAATAGCCAATAGCACAGCTATATAAACAGGCCCACGTACTTCGGATATATACCCCAAAGTCGTTAAACCTTTGGTTACCAACCCGAAGCTGGAAAAGAGCAGTATACCAATTAGTATCACCCGTACTGAACCAGCTTTAATGGTAATCAATATCCGGCTGCCTATTATTCCACCGGCGACCTGCCCTACAAGCCAGAGCGCGGCAAACGATGGTATAACAGCTCCAGCCAGAATGTAAGGCCAGACTGATATACAATCGCCTATACCTATCAAAATCCCACTGGAGGCAGCGGCGACCTTAAGTGGAGTAGCCATTACAAGATTCATCACTGGGACTATTGCCCAGCCAGCTCCCATGCCATAGAATCCAGATATCACACCAACTCCTACAATGGTCAGAAGTCCCCATGCCGCTCTGGTTACGCGATAAGTAATAACTTTGTCAAGAGACTCTTCATAGTACTGGTGAGGGAGATTCAGCCATTTATCAAAACGCCCTACCTGCTTTGCTTGGGGCCAATCACTTTTTGCACCTCCCCGGAAAAAGTAGAGGCTGAGCGATAAGACAATAATACCCAGACTGAGCCTGACAAATCCCTCACCAGTAGAACCAAGTTGATCACTAACAAATATGGCACCCTGGGCACCAATAAAGGCACCTAGCCCATAGCCAATAGAACAGTAGATGGCAAGTTTGAGATTGCCCAATCCGCTCTTCAGGAATGGGCCACTTGATATCAATCCACTGAACATGGCTACTATAAGTCCTGTTCCCCTGACTGTCAGACTGTCAATGGGGGTGAAAGCCAGCATGAGGGGAGTGAACAAGACACCGCCGCCAATTCCAGTCATAACCGCTATGACGGCAATAGCAAAGCTAAGTAGAAAGAACCCAAAAGTCAAAAGAGCCACATTATTTAGAGACATTCCCCCGGGGGGAGTCTCGGCTCCCTTTGATATGAGTGCTAGAGCTATATACGACAGAGTTACAACCACACACAATGTGGTCAATTCAAGCCAGGGAGATTTAAGTAGCTTCTTCACATTCTCTTTATGAGTACGTATACCCTAGCTTACGCAGCCTAGTCATCATTTGTTCCTTATTCTGTCTTCTTCCTGCTCTTTCCTTGGTATGCTCCAGATCTTGTTACCAAGCCGGAACTCCCGGCGCAGCTATTGCACCTGGTGCTCTTGGCACCTAAGGAACGATAGCCCTGTTCATATAGTATACAGTAAGGAATGTTCACCAGTGTGACCTGTCCACCGATGAATGTGTCTTTCAACTCATTAAACCTTCTTACGCTAAGATACCTTGCATCGGTGGTATAGAGCATCACCAATGCCATTTTTATCCTGTCGTAATTAAAAAGTTCCTCTACTTCCAGGATAGCTAATGGCCTATCCCAGTAGATAAGCAGGACAGAGTCTCCTCGTATACTTCCCTTCCTACCGATTTACTCGCCAGTAATGTCAAGCACAATAGGCATAAACCAGAGTATGCCGTTTGCCAGTGTCATCTTTTTGCACACTGCCTCTACATCTGTATTACTCATGAAGCATGAAGCCGTCCAGCAGAGAAAAGAAGCTATTGGTGATGTCACAATACACTCTCTATCAATCCGGCCGATAATAGCTAGCTGTTTTAACCCCTTGACGCATGTGCGAGTCTCCAATGGCGAACTTATCACCCTCTCAACAATCTCTTTACCACCATGGCCTATGTAAGGCACTTCATGTCATCCTCTCCACTTTTGCATCACCATAAGAAATTCTTCTCTTTCGAGAGCACTCTCTACTTTATGTATCCCAGCCCACGTAATCTCTGGTCAATGTCGTCTTTTTCCTGCTTAGACAGTATCTTTCCTATAGAAACCTCGGTCTTAAGAAAGGCATTCAGCCTCTTTCTCAAATCGACTATTGCCTGCTTATCAATTCTGCCTACGATATTGTTATGCTCTCCAGGATCTTCAAACAAGTCATAATACTCTTCAGTTCCCAATGTCAAATTCCTTATGAACTTGAAGCTATCCGCTCTGATAGATTGTAAGGCCCCCTTACCTCGTGCTTCGAATAGATCCTCAGAGTAAACTTCCCTGTCCCCGGCTTTGCCTTGCTTAACTACAGGTAGCAAGCTTGAACCATCGAAATCGTATTCCTCACTTGAAATACCAATCGAATCTAATAAGGTGGGAACTAAATCAATAGAACGTACCATCCCCTTGACGTGCTTTCCTTTAGGAAAGCCTTCGCCTCTTATAATCATTGCTACCTTCAAATCATGATCGTACATAGTAGTGTGTTGAGGATATCTTACCTCTCCTGGTCGCCAAGGAACCGGGTCGGCGGGATGTTCACCAAGATTAGTGCCATGATCGCTCATTATCACCAAGGTTGTATTTTCACTAATGTCTAATTCATCTAAGGTCTTCGATAGTCTGCTTATTAGCTTTTCGTCAGCCATTTTTATTTTGGCATCGTAATAACCAAACTCGGCGAGTTCGCCCTCCTTTATTAGCCCCTTTTTAAGGAGAGAGTATTGTGAACCTTCATGAGTTTCATAAAGATGTCCCCAGACGAAGAATCTTTCTCTGTAGCTTTTCTCCAACCAGTTAAAGAACTCTTCTACCCAGTAGTTGCCCTCGTACATTATTCCTTTACTCTCAAAGCCAGGATATTGAATTTCAAACCAGCTGGTATTTTCTGAGGGTTCGTTCCAAAAATCAAATCTTTCTGCAAAACCACGATTTTTCGATAGTAATCCATTACCGACAAAACCAGCCGTAATATAGCCATTTTCCTTTAAGATTTCAGCTATTGAAGACCCAGCTATGTAGCAATAAGGATCTCTCATTCCATGTTTATTCGGGTATTTCCCAGTGATTACAGAGCCCATAGCTATGGGAGTAAGGGCAGATGAACTGATGCAGGTTTCAAATCTTACTCCTTCTTTCGTTATCTTGTCGATGTTAGGGGTGCTAGTTTTTATATAACCATAGCAGCTTAAATGGTCAGGACGAACCTCATCCAGACTGATAATAATTACATTTCTCTTTGCCATTCTTACTCCCGCTCGCGTCTTCGCTTGACATCTACATATACCCTAGCTTACGCAGCCTAGCCATCATTTGTTCCTTATCCTGTCTTCTCCCCGCTCTTTCCTTGGTATGCTCCAGATCTTGTTCCCAAGCCGGAACTCCAGGTTCAGCTATTGCACTGGTGCTCTTGGCACCTAAGGAACGATATCCCTGTTCATATAGTGTACAGTAAGGAATCCCATATACGTGATAAGTATTCCAGAGAGCTCTCTCCGTAAAGTGCAGAATCGGTTTAATGCGAACATGTTCCGGTATTAGATGAGCTGCCTCTTTCTTTTCAAAGTAATCATCTTGGACTCTGGCCTCCTGCTCGTCCCTCCGCAGTCCTTGGAAGATACCTTTTACTTTATGCCGTTCAATATATATGTTGAACATGACCGTCTTCATCAGGTGGTTACCAGTATATGATTCAGCCTCAAACGGGAAAGACTCTGCCTCAAAACCAATGCGCTTGAGTTCAGCTTGATTTCGTTCGTTTAAGTCTTTTACCTTAACTGGAGCGTTAAGTTTTCCACCGGCAGCTTTAATCACGTCGTCGTTGCGGCACCATTCAATATCTAAGTTCCATTCCTTTGTATACTTGTTTATGAAATCATGGATTTCGTCGAACGAGTCAAACTCGTCAATAGTCATAACCTTGGGTAGCTTGATTCCATCCTCTTGGCAAACCTGGCGGATGATCCACAGGGTCAAAGTGCTATCTTTCCCTCCAGTCCAGGTAATAGCCAAGTCATCTACTTTGAACTTCTTAAATGTCTCCCGTATTACCTCCTTTGATTTTTCAACCAGTTCAGCACATTCCTTTTCCTTGTCGGTCATTTTTCATTCTCCTTTCTTGTCTTTTTACTAAGCCATCTCCGGACTCTGGGTCTCAATTTATTTTTCAGCTTATCAGGTTGCTGTAGGGTGCCAACAATATTGTTCAATTCACTCGGATCTGCTCTGAGGTCGTATATTTCCCAGCTATCGCGATTGGCGCGATATATTATCTTAAGGTCTCTTTCTCGGTAAAAATAGATATCTTTCTCTATATCTCCTCCTCGTTGGCTATGCTGGTCCATAGCCTCACCAAAAACACCATTTCCAGGATAATTGTCAAGGGGGAGGAGGGAGTGCCCAACAAAGGCCTCCACCGGTTCAAGGCCAAACAGGTGTATTATTGTCGGTGGCAGATCGATATTGCTGACCACAGTATCACAAATCTCTCCCTTATCTTTGGTAGGGTCGTAGATAAGGAGTGGCACATCTATAAGCTCCGAATACATCTTATCATCGTGGGAAAGTGCGCCGTGTTCACCAAACTCGTCGCCGTGGTCGCTGGTCATGATAACTACCGTGTCTTTCAAGATGCCAAGTTTTTCCAGAGTACCAAAGAACTCCTGAACATAAGTATCTACTTCCCGGACGTGTATATCATATAGTCTCCGTAGAATGGATATCTTTGCTGGATCGGAGGTATCTCTCTTGAGCAGCGTATTTTCAAACAGGCTATACATTTCATCCTGACCAATCGTGATAGATGGATCTACCATCTCGACAAATTTTCTTTCAGGAACGTATGGTTCATGAATATCCATATAGTGCAGCCATAAGAAGAAAGGTTTGTATCCTCCCCCTCGGCTATATGACGATAGCCACTCAGCCACTTTATCATTAATTACATTACCCTTTATATATGGAATTTTTTCATCAACTTCTTCCTCTATGGAATCATAAAAAACGTCCCAACCCCGGTTCCAGCCAAAAAAACCACTAAGATATGGGTTCGAGTGGAATGCCGCAGTTACGATTCCAGCCTCCTTAAGTGGTTCGGAAATCAAAGTCCTGTTAGGTGAAAGTCCCTTCGGTTTGCCATATTCCAGATAATAAGAAGAGGTGAGTATTCCCGGAAACGATGCTTGCGTGTATGGCCCAATAGCCTGCCCATTAGTAAACTTGAAGCACCTATTCTGCAAAGAGTCAATAAATGGAGTTAACCCACCTTTATTGCTATAGCATCCCAGGGCATCCTTCCTGCATGCATCAATTGTCAATAAGATAACATTTTTCATCTACCGCTCTCGCTTTCGTTTCGATAATACCTGACTAGAACATCCAGCACTTCTCTCCTACTGAACTGCTCAGGTGGTCTTTCTCCCCTAGAGAGCATTTCGCGGAGCTTTGTGCCGCTAATCAGTAAATGGTCTTTACCACTATGGGGACATGTCTTGAAGGAGGCCATAGAACCACACTTATTGCACCAGAAAGCCACATCCAACTTGAGCGCTTGTATATGCAGGTCCCCCGGATTTAATTGGTCAAAAATTTTCTGGGCATCAAAAGGACCGTAATAATCGCCTACACCAGCATGATCACGCCCCACAATTAAGTGGCTGCAACCATAATTCTGGCGGATGATAGCATGTAATATCGCCTCCCTCGGACCAGCATATCGCATCTCCATAGGGTAGACCTTCAACACTACCCTGTCCTTAGGATAATAATTATCCAAGAGTATCCTGTAACATTTCATTCGCACCTCAGCGGGTATGTCACCAGCCTTTAGTCTGCCCACAATGGGATGGATGAGAAGGCCATCGCAAATCTCCAAGGCAATCTTTGTTAGATATTCATGAGATCGGTGCATGGGATTTCGGGTCTGAAACGCAGCTATAGTTGCCCAGCTTTTGTCGGTGAATATTGCCCTTGTCTCCACTGGTCTGGCAAATTCAGGGAATCTCTCGGCATACTCACCCTCACTGAACACACTTACAGACCCTCCCAGGTAAACATCACCCTGTTCATATATTCTCTTGACTCCGGGATGCCGCTCATCATCCGTGCCAAAGATTTCGAGGGCTTCTACTCTCTTATCATAAGAATATTTCTCCTCAACAAGCATACTAGCCATGATCTCATCATTCCCTGGATTAACCAACGCAATTCTCTGCCCCTCCTTAATCTTAGCAGCCTTCTCCTTGGAAACGGAGAGGGTAATGGGAATAGGCCAGAGTAAACCGTTCTTTAAACGCATCCCAGCCACAACACTCTCGTAATCTTGCTTTTTTAGAAAGCCATCTAGTGGACTAAACGCCCCCATCGCCAACATAATAACATCAGATGCCTCTTTTGAGCTCAACCTGACCCTGGGTACTAGCTTAGCCTCCTCAAGGCCTTCTTTGCGTTCTTCCCTAGCAACCAATAACGGAAGTAATCTGCCACCGTGTGGAGGAACTAAATTAGCCATCAGTACCCCAGAGCTCCAAGTCTTGCTCTCACAGCCTGTTCCTCTGTCTCCGATAGAGTACCTGGTGCTGGTTGTCTCTCTATAGGTATAGAAACAGCTCTCTTCAATCCGGAATAATCCATCCCATATCGATAAGCAGAACAAACCATATGGCTTCTGGTTTGGCCAGGGGGTGGCTCGTATAAAGGTAAATTGTTAGCGAATTCCCAAACAAGCTCAAGTTCGGGAGTTATTTCAAAGATTCTCCCCGTTGTTCCCTCACAAATTAAGGTGTTCCCATTGGGTAGTCGCTGACAGCTCGCTAGCGTTGATGAATAGAAATCGAGACACTCCTCACCACCACCTCCATATTCCCAAACTATCTCGTTAGTTTTTGGATTTACTTCAATAACTCTCGAAAAACCCCACGCAAACCCGCCTGGATGCATACCATTATCAAACACCAAGATATTGCCGTTGTCTAACACAGTAGTGCAATGTTGATGAGCTAACTCACCTGGCCCCCATTGCCATTGGATATTACCCGTTCTTTTTTCAATAATAGCGATAACATCACTTTTCGCAAAGCTGACTAGAATATTTCCGTCGGACAGTTCAGTAACAGCGTTAGCATGAATCCATGTACTCCGTGGGCACACTGGACAGCGAGGAGTTACATGTGGATCAAGGTGCTTATGAGCAACCCACTCCCAAACCAGCTTCCCATCAGTTGCGATTTCCTGAATAGCCTCTCCCCACATCACACCATCTATTTCAGTTCCAGGATCACCGCCCTTAACTCTACCTGCGATATTATCAGGCATCTTCACCCATTTGAGAATTAAAGTATTCCCATTTTTCATTCGATCAAAGGTATGATGTAAATATGGATCTTTGTATTCCCATACTATATTACCATCCCAATCTACCTCCAGCAGGATTCCACCAGCACCCTCAACACTGGCTAGCGGTCCGCTGGCAACTTTGCCAGCATAGAGTAGATTTCCATTAGGAAGAAGTCTAGCATCACAACCAGGCTGATAAGGTGTTCTCCAATGATTTACAAGTTTACCCATCATATCTATGAGCCAGGCATCCCTTCCTTCCATTGGAGTAAAAAGCGTAAGGCCGTTATACGCCTTTACAGAATCATAGAACATTACACCTTTAAGGCTAGTTCTAGCGTAACTCATTTTAATTCTCCTTCATTAAGTAATAATAAGTTTTATCTACATCAAAATAGGCAAGGTTTTATATCTCTAGGGAAAGCATCAGGTCCCCAAATTCGATTTACCCAAGCGAGCTTTTCCGGGTTTAAGTCTTTCCCCTTAAGTCCAGGATAGTCGTGAGAGTAACGATGAACTCGCCATAATTGATTTGAGGGCCTGCCACGATAAGAAGTATAGTGGGGGTTAACATACTCCCATACTATTTCACCGTCAGACGTTACTTCAAACATCCTCCCCTTGGCTGTTTCAATTATAAGTGTATTACCATTGGGTTGCCGCTCGCACCCACTGGAATGAGATGAGAAGAAATCAGAAGGTGGATTAGCTTTATATTCCCATACAATCTCATCTGTCTTGGGATCAAGCTCGACTACCCTGGAATACTCAGGTTCATACTCGTGACGATGCGTTCCATTATCAAAAAGAAGGATGTTTCCGTTATCTAACTCTCTGCAATCATGTTGGTGGAAAATTTTGCCTCTCCCATATCTCCCTATTACCTTGCCGGTTTTGTAATCAATCTTCGTAATCTGGTTCAAATAACGCGTGCTCAGTAGAACATTCCCGTCGCGGCAAATCCAAACAGCATTTAGATAGGGCCACTGTGAGCGATTTTCTAATGGACATAGAGCATCTATTTCAGGATCAAGGTGCTCATACGCAAGCCACTCCCATACCCTGTTGCCATCACGGTCAATTTCAATTAGGACATCGCCCCATATTTTACCGTTCAACTCAGTTCCAGGACGACCGCCTTTCACCCTGGCAGCGATTTCGTCTGGCACGATTCCTTTTGGATCCCATGCAATATACATGATATGACCATTTTCCATCATAGTGAAATCGTGCCCTTGACATGGCACCTCGGCTTCCCAAACTATATTCCCATCCCAGTCGATCTCGACAAGTATACCTCCAAGACCACTAAATTCCTCCGTCCAGCCTAATCCCAATTCGTGAGGCGTTTTTACCCTACCAGCAAGGAGCAGATTACTGTTGGGTAGAAGAATCCCATGACATCCTGGAGGATAAGGCATCCGCCACCGGTGAACAAATCTACCCTCCATATCCATGAGCCAACAGTATTGAGCCTCAGTATAGAGTGGCTCCCAAAAGGGGCAGAAAAGATTGTAGCCATTATAAGCTTTTGTAGGGTTATAAATGATGAGGCCTTTTGGCCCCGTTTTTGTAACACTCATTTCGAATCCTCCTTGTGCAATTAAACAAGCTTGCTCCTCGTCACCTATTTAAACTTTGTGTATACCTGCCAGTTGGTCATAGACCAGCCACAAACAGAGGCAGCCCCAATTGGCATACACAAGAGTCTCGCGCATCATGACGGTGTTTACCATCATCGTCTGGGACCGATGTTCAATATTACCTGAATACTTTACCCCTCTTCATTATAGATTTAATATTTTCTCTTTCTACCAGGATGCCTATATTCTCCAGTGGATTACCATCAACCAGAAGAATGTCAGCTAGTTTCCCCTTCTCTATAGTTCCGACCTTATCCGCAATTCCTGAAGCCTCAGCACCCATTTTTGTGGCTGCTACAATAGCGTCCATAGGGCTAAACCCTAAAACACTTACCAGTTTCTCAACTTCCACAACACTATACTTCCCATATGGAGCGGCTATCTCGAAAACTGTGTCACTACCCGCTGCAAACTTCACTCCCATTTCAATAGCCAGTTTATAGCCATCTAATACGTTTTTGGGGAGAGTCTCTGCGCCCTCACCACGTGTTAAACACCCAACCGTTGGCACAAGTATTATGTTTTTCTCCACCATACTGCTACATGCCTCCTCGTCCAATCCTGGCTTACCTTCGGAATCATCTGCATGTTCGATAGTATTTACGCCTGCTGCTATGGCCAGTTTAGTCGCCCTGAGGTTTTCCGTATGCGCCATTACTCTCGCACGAAGCATATGCGATTCATTTACAAGGGTTTCCATCTCTTCCTTAGTAAAATGTACATCACCACATCTATCTTTTTCCCAGGCACCGCCTCCCGAAAGCCAGATTTTTATGTGGTCAACCCCGTGATTGATCAGCTTGCGAACTCCTTTGCGAATTTCTTCAACACCATCACATATCATACACCTTGGGTGATTTTCCCGTATTAACTCTTCGGGAAGAACATATAGTAGATCCTGGCGCAAATCTGGATGTCCACCAGTTCGGCTGATACCAAGACCTGCAGCCAAGATAGTTGGACCAACTATCGTTCCCGCTTCTATAGCTCTTTTCAGATAAATATCATATCGTGAGCCAGCGCTTCTCACCGTTGTAACTCCCGCATCCAAAACGCTTCCGACTTGCCGAACTGCTCTAAGAATTTGCGTGAAACCCGATTCAACAACCCAATCAAGTGGGTTAAAGCTAATGAGACCAGTAATGTGAATATGTGCATCTATTAAACCCGGCATTACCGTTAGCCCTGATGCATCAATCCTCTCAAAGCCTGCGGGAATCTGCACGCTATCTGCCCTTCCTACATTCACAATTCTTTGTCCTTCAACCAGAACCACTGCATTTGCCAATGGCTCTTCGCCTGTGCCATCAATCAAAGTTCCACCTGTTATTGCGAGTTTATTTTCCATTATTTCCCTCCTTTATAACGTTAACTAGAGTCTATATTATGCGCATTGGTTGTTAGCACAGTCCACTTATTTGTTGCTTTGCTTTTTTATAAATTATAGTCACAAACGCCCCCATCGCCAGCATAATTAAGATCAGATGCCTCTTTTGAGCTCAACGTGACCCTGGGTACTAGCTTAGCCTCCTTAAGGCCTTCTTGGCGTTCCTTCCTAGCAACCAGTAACGGAAGTAATCTCCCCCCGTGTGGAGGAACTAAATTAGCCCCCATCAGTAACCCAGGCCATCGATTCGCCTACGTACAGCTTGTTCAGCCCTTGAAGCATCAACATCCTTAACTTGAGGTTCATCTTCATCTCGAAATTTAATGTTCCCCTTTAAACCTGCATAATCAGGGCCATAGCGATATGCTCGAGCTATATAGTTATTCCGTCCATAAACAGGCGACTGATGGGAAAATGGATTGTTGAATTCCCAGACTATATCACGCTTCGGGCTAACCTCGAAAATTCGTCCCGTTGTAGTTTCACAGATCAAAGTATTCCCGTTGGGCAAGCGCTGACAGCTACCCATAATCGAGGAGTAGAAATTAGTACGAAGTTCATCCTCATATGACCATACCATTTCATTAGTTTTTGGATTAACCTCCAATATACGGGAGAAGCCCATAGAGTAGGGAGTAGCGTGCACGTCATTATCGAATATCAAAATATTGCCATTCCTCAACACTATAGAATCATTTTGGTGCGCGATCTCACCGCGGCCCCATCTCCACCTCACTTCACCAGTATTCTTATCAATAATAGCAACGGTATGAGTTTTTGAGAAACTCGTCAGAATATTTCCATCAGGCATGACAACACAAGCACTAGCGTGTGTCCACTCATCCCGCTGGCAGAGAGGACAAATGTAATCCACCTCAGGGTCTAAGTGTTCATATGCCAGCCACTCCCATGCCACTTTGCCTTCGACTGTAACCTCTTGAAAGGCATCAGCCCACATAACTCCCTCCAGCTCGGTTCCAGGGAGGCCTCCCTTAACCTTAGCTGCGATGTTATCGGGTACAGGCACCCATTTTACAATCATAGTGTTACCATTCTTCATGCGGTAAAAAGTGTGATGCATGTATTTATCTTCATACTTCCACACAGGATTGCCATCCCAATCTACCTCAAGCAGGGCTCCTCCAGCGCCTTCAAAATTCGCCAGAGGGCTATCGTTCACTCTGCCAGCATAAAGTAAGTTGCCGCTCTCCAAAAGTACCCCATACAGCCCTGGTGGATATGGCATGCTCCATTGGTGAACAACACAACCTCGCATATCAATCAACCATACATCCTTCCCTCCCAGAGGAGCAAACAGTGTGTATCCACTATAACTTGTTGCGTGCTTGCTAATAGTAACTGACCCCTGAGTTATTTTTTGTGCACTCACTGAATAACCTCCTTTCTAAAAGCATCAGGCCCATATACCCGGTTTACCCAATCAAACCTCCCGGGATCTAAATCTCGTCCCCGCAAACCTGCATAATCAGGAGTGTAGCGGTGAGCTCGAAATAGAGCATTTATCCATTCGCCATGATATTGGTGAGGAAACTCAAACCAGTGATAGAAAGGAACAACATACTCCCACACCATCTCACCTTCATGAGTTACTTCAAAGACCCGCCCCTTCATTGATTCAGTAATCAAGGTGTTCCCGTTAGGCAAGCGCTCACAACCTCCCATAGTTGCAGTACAGAAGTCAGTCGGGGGATCACTCTTATACTCCCACTCAATCTTTCTAGTGAGCGGATTGACTTCCACAACCCGACTGTAGGTCGGACCATAGCCACGACGCTGGCATCCATTGTCAAATATCAGGATATTACCGTTATCCAGCAGGCTGGCATCATGTTGATGTGCAATCTCTCCAGGACCCCACCTCCACTTGACGTCGCCAGTAGCCTTGTCAATGATGGCTACAGTATCAGTGTGCCGCATGCTGAGCAGGATATCTCCATCAGGCATGCTAAAAACTGAGTTTATACAAGGGTAAAGGCCACGGTTCGACAAGGGACATAGAATATCTATCTCGGGATCTAAATGCTCATATGCCAGCCACTTCCACACTTCTTCACCAGCCGGATTGACCTCTCGAACGACGTCTCCCCTCATCACTCCTTTGTGTTCAGTCCCGGGCATACCACCTTTAATTTTAGCAGCGA
>Ga0307379_10006824_pt1 | contig 15610 bp, 17 predicted proteins | sample UN2MG_FD_202237 | JGI IMG/M metagenome (GOLD analysis project Ga0307379, IMG submission 202237) | Soil microbial communities from Risofladan, Vaasa, Finland - UN-2 | ecosystem: Environmental > Terrestrial > Soil > Coastal area > Acid sulfate soil | place: Finland: Risofladan, Vaasa | collected... | reverse complement strand
CGATGAATGCCGCGGAACTCGGGTCTCCCGGTACCGCGAACGTCGCGTCGTGCAGCTCGGCATCGCCGCACACCGTCACGGCCCGGCTGCCGTCGGCTCTATCCTCAACCCGGAGTTCGGCCCCGAAGAACGCGAGCATGCGTTCGGTGTGGTCGCGCGTGGCGAGCGGCTCGACCACGGTGGTGCGCCCTGGCGCGTGGAGCCCGGCAAAAAGGATTGCCGACTTCACCTGCGCCGACGGCACAGGCAATTCGTATGCGATGGGAACAAGGTCTCCGGTGCCGCGCACGGCGAGAGGCAAGGTATCCCCTTCGCCCTCCACTTGCAGGCCCATGGTGGTGAGGGGACCGAGCACGCGCCCCATTGGACGGCCGGACAAGGACGCATCGCCGGTAAACTCGGCGCGCATGTCATGGCCGGCGACGACGCCCAGCATGAGACGGCTCGACGTGCCGGAGTTGCCAAAATCCAGCGGCTCACGGGGCTCGCGCAGTCCGCCAACGCCTTGGCCGAGCACCTCGACGGCACCGTCTCTGTGCGTGACCTCTGCGCCGAGCGCTTCCAACACTTGTGCCGTGGCCTTTACATCGTCGGCGTCGAGCAGTCCGGTGATGCGGGTGCGGCCGGTCGCCAACGCGCCCAGGATTAAGGCACGATGGGAGATCGACTTGTCGCCAGGCACCCTGACACGGCCGGAAATGCGCGCGGATCGGCGGGCGGTCAGGGGGTGCGGCATAGATTCTCGATTGGGGTTTGGGGGTGCTCGATAGCTTTTGACACTACGCATGAGGCGTGGCAATGGGGAGTCAACGCAAGGCTAGCTTCGAGGAGCGTCAATGTCGAAACCCGCACGGGGAACCAAGCGCGTTTGCCCGAGCTGTGGGGCGCGGTTTTACGATTTGGGCCGTTCGCCAATTACCTGCCCTGCTTGCGAAGCCGTGTATCAGGTCACGCCGCCATCCTCGCGGCGGAGCGAGCGCGCCGCACCAGCCGAAGTCAAGAAGCCCGTGGTGGTCGAAGAAGATCCGCCGGTGATGGGTGGTGCCGAGGTCATCAGTCTCGATGAGGCGGCGGAGGCCGAGGAGGCTGCGGTCGACGACGACGATATCGCGCTCGACGACGACGATGACGACATTCCGGCCGTCGACGACGATGACGATACGTTCCTTGAGGAGGAAGAAGACGCCGACGCCGACGTCACCGGTATTGTCGGCGGGGGCCCCAAGGAAGAAACCTAGGAACGGCCGCCGCGAGACGGCAGCATTCCGGGGTCGCCGACCAGTGGGCTCGTATTTCGCTTGAACCCGCGGGACGCCCGGCCTAAGTGAAGCGTCTGATTTTTTGCGGTAGGCTCAAGGGCCCGCGAAATTTCTCTGTTCTCAAGGGGCCATAGCTCAGTTGGGAGAGCGCGTGAATGGCATTCACGAGGTCGTCGGTTCGATCCCGTCTGGCTCCACCAGTTCCCTTCTCCTTGGACACATGACGTGAGGCAACGCCCAGGGCGCAGCCTGAGACGGCAACTTGACCTGCCGCCGGTACGCGTCCCGACGGTCGCGTCCGGCGCGTTCGCGATCGGCGCGCTTGCCGTGGGCGCACTGGCCATCGGTGCCTTGGCGATCGGGCGGTTGAGCGTGCGCCGCGCGGAGGTGGCGAGGCTTCATCTCGGCGAGGTGCAGATCGACGACCTCACGGTGCGCCGGCTGCGGGTGATCGAGACCGATGACGGCGCGGGCGACTAAACGGCGTCAATGACCGCCGACGACGCCGACGGTGATGCGCGCCACGCGTGCGGCGCCCACCAGAGCCGGCAGATCCCGGTCATAGGCGCCAGGCACCAGCAGGACCGTATCGCCCTTGGCGGCCGCCTTAATGGCGTGTGACAGGGCTTTGAACGCCGTCTCCGGCTTGCGGCCGTCATTGCTGTCGAGGCCAGTCTTGGGGTCAACGTACCAGGTCATCGCGTGAGCGCTCCAATTCGACGCATTTGCGGACGTTAGGGCAATGCCCCGCCCTCCGATAGGGCTTCTGTGGGGCGGCCTGTCCGGCTTGGCTTGTGCTTGAATTCGTGGGCAGATTTCCCATATGCCCCTTGGTTTATGAAGCTCAGCGCCGCGGCGGGCTGAGGATGTGACTCGCGCAATCGTCACCAGCATGCGCGGCCGCTGATGGAAGAGGTTTTCCGCCGGATGTCGCGCATGGCATTTCTCGACGGCAATCTTTGGTTAACCCTGTCTGGACAACGCCTCGACGCGCCCGCCAAGGCGGCCGAGGGCGGCTATCCGCCCTACAATATCGAACTCTTGCCGGAGGATGATCGTGGACCCGAGGCGCTGCGCATTACGCTGGCGGTCGCCGGTTTCGGACTTGACGAACTCGACGTGAGCGTTGAGGACGGTGAGCTGATGATCCGAGGCGCCAAGCACGACGAGGCCGACAAGGATTATCTTCACCGCGGCATCGCCGCGCGGCAATTCAAACGGAGCTTCGCCCTCGCCAAAGGGGTCGAGGTACGCAAGGCCGAATTGCATGATGGTCTGCTGGCCATCGTGCTGGAACGGCCGCATAGGGAGAAACGTGTACTCAAGGTGGGAATCTCACCTGCAGGCTGAGCCCGTGTTGCGCCATGACGCGCCCGCGCTTCTCCACGAGGAACCGGAGTCCAAATGAATAAGATCGAAAACGAAGAGGCTCGCCATTTGATGAGCCTGAAGGAGCTCGCGCTCCTCGGCGACGGCGAGGTCGCCTATATCAGGCAACTCGACTTGGATTCCGCCGAGCGGCTGTTTCCAACGCTCGACGACGCGCCCGAGGGCATCGACCTGTTCGCCGTGCTGGGTGCCGACGGCACGCCACTAGCGCTGACCGACAGCCGTAACGCCGCGATCGCCAACGCGCTCGAGAACGACCTCGTTCCCGTCAGCGTCCACTAGATCTTCACCCTAGACGTTATCGTCCACCGCTTTCGGCATTGTCGGCCGGCCCCCTTTTAGCAACGGCGCGCGGCCGCGTGCATAGTCGAGCCAACCACTTTTCCAACGAGGCGGCTCGCATGACATCGGTGTTCGTGTTCAAGGTTGGGCGGTGCGCCGCATTCGGCCTGGTGATGGCGGCAAGCCTCGCCGGCGCCCATCCCAGCGCGGCGCGCGCGGACGCGTTGCTCGATGAGACCGTCGCATTCACGGGCGAAATCCTCTACCTCCAGTCCAACGTGCCCGGCCTCGTCATCGGGGCGGTGCGCAACGGCGAGATGGCGATCCATGGCTTCGGCGAGACCGCCGATGGCGGCGAGGCGCCCAACAGCGACACGCTCTTGCGCATCGGCTCGATCACCAAGGCCTTTGCCGGCAACGTGCTGGCCAGTCTCGCCGCCGATGGAACCGTGTCCCTGACACAGAAGGTCGGCGCCACCGCGCCGGATCTCGGCTCCGGCGCCGATCCGAATGTCGCCAGTCTCAGGCTGATCGACATCGCCACGCAGGCGTCCGGGCTGCCGCGCGAGGTGCCCCATAAGCCGGGGCCGGCGGACGACCCGTTCGTGCCGATCACCCGCAAGGCGTTCGCTAGTTGGCTGAAGACGGAGCCGTTGCTGTTCGCGCCGGGGACGGGCGTGCTCTATTCGAACTTCGGATACGACGTGCTGGCGATTGCCCTGTCGGAGGCGGCGAAGAAGCCCTATCCAGAATTGCTCGCAGAGACCGTCACCGGGCCGCTCGGCATGACCGACACGACGTTCGAGCCGAACGACGCGCAGAAGAAGCGATTGATGCAGGGGCACTGGATCGACGGCAAACCGATGCCCGATGTGCCGACCGGCGCGGTCATCGTCGGCTCAGGCGGTCTCTACTCGACGCCGAAGGACCTGCTGCGCTGGATGCAATGGCATCTTGACCGCCTCGGAAGCGACGGCGCGGAGGTCCGCATGCTCGATCACGCGGCCTATCTGGTGCGCGACGGGCTCAATCCGGCATCGGGCATGGACGAGTCCGGCCACATGGACGCCATGAGCCTGGCCTGGGTGGTGATGATGCCCGAGGGCGACCGGCCGCTCATCCTGCAGAAGGCGGGCGGGCTGCAAGGCACGCCCTCCTACATCGCCTTTGCGCCGACGCGCGGCATCGCCGTGTTCGTCGCGATCAACAAGTTCGACTTCGCCGCGGCCCTGGGCATGGCGCAAGCCGTCAACGAGATGATCGCCACGCTGGCACCGCGCTAGGCGGCGTGAGACGAGGTTTCTTCCTGGGTGAGAACCGCGTAAAGTGCGGCGGCATCCTTCGACGCGCGGAGCTTGTCGACGGCCGGGCCCTCGCGGAGCAGCCGCGAGATGCGCGCGAGCGCCTTCAGATGATCGGCACCGGCGCCTTCGGGAGCGAGCATCAGGAACACGATGTCAACGGGTTCGCCATCGACGGCATCGAACTCGACCGGTTCGGATAGCCGGGCGAAGAGGCCGACGATCCGATTCAATCCGCCAAGCTTGCCATGGGGAATAGCCACGCCCTGACCGAGCCCGGTGGAGCCGAGTTGCTCGCGCTGCCACAGGACGTCGAAGACGTCCCGCTCTTGCAGGCCGGCGATGCGCGCAGCCCTCGCCGCCAGGTCCTGCAAGAGCTGTTTCTTGCTCTGCGCCTTCAGCGAAGGAACTACGGCCTCGGGTGAGATGAGATCACCTAAATGCATTCTAATACCCGTGTAGCTTGTGTGAGCGGACCGAGCGCGAACGCCGCATGTCCGACTGGCGCATTTCAAGAGCTGGACCGATCCAGCCGATAGTGCGGAACTCCCCGTCCCATTTTTCGACTCACCTACCGTGACGGCAGGTGCCCGATGAACGTCTCGACGGTGTGACAACGCGCTCCTGGACGCAACTGCGCAACGCCTCTTTGGCGCCCAGAATCTTTCCGGTAGCTAGTCTCGTCATGCCCGCGGAAGACTGGCAAAAAGACCCTTCTTGACCCGCGCTTCCCGGGGCGCATACCGCATTTTCGAGGTCCGATTATGTCGCGGCGTCACAAAGCGCCCCGCTCGTCCTCGATCGCGGCGGGAAGCTAGACCCACGGTGTAGGGGTGTCAAACGCAATCAAATTTATCTGCCCTCTTTACATGATTCGTCTTCGCGAACAGGGCGTTAGGCATCAAGTTCAGGCGCTTGCGCCCGCCGCGATGCGCTTCAGCCGCCGGCGCTGCACCGAGGACGGAATACCGAGCGCTTCGCGGTATTTGGCAACCGTGCGGCGGGCGATGTCGATGCCGTCGCCCTTGAGCCGATCGACAATCTTGTCGTCGGAGAGAACGTCGGCTGCGGGCTCCGCCGTGATCATTTCGCGAATGCGATGACGGACCGCCTCCGAGGAATGGGCGTTGTCGCCATGCGCGGTCGCGGCAATCGACGAGGTGAAGAAGTATTTGAGTTCGAACAGGCCGCGATTGGTGGCCATGTATTTGTTGGCGGTCACGCGGCTGACGGTCGATTCGTGCATGGAGATCGCGTCGGCCACGGTCTTGAGGTTCAACGGCCGCAGATGACGCACGCCATAGGTGAAAAAAGCGTCCTGCTGGCGCACGATCTCTTGCGCCACCTTCAGGATAGTGCGGGCGCGCTGGTCGAGGCTTTTCACCAGCCAGTTGGCGGTCTGCAGACAGTCGACAAGATAGGTCTTGTCCTCTTTGCGCATCTTCGTCTTGGACACCGTCGCGTAGTAGGACTGATTGACGAGCACGCGCGGGAGCGTGTCGCTGTTCAGTTCCACAAAGAAACTCCGGTCGGGAAGCGAGCGCACGAGCACGTCGGGCACGATGGGCTGGGCCGGCGCTGACCCGTATTTCAGTCCGGGCTTCGGGTTCAGCCGCCTGACCTCGGCAATCATGTCGCACAGATCCTCGTCGGAGACGCGCGCCGCTCGCTTCAGCGCCGCCAGGTCGTGCGTGGCGAGAAGATGCAGCTTGTCGATCAGCGCGGCCATCGCCGGATCGCAGCGATCCTTCTCCTTGAGCTGAAGCGTCAGGCATTCGCGTAAGTCGCGGGCGAACACGCCACATGGCTCGAATCCCTGCATGACGCACAGGGTCTCCTCGACGAGTTCCAACGGCGCGCCTAGAAGCTCGGCCAGCTCGTCGAGCTCGCCGCGCAGATAGCCCGCCTCGTCGGTCATATCGATGAGATGCTGGCCGATCATGCGTCGCGCCGGATCGGCGAAGGCGAAGCTGAGCTGCTCGGCCAAATGGGTCCGCAGCGTCTTCTCCTCGGCCACATAGGCCTCGAGATTGGACCCTTCGTCACTATCGAAGCGGGGTCCCTGGGACAGACCGCTCCACCCTGAATCGGTCACCGCCCCCGGCGTGAAGGTCTCTGAATCGGGAAACATGTCCTGGGGCTCGGCGTCGAGATCGCTGGTCTGGCTGGCGCCGTTGCCGGTCTCGAGATCGACCCAGTCGCCCTCGGCGGCGTCGCCAGCGTCGCCGGACTCGACGCCCGTGTCCTCGGCCTCGGATGCGGCACCGTTCTTGGCTTCGCCCCCGTCGTCCTTGCCGGGCGTCGAGTTGTCGGCAATGCCGTTCGGCTCATCGGGGTCAGCGTGCTCGAGCAGTGGATTGCGCTCAAGCTCGCTTTCAACGAAGCTGGCAAGCTCCATGTTCGACAATTGCAACAGCTTGATCGCCTGCTGCAATTGCGGCGTCATGACCAGACTGTGACTCTGACGGAGTTCGAGCTTTGTGTTGATCGCCATTTACTAATTCACTCGCGATCGGATTCTCAAATCTTAAACTGATCACCAAGATAGACGCGCCGCACGTCCGCGTTGTTGATGACCTCGTGGGCGGTACCATGAGTTAGTACCATACCGTCATGAATAATATAGGCGCGGCTGACAAGCTCCAGCGTCTCGCGCACGTTGTGGTCGGTGATCAGCACGCCGATGCCGCGCTCGGTGAGATGCCGCACCAGCGCGCGGATATCGCCGACGGCGATCGGATCGATGCCGGCGAATGGCTCATCGAGCAGCATGAAAGACGGGCGCGAGGCGAGCGCGCGGGCAATCTCAACACGCCGCCGTTCGCCACCCGACAGAGCCATGGACGGAGACTTTCTGAGGCGCGTAATGCGGAATTCCTCGAGCAACGAGTCGAGCTGAAGCTGGCGCTCCTTCTTGTTGGGTTCGACCATCTCGAGCACGGCAAGAATATTCTCCTCTACCGTGAGCCCTCGAAAGATCGAGGCCTCCTGCGGCAGATAACCAATTCCCAAGCGCGCCCGGCGGTACATCGGCAGCTTGGTCACGTCGCGCCCGTCGATCTTGATCGAGCCTTGATCGGCGGGGATCAGCCCCGTGATCATGTAGAAGACCGTGGTCTTGCCGGCGCCGTTCGGACCGAGCAGCCCGACCGCCTCGCCGCGCCGGAGATCGAGGCTGACACCACGCACGACGGTGCGCTTCTTGAAGGCTTTGACCACGGAGCGGATGGTGAGCCAGCCGTTGCCGGGTTGGCCTTGATGGGCGGGTTCGCGCACGGACGGCCCAACCTGCGCGGGAGCCTCCGGGGCAGCGACTGCCTGACGGCCTGGGAACGACAGCAACTTGCCCACTGACCCTTTCCGCTCCTCAGTTGAAGCGCTGGCCGGTTAAAATCGGATAAAGCCCCGTTGGGGTCTTACCGGAACTCAGGCACGATCGGCCAGGGCTCGGCTTCGTCGGCGGCCGGCCCTTCAGCCGTGGGATCCTGCTCGCCGGGAGCAGACTCCTCATTGCGTGCGGCGGGCGGAGGTGCGAGCGACTGAGGCTCTCCGTCGGCCCCGTCGGCTTTTGCACTGCTGCCACCGCCTTGCTTGGGCATGAACAGCGCACGGATACGGCCTCCGGTCGCGGCATTTCCTGGGTTCTCGAACCGGCTCTCACCCGACTTCAAATCGATGATAAGCCGTTCTCCCTTTAGCACATTCGGACCTTGCGATAACACCACATTGCCACCCACGGTTACTATCTGCGACGGCACGTCATAGAGCGCCCAGTCGCTGGTGGTGGTCTGGTCGTCTTTGCTGGTGATGACGACGCTGCCTCTCGCCTCGATCTTGTTGATCTGCGCCTCCGGACCAGCAGCTTTGGCTGCCGGGGCAGCGGTTTGACCGGCGGCGGGCACGGCCTCGGCGGGCTTCTGTCCCGTGAGCTTCTCGGCGCCGCCTACGTAGTGTACGTCGAGCTCGGTGGCACGCAGCGTGGTCGTACCCTGCACCGCCTTCACATTGCCTTTGAACGTCGCGTATTTCTTCGCGTCATACACGGTGAGCGTATCGGACTCGATATCGATCGGCTCATCGGAGCTCTCTGACAAACCGCCGAACGAGTTGCTGAGGGTCTGGGCGGGAAGCGGGCTCGCCGGGAAGAGAAGCGCGAGCATCAGTGCTGCCATCCCCGTGACAGCCGAAGCAAATCCGACCCTGTGACGCGGGCTCATTGCGGGCTCACCATTTTCGCATCGCCGGTTTGGACCGGCACCGACCCTGGTACCGGCTGCCCTTGTACCGCCTGCGGCGCTTGAGCGGGTTGCGGCGTGCCGTCGCTTTCCTTCGGCTTCTTGACCAGGTGAACCGCCACCTCGCCGCGGAAGATGAGGATGTGGTCCTGGGACCGGAAGGTGAGCGCGTTGGCGGTGACCGTGCCGTTGGACAGATCGAAGGACACTGGCTGGTGCGAGCGCAGCGTCTGCGTGTCCATCTCGAGGCTCGCGTGCTTGAGTTCGCCGGTGACGCCCGAACTTGTGGCCAGGGTGATGCGGTCCTGCATCACCAGCCGCTCGGCCTTGCTGTTGAAGACGCCGCGCACGGCCTCCATGCGCGACCACCCGCCGGACGCGCTGGAAAGGTCGGCTTTGATGGCGTGGAGCTTGATGATCTCCGGGCTTTTGATGTCCTGGTCGGCATGGGCGGCGCGAACCACATACTTGCCGTTCTTCTTGTCGGTGCCTTCCAGGGTCGGGTTGAGCATCCGCAGATTGCCGTCGGCGATCTCCATGCCGTCGATACTCGCCGTCACATCGCCGACGGTGACGCTCATCCGGGTGGAGACGAAATAGGCCGCCAGGACGAGGAGGCCCGCGACCGGAAGGGTCTTCCGGAGGATGCGGACCATGCGGCTATGGCGCCCGGCGCTCACGAAGGCACGCTCGCGCTCCTCGGGCGTCCGCACGCGATAGCGCGGCCCTGTGTCGAGGAGATTCGCGTCAACTACCATGATTTCCACCAATTTTGTGCGGGACCCCCAGCCTCTTGGCCACCCAGATTTCACCTAGCCGCAGGACTTTGATCACATTGCGACCGCCCGGCTTGGATGCCAAGGGCCAAAGAGGGCCCTGGGCCCACTCGTGTGGCGCGGTCTAGTGGGCGAAGGGATCGATCTCGGCCCAGCCTTCGAGGTCGAGTTCGGCCCTGGTCGGCAGGAACTCGAAGCAGGCGCGCGCTAGATGCTCGCGGCCTTCACGCCGCAGCATGGCGTCGAGCCGATCCCGCAGCGCATGCAAATACAGTACGTCGCTCGCCGCGTAGGTCAGTTGCTCCGGGCTCAGCTCGGCCGCGCCCCAATCGGAGGATTGCTGCTGCTTGGACAGCTCGACCCCGAGCAGTTCGCGGCAGAGATCCTTGAGACCGTGCCTGTCGGTATAGGTGCGGGCCAGCTTGGAGGCGATCTTGGTGCAGTAGACCGGACCCGCCATAACGCCGAGAAAATGCTTGAGCACGGCCATGTCGAAGCGCCCGTAATGGAAGATCTTTAGCACGCTCTCGTCGGCCAGGAGCCGCTTCAGCTCCGGCGCGTCGTAATTTCCCGAAATCTGCACCAGGGCGGCGGTACCGTCGCCGTCGGAGAGCTGCACCAGGCAGAGCCGGTCGCGATGGGGATTGAGCCCCAGCGTCTCGGTGTCGATGGCGATAGACTTGCCCGTAAAGCGGCCCGGGGGCAGATCGCCCTTATGCAGATCGACGGTCGAAGGCTGGCTCAAGATATTGGCCGTCATCGCGGCCCCGCCACATCGGGGCGAAGCGGGGTTGGTGCCCAGGAGAAGACTCGAACTTCCACGCCCTTTCGGGCACTAGCACCTGAAGCTAGCGCGTCTACCAGTTCCGCCACCTGGGCTTGAGGATGTTCAGGTACGATTGGCTGTACTCGTTGTCAATTGCCAGGAGAAGCGCCTTCAAGCGTCGGGCGCTGTAGTGTAATGCTGCAGGTGCACATAGCAGGGCGACGTTAAGGGGCAACTAAGTGGCGGTTGAATTCAACAATAAGGCGCTCGTAACTATCTATGGGGGCTCCGGCTTCCTCGGGCGCCATGTGGTGCGGGCCATCGCGCGAACGGGCGCGCGCATGCGGATAGCGGTCAGGCGCCCCGAACTGGCGGGCCATCTCCAGCCGCTCGGCAGCGTGGGACAGATCAATCCGGTGCAAGCCAATGTGCGCTTCCCGGAGTCGCTGATTGCCGCGGCGGAGGGCGCCGACGCGGTCTTCAATCTCGTGGGCATCCTGTTTCCCACCGGCAAGCAGAGCTTCAAGTCCGTGCAGGACGAGGGCGCGCGCAATGTCGCCGAAGCCGCTAAAGCCTGTGGCGCGCGCAGCCTCGTGCATGTCTCGGCCATCGGCGCCGATGCCGGCTCGCCGTCCGTCTATGGACGCAGCAAGGCGGCGGGCGAGGCGGCCGTGCGCGACGTCTATCCCGACGCGGTCATCTTTCGGCCTTCGGTGGTGTTCGGGCCGGAGGACGATTTTTTTAACCGCTTTGCCGCGCTGGCGCGCCTTTCGCCGGTGCTGCCGCTGATCGGCGGGGGCCATACAAAATTCCAGCCGGTGTTCGTCGGCGACGTGGCCCGCGCCGTGGTGTCCGGAATTACGGGGCTTGCGGGCGCGGACCAGCCCTATGAGCTGGGCGGACCCGAGATCCTGACCATGCGCGATGTCATGGAGCGCGTGCTCGACTATTCCATGCGGACGCGGGTTCTGGTGCCGGTGCCGTTCTGGCTCGCCAAGCTGCAAGCCGCCTTCCTGCAATGGCTGCCCACCCCACCGCTCACCATCGACCAGGTGCGGCTGCTGGAGAGCGATAATGTGGTGAGCGCGGCGGCGATCAAGGCCGGGCGCACGCTGGCGGGCTTGGGGATCGAGCCGGTGGCCGTGGCATCCGTCGTGCCCGACTATCTCGAGCAGTTCCGGCCGCGCGGGCAGTTCTCCGTCTACAAGCCGTGATGCGTCGGGGACGCCGGTCCTAGTCTCAGCTGTAGATCATGACCAGCAGGAAGCCGCCGAGAACCATCCTATAGAGCACGAAGGGCAGGAAGCTGATGCGCCGTACCAGCGCCATGAGGAATGCGATGGCCGCCAAACCGGCGAGGAAGGTCAGCCCGGCGCAATAAACCGCATCCATGGTGATGGTATCGCCGGCGGCAAGCGCCTCGCCGACAGTGAGCACGCCGGCACCCGTGATCGCCGGAATTCCCAAAAGGAACGAGAAGCGCGCCGAGTCCGGCCGGGTGAAGCCGAGGAATCGCGCCGCGGTCATGGTCACGCCCGACCGGCTCGTGCCGGGAATCAGCGCCAGCGCCTGCGCCGCGCCAATGAGGAGCGCGCTCTTGAGCGTCATGTTGCCGATGGTGCGGTCTTGCGGGCCCACCGTGTCGGCCACCAGCATGAGTAGCCCATAAAGAATGGTGTTCCAGGCGACCACGGTGATGTTGCGCTCGAGATCGCCGATGCCGAACTTCTTCAGGAAGAGGCCAAAGGCGATCGCCGGAATGGTGGCCAGCACGATGTAGATGGCGAGGCGTCCGTCGTCGGTGACCTTGCCCTTGAACAGCTCAAGCCCGCCAAGCGTGATGCGCCAGACGTCGCGCCAGAAATAGATGAGGATGGCGAGCAGGGTGCCCAGATGCACCATGACGTCGACGAACTGGCCTTGGTCCGGCCAGTGCATGATATTGGGAATCAGAATCAGGTGGCCGGACGACGAGATGGGCAGGAATTCCGTGATGCCTTGCACCACGGCAATCACGATGATCTGCTCTATCGTCATGGCCCCTCGTCGTGCGGCTTGTTCGGCGCGCGTGCAGGTTCTATACGAGGCACTGGCCCCGCGCGATTCATTTTGGAACGAATAGCCGCCGAAGCCATCAATGGCGAATCTCCTCCACCATCCCCTATGTGCCTTCTCTAGGTCAATTCGCCTTGCGCTCGCCGAGTGCGGCGTCGAGGCGGAGCTTGTGGAAGAACGCCCCTGGGAGTGGCGGCCGGAGTTTCTGGCGATCAATCCCGCCGGCACCCTGCCCGTCCTGGTCACCGACGATTACGGATCGCTGGCGGGGGCCTACGCCATCTCGGAATATCTCGGAGACACCGTGGAGGATCGGGAAAAGCGAGGTTTTGAGCCATTTCCTGGCGATGCGAAGGCGCGGGCCGAGGTCCGGCGGCTGGTGGACTGGTTTCACGGCAAATTCCACGACGAGGTCACCGATTATCTGGTGGTGGAGAAGGTTTTCCGCCGCTTCGGGCCGCAAAGCGCCTCGCCCAATATGGAGGCCATGCGCGCCGGGCACGACAATCTGCGCTATCATCTAACCTATGTCGGTCATCTTACCGAGACGCGCAGCTGGCTGGCGGGCGACGCCATGAGCTTCGCCGACCTGGCCGCGGCCGCCCATCTGTCTGCCCTGGACTATCTCGGCGAGGTGCCGTGGGAAGAATTCGAGCCGGCGAAGAACTGGTACGCCCTGCTGAAATCGAGGCCGTCCTTCAGGCCGCTGCTGCAGGACCGCGTCGGCGGCTTCACCCCTTCGGGGACCTATGCCGATCTCGACTTCTAACGGCACGCGCCCACAGGAGCTGGGCATGGGTGAAACTCTCAAATCAAAGATCGCCGAGGAGGCCAAGGCGCTTGGCTTTGATGCCGTGCGCTTCACCTCGGCAGACCTCGCCGAACAGGACGGCGCACATCTCGATCAGTTTCTCGCCGAGGGCCGTCATGGCGACATGGGTTGGCTCGCCAATACCGCGGACCGGCGCAAGAGCCCGCGCGCGCTGTGGGACGGCGCGCGCAGCGTGATCCTGCTCGGGCTCAACTACGGGCGCGGCGGCGACCCGCTGGCCATTCTCGACGAGCCTTCGCGCGGCGCCATCTCCATCTATGCCCAAGGCGCCGACTATCACGACGCGATTAAGGCCAAGCTGAAGGCATTGGCGGGGCAGGTTCAGGCGCTCGCCGGCGGCGAGGTCAAGATCTTCGTGGACACCGCGCCGGTGATGGAGAAGCCGCTGGCCGCGAAGGCCGGGCTCGGTTGGCAAGGCAAGCACACCAATCTCGTGTCGCGCGACTTCGGGTCTTGGCTGTTTCTAGGCTCGATCTTCACTAGCGCGGCTATCGCTTCGGACGAGGCAGAAGACGACCATTGCGGCGCCTGTCGGCGCTGCCTTGATATTTGCCCTACCGGCGCGTTCACCGCGCCCTATCAAATCGATGCGCGGGCGTGCATCTCGTATCTCACCATTGAGCACAAAGGTCACATCGCGCCGCGTTACCGTGCGGCCATGGGCAATCGCATCTTCGGCTGCGACGACTGTCTGGCGGTATGCCCGTGGAACAAGTTTGCGCAGACCTCGCATGAAACAAGGCTCGCGGTGCATGCCGAGTCCGACAACCCGCCGCTGGCTGAGTTGCTGACGTTGGACGACGCGGCGTTCCGTGCGCGGTTCCGCGGCACGCCGATCAAGCGCACGGGCCGCGACCGTTTCCTGCGCAATGTGCTGATCGCCGCGGGCAACGCGCACGACGCCGATCTCGTGCCGCTGGTGGAAGCGCGGCTCGACGACGCCTCGCCGCTGGTGCGCGCCATGGCAGTGTGGGCGCTGGCGCGTCTGGCGCCCGCGCGCCTGAACGCTTTGCGCGCGTCATATGCGCCCGGCGAATCTGATCCCGCGGTGCGCGGCGAATGGCTGGCGGTGGCCGCGTGAGCCGCCTGTTCGCCTTCGGTCTTGGCTTCTCGGCGCAGGCGCTTGGCAGACGCTTGGCGGCCGAGGGCTGGGAGATTGCCGGCACGGCGCGCGACGACAGCAGAATCGCGCAGCTCGCAGCGCAAGGCTTCGTGGCAACGCGCTTTACCGGCGACACGGACAATCCGGAATTGCTGCGCCTGCTCGCAGGCACGACGCATCTGCTGCACTCGATTCCACCGGGTGCGGAAGGCGATCCGGTGCTTAACGCCTATCGCGACGAAATCGCCAAGCTCGGGAGCTTGGCGTGGGTCGGCTATCTCTCCACGGTCGGGGTCTATGGCGACCAACAGGGCCGCTGGGTGGACGAGACCACGCAACCGAAGCCCAACAGTCAGCGCACCGAAGCCCGCGTCGTGGCGGAGCGCGCGTGGCTGGATTTCGGTGCGGAGATCGGCGTCCCCGTGCAGGTCTTTCGCCTGGCCGGCATTTACGGTCCGGGCCGCAGTGTGTTCGAAAAGATCGCCGCCGGCACGGCGCGGCGGATCAACAAAGACGGCCAGGTATTCAGCCGCATCCATGTGGACGACATCGCATCCGTGCTCGAAGCCTCGATGGCGCGCCCGCGGGCCGGCGCGATCTACAATGTCGCCGACGACGAGCCGGCGGCGCCCGGCGATGTAGTGGCGCATGCGGCGGAGATGATCGGCGTCACACCGCCGCCGGAGGTCGAATTCGAAGATGCCGACCTCTCACCCATGGCGCGCAGCTTCTACGAGGGCAGCCGCCGCATCGGCAACGCGCTGATCAAGTCGGAACTCGGCGTGAAGCTTCGCTACCCCACTTATCGCGAGGGGCTCGCTTCGCTGCTCGATAACTAGGGACGGAAGACGCGAAGCCGCTCCTGCGGACAGCTTACAAGCTGTCCGCTTTAGAGCTGCAGCCCTTTGAATTGCCGCCGGCCTAGCACCCTCCCATCAGACCGCAGAACTGGTAGACCACGCCGATCTTGCCGGTGTGCAGGTCGACGTCATTCGTCCAGTTCCGCGAGAAATTGTCCTCGTAGGTATAGCTGTAGCCGTTGGAGCCGCTCTTCGAGGAAGAGAAGCTAGCTTGGCTGCGATCGTAATCGAAGTGATAGAAGCGATATTCTGTGCGAATCGACATCGCGCGACTGACCTTCCATTCGCCGCCACCGCCGACGGTGTAACCATTGGCCCAGACTTGACGATCGTTGAGCACGCGGGCGTTTTGGTCAGAGGGGCTGGAGCTGGAATACGTAAAATCGCCTGCGGCAACACCCCCGATGCCATAGATCAGCACGTTGGGCGTAGCAAACACACCCGCCCGGCCGACAAGAGCGACCATGGCAACCAGGTCATCGGAGAAATTGGCCGACTGGGAGTATGTGCTGGAGTCAGTCGAAGAATTGTTGTCGTTGACGGTGCTGGTGTACATGTACTTATTCGTCCTCTTCGAGTCTCGCCGGCCGTCGCTATCTTGGGTGTAGGTGCTCCACGGCGTCCCTTCACCTTGAACACCGAGCAAGAATCGCGACCCCACCGGCAAATTGTAGCCGACGAACAGATCGGCTTGCGCGCCCAAGGCGGTCCCGCTCGCCGAACCCCAACCATTCTCCGTCGAGGTTGAAGTGG
>Ga0307379_10006819_pt1 | contig 15615 bp, 11 predicted proteins | sample UN2MG_FD_202237 | JGI IMG/M metagenome (GOLD analysis project Ga0307379, IMG submission 202237) | Soil microbial communities from Risofladan, Vaasa, Finland - UN-2 | ecosystem: Environmental > Terrestrial > Soil > Coastal area > Acid sulfate soil | place: Finland: Risofladan, Vaasa | collected... | reverse complement strand
CCTGCCTCTATCAACATCAACAACTGGAAGGGCCTCTTCGACGATAACGGGAGGCCGAAGTTTCGTATCATCGTTGAAGGGGCAAACCTCTTTATCACCGAGGACGCCCGTCTCAGGCTCGAGGAGCACGGCATTGTCCTTATAAAGGATGCGTCTACAAACAAGGGAGGGGTGACCTCCTCCTCTCTCGAGGTGTTCGCATCGCTCGCGCTGAGCGACGATGAGTACGACGGGCTGATGAGAGTACAAGAAAAGAGCGTATCGGATTTCAGGAAAAAGTATATAGAGGACATTATTGCGACGATCCGAAAGAATGCCCGCATGGAGTTCGACCTTCTGTGGAAGGAGCACGAAACATCCGGGAGCCCGTTCACCCTGCTCACCAACATGGTCTCCTTAAAGATAAACGATATCACAGATGCGGTTGCCGGTTCCGATCTCCCGGGCGACAGGAAGATTCGGGAAAAGATCGTAGCCGAGTACAGCCCGAAGCCACTGCTCGATCTCGTCGGCATCGACGGTATATTGAAGAGGGTGCCGGATAAATACCTCGACGCAATCGTTGCGACGAGGATAGCGACAGGATTCGTCTATAAGTTCGGGCTCGATACGACCGAGGTCGATTTCTATAACTACGTACGGGCCATATCGTAATCGTACTTGTTATAAAGGGTATCCCATACCGTCGCAGACGCGGACGCTGAAGTGCTTAAAGAGATTCATTCAACGTCGGGCGACGAGGATAGCGACAGGATTCGTCTATAAGTTCGGGCTCGATACGACCGAGGTCGATTTCTACAACTATGTCCGCGGGCTGTCGTAGATAAACGGTTCTAGAGCCCGAGAGACAGTATTATGCCGGTGTATCCTCTCATATCAAAAGGTCATGATCTATTTTCATACCTGGTGTATGCCTGCAGGCCGTCAAAAGGCTTCGGCGGGTGATAGGAAGAGCCCGATACTGAATATGGAACCCTTGTTTTTCTGTGGCTGCTGCATTGAACATCACGTCTTTCTGCCATATCCCGAAATATTCGAAGAAGGTTGGAGGCCGGTTCCGTAAAAATCAGCAAGAAGATGATCTGGATCTCACGTAACATCCGCTTCCCACACGGTTACGAAACTCTCTACGGGACGATGAGGATTTGAATGTCGCACACATTCGTGTTCGTAGGCCCTGTCTTGAAGAGAGCTCCTCCGGCATCGAAGAAGCTGTAGGAGTCGTTATTCCTTAAATAACCGTCAATGCTCATACTCCTTCCTTCGGCGCGGAGCCCGTCCAGTTTTTCGAGCAGCCCTGACGATGCATATGCTCCTGCCGCATCGGTGGGCCCGTCGTTTCCGTCGGTTGCCGCCGAGAGGAGATAGATCCCATCTGTGCCTTCACGGTCCGACTCGAGTCCCTGAAGGAAGGAAAGCGCGAGTTCGGTGTTTCGGCCTCCCTTCCCGTTTCCCCTCAGGGTGACGGTCGTCTCCCCTCCGGAAACGATACACGCCGGTCGTTTTACAGGGATCCCGTGCTTGAGTATATCCTTTCCGATTCCGAGGAGGACCTTCGCTGCCTCACGCGCCTCTCCTGTTATCTGGGACGATAACAGCAGGACAGTGTACCCGAGCCGTTGTGCCTGATAACAAGCGCCCATCAGCGCGAGATAGTTGGTACCGATGAGGATATTGTGAGTCCGCTCGAAAACCGGATCGCCTTTCTTCGGCGTTTCGGGGAGCTCACCATTCGCCCCCATGGTGATGCTCTGTAAGACCAGGTCGGGGATGGTTTTAGCGATTTCATATCTCTTTAGAATATCGAGCGCTTCGAGGTAGGTCGTCTCGTCGCCGGTGGTGAGACCCGACGCGATGGTATCGAGCCTGTCGCCTACGACGTCGGAGAGAATGAGGTTGATACCTGTAGCAGGGTGGATGATCTGCGCGAGTCTTCCCCCTTTGATACCGGAGAGGTGTTTTCGTATGCAGTTGATCGCCTCGATCGGCGCACCGCAGGAGAGCAGTGCCTCTGTGGTCAGCCTGATCTCCTCGAGCGTGAGAGAAACGGGACCGTGGGCCGTTTCGTAGGTCAAAGGCTTGACGAGCAGTGCCGAGCCCCCGCCGGAGATGAGATTGATCACGATAGTGTGACTGTCGGCCTTGCGGCCGAGCTTCTCTACGAGATCGGCCGCCTCTACGCTCTTCATGTCAGGTACGGGGTGACCCGCTTCGACGATCTTGATTCTCTCGAGCGGTTCGGTATGGCCGTACTTGACGGAGATGATCCCCTCTGATATTCTCTCTTTTAGGACCTCCTCCAGGGCGGCGGCCATTTTTGCGGTTGCTTTACCTGCGCCGATGACGAAGACCTTGTCATACTCCCTCAGATCGAAGACAAGCCTGCCGTGCTCGGCCTCGACGATGAGGGTCTCATCCTCCAGCCTGAGGTGATCCTTCACCATAATGTATGGATCGACTTTCTGAAGTCCGGCGAGGAAGATGGACTTCAGGTCCTCATAGATTTTTTTCTCTTCTATCACCTCTGGTCTCTCTATGAAAAAACAACGGTGTTGGAATCAGTCTATTCTTAAAGGGTCAAAGACCGATAGAGTCTGATACTTTCTTCATCGCCTCGATAACGAACTCGATATGCTCTTCGAGCGGTATACCGAGCTCGGCCGCTCCCTTCTCTATATCCTCTCTGCTCACTTTGGCTGCGAACGCCTTGTCCTTCAGTTTCTTTTTCACCGATTTTACCATGAGGTCGGCGAGTTTCCTGCTCGGCCGTACGAGTGCAACTGCGACCACGAATCCGGTAAGCTCATCGCACGCGTAGAGAGTCTGTGCCATTTTTGTGTCCCGCTCGACGCCCGTATGGTCGCCGTGGCCGAGGATCGCCCTGACCCACTGTTCTTTTGTATTCATCGATCTCAGTATCTCGGCGCCCTTGAAAGGATGATCCGAAAGGTCAGGGTAGCGCTCGTAGTCGAAGTCATGAATGAGGCCGACCGCACCCCATTCCTCTTCGTCCTCACCGAAACGCTTCGCATATTCTCTCATGCATGCTTCGACCGCAAGTGCATGCTTTATGAGGCCTTCCTTCGTGGTGTACTGAGTCAAAAGGCCGAACGCATCTTCCCGATTCATACCAGACCTCCGTATTTAAGCGGTAGTTTTAAGTAGATTCAAATATTACAGACGCGACTACTATGTCTTCGAGGTGAGACATGCTCACCTGTATATTGGTTGCACCAAGCTTGTCAAGATACTCACGGGCCTTGCCGTATAGTTTGATGTACGGCTTTCCGGACATCTCGTGACGGACCTCTATGTCCATGAACCGCACCCCCATACGGTTTCCGGTTCCGAGGGCCTTCATTGCCGCCTCCTTCACAGCCCAGTAGGTTGTATACATCTCATAGGACGTCGCGGGACGGCGCCCGATGAAACCCCGCTCGTGCGGTGTGTATATCCTGCGGAGAAACTGCCCGCCGAACGACTGTACCGTGCGTCGGATCCTCTCGGTACTCATGATATCGATTCCGTGACCGACAATCATATCTCTTTTCCAGAGGCAAGATGCTGCAATGATAATACGGATCGGTAATGATATCAACTTTTAATGATTGGTGCCGGCAGTAGGAGGGGGTGTTATATTTTCTACATACCGATGACACACAAAACTATCCTCGACAACTTTCATCCCCTCGTAAAGAAGTGGTTTTTGGGTCGGTTCGAGCGGCCGCTCGGGATACAGGAAAAAGCCTGGGCCCGGATAGTCGAGGGGGGCAACGTACTCGTGAGCGCACCGACAGGGAGCGGAAAGACCCTCGCTGCGTTTCTCCTGTCGCTCGACCGGATCATCACAGGGAGCCTCCCGCCGGAGCGGACGAGTGTGCTCTACATCTCGCCTCTCAAGGCGCTGAACAACGATGTGAGAAGGAATTTGATAGGGCCCCTGCAGGAGATAGCACTCCTCTTTAAAGCAGATGAACTTTTTTTTCCCGACATACGCGTGCTTGTGAGGAGTGGGGACACACCCCCGGCAGAGCGGCAGCGTATGGTACGGCATCACCCCCAGATCCTTATCACCACACCGGAGTCTCTCAACCTCATCCTCAGCTCTCCCAGAGCACGCCTGTTGCTGAAAGACGTGAGGGTGACGATCCTCGATGAGGTTCACGCGGTGTGCTCGAACAAGCGGGGGACCCACCTCATTACAGCAGTAGAACGTATAGTGGGAATGGCGTCGGAGTTCCAGAGGATCGCGCTTTCCGCGACCGCAGCCCCTCTCGAGCTCGTTGCCCGTTTCGTGGGAGGTTACAGGCGGGAGGTAAGAAACGGGAAAGAGATCTTTACTCCGCGTCCTGTGAGCATAGTGAAACAGAAGGCTCCGAAAAACATACTGGTTTCGGTAAATGGGCTCGAGGGACAGCAGGGCGGCTTTTGGGAGGAGATTACCGGTGAGATTATAGATATAATAGACAAGAACCGCTCGACACTGATCTTCACCAACACGAGGAGGCAGTGTGAGAAGCTCGCCTCGCTCCTCAACGAGAAACAGCCTGGGATCGCCTACTCCCATCACGGCTCTCTTTCGAGGGAGCTGCGCTCTGTTGTCGAGGCCCGCATGAAGGAGGGCAGGCTCAAGGCGATCGTTGCGACGAGCTCTCTCGAGCTCGGGATAGACATCGGCGAGCTGGACGAGGTCGTGCTGGTCGGGACACCCTCTTCCGTGGTCTCTGGGCTCCAGCGCATAGGAAGGGCCGGGCACTCTGTTCACAGTACCACGAGAGGAAGGCTTTATCCGACACACCCGAGGGACATACTCGATGCAGCGGTAATGGCGCGATCTATCATGGACGGAGAGGTGGAGGAGAGCGAGCCTGTTTTGTGTCCGCTGGATCTGCTCTCCCAGATAGTAGTCTCGATGACCGGAATCGAGCCATGGGATATCGACGAGCTCTTTTCTACCTTGCGGACGAGCTACCCTTATCACTCTCTCACGAGAGGGCAGTTTGATCTCGTGCTGGCGATGCTCTCCGGGCGGTACAAGGGGAGCAGGATACGGGAGCTTTTTGGGCGTGTGCATATCGATCGAATATCGAATACTGTACGCGGGAGAGATGGATGCTTAAGGCTCCTGTACAGTTCCGGCGGCACGATTCCGGACAGGGGGTACTACGATCTGCGCGTACAGGGGTCGGGAGCAAAGATCGGCGAGCTCGACGAGGAGTTCGTGTGGGAGAGGAGGCCGAACGACAGCTTTATCATCGGCGCGCAGCGGTGGAGGATCGTCTCGATAGACAGCCAAAAGGTGGAGGTCGTTCCATGGCAGGGAAATATAAACTCGCTCGTCTTCTGGAAAGCCGAGAAACCATCCCGCGGTTTTTTCTTCGCCTCCAAGATAGCCGAATTCCTCGAGAGATGGGGCCCGAAGGTGGGTTCTCCTGAATTCGAAAGAGTGCTGAAAGACCGCTTCTTCCTCGATGAGACCGCTTGCCACAGGCTCACAGGCTTCCTCGAACGGCAGAAGATGAGTACTGGTAGGGTACTTCCTCACAAACACCACCTTCTTGTAGAGCACTGCAGGGACGGCGAGGGGAGGACGATCCTCCACACACTCTGGGGGAACCGGGTCAATCGGCCGTTCAGCATCCTGCTCCAGGCGGCATGGGAAAAGAGAAACGGTCTTCCTCTTGAGGTTTTTTCCGATGACGAGTGTGTGATGATCCTTTCACAGGACAGGTTCGACCTCAAACGAATACTGACCTCAGTGAAAAGCGACAGGGTCGAGGAGCTCCTCCGAAAAAAACTGGAACATACCGGTCTTTTCTCTTCGAGGTTCAGGGAGAACGCAGCAGTTTCCCTGCTTTTACCGAGAAGTGCGTGGAAAAGGAGGCCGCTCTGGCTTCTCCGTCTCAGAGCGAAAAAGCTCCTCGAAGCTGTAATGGACTACGATGATTTTCCCATACTTGCGGAGACATGGCGCTCATGTCTCAGGGACGAATTCGATCTCGAGACGTTGAAGACCCTCCTCGATGAGCTCGAAGACGGACGCATCGGTGTCTCTGAGGTGGAAACCCTAAGCCCTTCTCCTTTTGCAGGGGGAATCGTCTTCCGGCAGACGGATAAGCATATGTACACCGGTGATGAGCCGGACGCAAAGCGCACATCCTCCCTCAGCGAGGAGATCATGAGGGAGGTCGTCGGTTCCTCGAGTCTCAGGCCGAGGATAGAAGACAGGATCGTCCGGGAGTTAGAAGAGAAGGCGCAGCGGACATATCCCGGATACGGCCCGAAAACAGCGGATGAGCTTCTCTCGTTTGTGAAGGATCGCGTGCTCATTCCTCAAAAGGAATGGGAGAACCTTCTACTGGGGATAGAGAGGGACTGGGATACGGCTGCCGAAGCGATTGTGAGCTCGATTGCCGACAGGCTCGTGACTGTCCGGCCCCCGGGATGTGGGGTTCGATCCGTAACCGCCCTCGAGACAGTCCCGAGGCTTCTAGACTCACTAGGTATCGAGCAGGAGATGCTCGACATGAGCCCCCTCGCCGGTGAGAACCCTCCCGCAGAGTTCGCCAGGCTTCAGCACACAGGATCGACATTCTCCGATCTGCTGGGTGAGTGGCTTGCGTACTACGGTCCGGTGGAAAAAAAAGAGGTGGTTGAGCTGTTCGGCATCGATGAACGAGTCCTGACAGAGACACTAATGTGCCTCGCGGAATCCGATGAAGTGATCATCGACAGTATAACGCTGAAAGCCGCATTCCCACAGGTCTGCGACCGAAGAAACCTTGAGACCCTCATCCGGATGAGCAAAAAAAAGAGAGAACCCTCCTTAAAGCCTAGACCCGCGAGCCATCTCATACCGTTCATCGCCTTCTGCCAGGGGCTAACAGGAGGGGAACCGGCCAAGAAGGATAATCTCGAAGGCATGAAAAGCGTAATGGAGAAGCTCTTCGGATACCCTCTTCCCGCTCTGCTGTGGGAGACGGAAGTCCTCCCTGCGAGGATTTCGGGCTACCGGAGTTGTTGGCTTGACAGCCTCCTTCAGGAGAGCGAGCTTTCATGGTTCGGGTGCGGCAGGAGGATCGTGAGTTTCTGCTTCGCCTCGGATTTCGATCTCTTCGTTCGGCATGTCGAAAGAGGTGAGGATGACAAGCTTTTAGACCAGATCAGATCAAAGGCTGGAAGGGTCTTCGGCTACAAAGATCTCTACTCCCTTTCCGGCCTGTCTGCGGGAAAGCTGTCCGAGAAGCTTATGAGTCTTATATGGGACGGCCGGATTTCATCGATATCCTACGGGCCGGTGAGAGGGGGCCAGTTTTCCGGGTCTCTCGGAAGAGGGGAAACTTCACGTAAAAGAGGGGGGAAAGGGTGGGGCAGGATACACCCTGCAGGCGAGAGCTTCTATATCGTGGAAGGGCTGACAGAGGCCGGATCTCTCGAAGGACCCGATTCCAGGGACCGTGATCTATTGGATGAGGAACAGATCAACAAGGACCTGGTGCGGCAGCTTCTGCTTCGCTACGGAGTTCTATTCCGTGACATCCTCGAAAGAGAGCTGCCCCAAATGAGGTTATCGAAGCTTTTCAGGACTCTCAGGATAATGGAGCTGGGAGGAGAGGTCGTGTCGGGCTACTTCTTCGAAGGGATCAGGGGAGTCCAGTTCTGTTCGGAATCCCTTCTCGGTTTCTTCAGTGAGTGGGAGCCGGAAGATGAGGTATACTGGATGAACGCATGCGATCCGGCCTCTCTCTGCGGGGTCGGGCTCGAGGGGCTTCCATTCAGCCTGCCGCCGAGGGTCCCCTCCACCCACCTCGTGTTCCACGGGACCGATCTCGTGCTCGTTTCGAGAAGCCGGGGGAAGAGGATCGAACTCTCCGCCCCCCCGGATTCTTCACTCACAGCCCGGTATCTCGAGCTCTTCAGGACGATGACGGAGCGTGATCACGGTTCGATGCGGAGTGTCAGGATGGAGCTCATAAACGGCACACCGGTACATGAAAGCCCCTATCTCGAAGCACTGCTCTCCTTCGGGTTTAAAATGCTTCCGGACGGTGTCGTCCTGCACGGCTACCAGAGCTGGTGAACGTACGACTTGATTGAGTCCTCGTATACTTTTTGGACCTCCTCCATTTTATCCCGGGGAATAGCCGGAAGATCCGAGCTTTTCACGTTGTTCACTATCTGTTCCTTCCTGCTCGCACCGGGGATGGTGCAGCTTACTTCATCAAACATCAGCACCCACCGGAGGGCGTAGAGGGCGAGGTTTTCCTTCTCGCCGAATATCGATTTCAGCCGATCAACCGCCTCGAGGCCGATCTCGTACGGAACCCCTGCGAAGGTCTCACCCTTGTCGAAGAACTTACCCTCGCGGTTGAAGAATCTGTGGTCTGTCGGCTCGAAAACGGTGTCTTTGGAGAATTTGCCGCTGAGCAGCCCGCTCGCGAGAGGAACTCTCACGATGATCCCCACGTTCTTTCGATTCGCCTCCCTGAAGAAGAGGTCGTTCGGGCGCTGGCGGAACATATTGAAGATGATCTGTACTGTAGAGACGTTCGGGAACTCGATGGCCTTCATAGCCTGCTCCACCTGCTCAACGCTTACCCCGTAAAACTTGAGCTTTCCTTCTTCCACGAGCCTGTCGAGAGTCCCGAAAACCTCGGGCCTGTAGTAGACCTCGGTGGTAGGGCAGTGGAGCTGTATGAGATCGATACAGTCGATTCCCATGTTCTTCAGGCTGTCCTCAACGAACCCCCTGATGTTCTTATCGTTGTACCCCTCGGTGGTATGAGGTTTCAGTCTCCTTCCGCATTTTGTCGCAATGTACACATCCTCTTTTCTCTGTTTCACCACCTTTGCGGTGTAGTGTTCAGACAGACCGTCTGAGTATACATCTGCTGTATCGATGAAGTTGATGCCGAGGTCGATCGCATTGTTCAGCGTTTCTTCCGCTACCTTGGGATCGAACTTATCGCCCCACCTCGCACCGAGCTGCCAGGTACCAAGTGAAACCTCGGAAATCCGAAAACCTGTTTTCCCGAGTGTTCTATATTTCATCGCACTTTCCTCCTGTAATGTGTAATGCTTCATAATATAATAAGAAGCGTATGCATAAAACATGGAATTTTATTGTACCGAAGGTACAGAGCCCTTATTTTGTAAAGGGGTGTACAGGTGAAGAGCGGAATAGAGAGACACAGAAAAAAAATAGACCGGTTGGACCGGAGAGTGGCGAAGCTTCTGGCGAAGCGGTTCCGGCAGGCCGTTCTTATCGGACGAGTGAAAAGGGAGAATAAAATAGATGTTAGAGACAAAACGAGGGAAGGCGAAGTGCTCGAGCGCATAGATTCGGTTGTGGATGACGGGTGTGCCCGAAGATTTGTACGCAACGTATTCCGCGGGATCATCGAAGAATCCTCCCGCGTGCAGAGAGAGGGGGAGGATTGGACAGAGCAGTAGAGGGGAAGCGTTCTTTGAGGGGGGAGATAATGGTTCCGGGCGACAAGTCTATCTCACACCGTGCGCTCATGCTGGCGAGCCTTGCCGACGGAGAGAGTGTTTTAAGAGGGCTGTCAACTTCGAGAGACGTGGGATCTACATTCGGAGCGCTCGAATCTATCGGCGTCGATATGGAAAGAAACGGTGACAGGGTGAGGGTCCGAGGTGAGGGAATCTCCGGTTTCGAGCTGAAAGGAAAGGATCCGGCAGTGGAGGTGGACTGCGGAAACTCCGGTACAACGGCCCGCCTCCTGACAGGGCTTCTGGCCGGTGCCCGTATTCGGGCGAGGCTCTTCGGAGACAGTTCGCTTTCGAAACGGCCGATGATGAGGGTCATAGACCCTTTCTCCAGATTCGGTGCACGGATAGAGCATAATGACGGCCGCCTCCCCATCCTGCTTTTAGGAGGGAGACTAAGGAATCTCAGATACACCGTCCCTGTTCCGAGTGCACAGGTGAAGACGGCTCTCCTCCTCGCTTCGATCTTCGTCGAGGGGACCTCCATGGTAGATGAGACCGTTCTCACGAGGGACCATACCGAGAGGATGTTCTCATCCATGAACGCGGCACTAGTCCAGACCCCCCTCAGGCGTGGGAAGAGAATGACCGTTACCGGCCGAATGCCGCTTTTTCCACTCGATCTTAAGATCCCGGGTGACATCTCAACCGCAATATTCTACATCGTATCGGCGCTCGTCACACCCGGCTCCAGGCTCGTCGTCAGGGATGTCGGTCTCAACCCTACACGGTCTTACATACTCGAAGTGTTGAAGCGTATGGGAGCCCGGATCGAGATAGAGCATACAGAGACGGACCCCGAACCCTGCGGCACGATCGTTGTCGAAAGCTCCAGTCTCCGTGGTGTCGCGGTAGGGGGAGAAGAGATATCCCTCCTCATAGATGAACTTCCTGCGCTCGCCTGCGCCGCACTCTTTGCGGAAGGCGAGACAACGGTGAGGGATGCGGGTGAGCTCAGGGTAAAGGAGAGTGATCGTATACGAGCCGTCGTCGATATGGTGCGGTCTTTCGGCGGAGAAGCAGAGGGGCGCGATGACGGATTCTCCGTTTGGGGTCCTTCGGATATAAGAAGTACGGCGGTAAGAAGCTGCGGAGATCACAGAATCGCCATGGCTGCCTCAATACTCGCTCTCGCCGCAGAAGGAAAGTCTCTTGTAAGGGGTGCTGATTGTGTTGCGGTTTCCTGCCCTGAGTTCTTTGATCTTTTAGATAAGATAGCCACCTAATCCCCGTTTCTCATGACCAACAGCAAACTGCAAGTAACGGGGCTTTTGGCGCTTTTCTCTCCATACACTTATTTAAAATACCGCAAAGCCGTTAATCAACTACGAGAAAACCGCACTCATTCCCGTTTCTCATGACCAACAGCAAACTGCAAGTAACGGGGCTTTTGGTGCTTTTCTCTCCATACACTTATTTAAAATACTGCAAAGCCGGTAATCAACTACGAGAAAACCGCACTCATTCCCGTTTCTCATGACCAACAGCAAACTGCAGGTAACGGGGATTTAATACCCATTCCTTATGTGCAATCGTAATAGGAAAGAATGGGGCTTTTGACGCTTTGTTCACCGTAAACATTATTTTTTACAGCTGCCAATGGCTATGCAATTGTTTAGAAAACCGCACTTCGTGAGAGGATGTATCCCCTCGGTTGATGGTACTCAAAAAGGCTGTTACTCCCCTCCTCCAGGGGCGCGGATCTGCGGAGCAAGCCCCCCGATATCCGTGCCAAGCACGATCTCGTCTCTGTTGACGATCGCCTTGAAGATCTCCTTGTCCTTCTCCCCGAACGGCTTGATAGCGAAGTAGGGGAGCTTGTAGTTTATCACAGGGGGCATATACCACTCGACCCTCTCTATCTTCCCCCCCTTCTGCCAGAGGATGAAAAAGTTCTGCGCGTATGTATTGAGCTGCGGCCGATAGACCTCGTACCTGTTGCGGAGCTCTGTGGGAAGGTAGATGTAGTTCGGTTCGTTCTTCTGATCTATGAATGTAATCCGGTAGCCTTCAACCCCCTCCTGGAAGCCGATGACCTGGTATATCTGGATTATATAATCGCTCTTCGGGAGATCGCCGAGCCTCACCGTCTGCTGGGCCATGAGGGCCCCGGTGCTGAAGACGAAGAGGAGTAGAGCGATAAGGATCGGTACTCTTTTCATACAAACCTCCGGCTCCTATAAGAATACATTTGTACTGGTTCCCTTCATTATAATACAACTATCGGTAAAAATCATCGCAATTCACAGATTTTTTTCTCTCAGAATCCGAGCTCCCTGCGGACGGCCTGTGAAAACCGCCTTATGTTGTACTCCGGAACAGAGCTCAAAAACTCCTCAATCTCCTCCTGAGAGTAGGTTCTTCCCCTGTTCAGTCCGGGACAGAAACGGGCTGTCCTGTCCCAGTCAGACCTGCATACAAGGTTTCTCTTCCAGAAAGGGTAGGATCTGCACTGGTACGGTCTCGCGTCGTAGACCGTGCAGGCCTTGTCTGAGCAGGCCTTGTCTGAGCAGATCTTGTCGGAACAGACAAGGTCGGAGCCGTAATCGAAGAAGATGCAGTCGAACCCTTGTTTCTCGACAAGTGAGATACGCGGAGGACCGAACCCTCTCACCACCTTTGTGTAGCGTGATATGAAAAAAGCCCTGTCGAGTCCGAGGTGGGTTCTAAGCCTTTCCAGCTCGGGTTCGGAGAGCCAGACGTACCCCGGGAATCCCGAGCAGCACCCTCCGCACCTCGTACATTCGAACTGCAGGCCCTCGTGATAGAACGGCCGTTTATCCTTTATTTTCATCCTGCTATCCCGTACTATATCATGAGGAAAACATAATACCCCCAGGCTTAGATCACAAACAGGAAAACGAGCACCGATGAAGGTCGTACAGGTAAAAAGCGAGGAGCAGGCCACGAGCTCAATACAGTTCCTGAAGGAGTGCGGGTCATGCAACCTCTACCTGTATGAGGGCCTTTCAATGAACAGTTCCCGTCATCACAACCTCCTTTTCTACGAAAAAAACGTGATCTGCGGAGTGCTGCATACTAAAACAGGGAAAACCGCCCACATTCTCCTCTCAGGGAGGGTGCACGGGGATATGGCGGGCATGGTTCTGAGGGCCGTGCTGCGGAGGTTTGGGATGATCCGGAGTATCTTCGGAGATCGTGACTCTATAGTGAGGCTCGCCGAAGAAGAGGGTGCTGAAAAGTTTTCACTGAGAGAGTACCAGTTTATGGAGCTTGAAAAACAGACTTTCAAAGAAGCGATGAAGACCGGAGGAGTCGTTCCCCCGATAGAGGATGTGCCGCTTCTTTTCCCCCTCCAGCGGCAGTATGAGATCGAAGAGATGGAAGTGGACGCTTCACTCCTCGATCCGGAGAAGATGACAACCGCCCTTGCAAGGCGGATCGGCCGCGGTGATGTTACCGCACTCTACGAGGAGGGAAGGCCGGTCGCGATTGCGGGAGTCAATTCACGCTACGGTGCAACCTGTCAGATCGGCTCGGTGTATGTTCTCCCCGATTACAGAAGAAAAGGGTACGGGTACAGGGTGGTATCGTCGCACGTTTCTAGGCTGCTTAGGCTCTACAGTCGGATAGTTCTCTTCGTTGATATAAAAAACCGGCCGGCAGGCCGCATCTATGAGACAGTCGGTTTCAGGAAATGTGGGATGCTCGCCCAGCTGGGGATAAAGCAGAGCTATTGACCGGCCCCGAGATCCTTCAGTTTCCTGAGGCGGTCCTCCGCCTCCTTGATGTTTCGAAGGGCGAGCTTGTTATATGGGTCTATCTCGAGGATCTTCTTCCACTCGAGGATGGCCTGCTCATACTTCTTCTGCACGAAGAGGTCGACTCCACTGTAGTAGATTTCGAGTATCTGCGGACTGAAGGAGCTCACATCCTTCATCTCGGCCTTGGACCGCTGGATGTAGTACTGGACGTTGAGATATTCGTCATCGTACCTCGCAACCGTCTCGAACTCTGCCAGAGCCTCCTTGTACGAGCCGTTGGCGAACTGCTCTAACCCCTTGGAGTACCGTTCGGATTTAAAGCCCTCGTCCGCCTCGAGCTGCCGCTTGATCTTGACCTTTTCCTGCTCGAACTGGCTCTCCATATCCCGGATTCTTTTGTCGTACGAACCCCTGTCTTCGATAAGCCTTCCCTCTAGTCCGGCCCGCTCGCGGTCGAATTCGGAGGAGAGGTCTGCGATCGCCTTCTGCCTCTCGGCCGCGAACTGGGCGGTGAGGTCGGCGATGATCTCCTGGCGCCGATCCTCGACTATCTCATCGAGAGCCGCAACCTTTTCCGCATACTTCCCGTCCATCTCCCCGATGATCTTACTTTTCTCTGCGTCATACTGAGAGGAGAGATCTGCGAGCTCCTCCTCGTAGCGTTCGGTTGATTTTCTGATTTCTTCGTCTATCTGCTGCTTCATCTGTTCCGCCTGGATTTGCTTCTGCTCGTCGATGCTCTTTCCGAACCTGTAGCTGATCCCGAGCTGCATCAGAAGTTCCGCTGCCCCCTGCCATGTAGAGTCCTCGAAGGAGACAGTATAGTCGAGGGTGACCCCCCACTGCCGTATGCCGAAGCCCACTGAGAGACCGGCGGGCAGGTTCTGGAATATACTATCAAAGGTGAACCCGCGGTATCCGGCCCTCACCATTATGAAGTCGTTGAAGGTCACTTCCGCCCCGAGGCTGAAATCGTAGAGGAGCTGATAGTCGCTCGGATTATAGTTGTCCCAGTAGAAGCGTGAATCGAGCGCGACGGCGAGGCGGGTGTTCTGCTGCTCATCGAGCGGGAATAGTGTTGCGACACCGAGCTTGTATGTTCTCGTATTTCGCTCGACCTCGCTCAACAGCCTTATTCCCGTGCCGATCACATCCTGTACCACCGCACCGACTGCGAGCCACGGAATGCTTGGGGGAGCGTAGTAGGCGCCGAGATCGAAGCTCCCGCCTGTCCCCTTGTAATCAGTGAGACTGATCTGCTCCAGCTTGGCCGTTCCCCCCACGCCGAGGCCGAACGGGAAGCTGTAGCCGTATGAGAGCAGTATCTGGTAGTGGAAGTAGTCGGTGCTTACCCCTGTCACGGGGAAAGCCTCTTCGTCGTAGGACCTTATCCCCCCTGTATAGAGGCCGAGACCCCCGATAGAAAGGGTGCCGAAGTCCATGGTTGGATGGGTATAGAACCCGGCGAAGTAGTAGCTGTCGGCAATGGTTCTCGTTCCGAAGACCGAGACCTCCTTGTACTGGTTGAACGCCATTGCGCCAGGGTTCCAGTATGCGAGGGTCGCATCCTCGCGCATTGCGATGAATGCACCCCCCATGCCGATTGCCCGAAGTCCCGCCCCGTAGGAGAATATGTTCTCGACCCCGCCCGTCTCGGTCTGTGAAAAAGCCCGGCCGGGGAAAAACAGTAAGGGCAGTATAAGTAATAGTAAGAGCCTACTTACTCTCATACGAAAAAATATAACACATTAAGAGGTTTCTTTCCAGTCTCCAATTAATATTATCTCCCGCTCGAGTGTGATCCCGGTCCGCTTCAGAACCCCTTCCTGGACGAACCGAATCAGTCTGTATACATCGTCCGCAGTAGCTTTGCCGCGGTTGATTATGAAGTTGGCGTGCCCGGTAAAAACCTCCGCCTCACCAATTCTCTCGCCCTTGAGACCGGCCTCGTCGATGATCTGCCCTGCGGGTTTTCCGATACTGTAGTCGTTTTTGAAGATACTCCCTGCATTAGGGTGGCTGTAGTGTCCCCGCTCTCTCCTCTTTTTCCTGTTCTCCTCGATCTTCGATCGTATTTCGGTCGGGTCTCCCTTGAACAGCTTCAAGCTCGCGGTTTCGATGAAAAGGGTCCTCTTCTGGAAGATAGAACGCTTGTAGGAGAACTCGAGATCCTCCCCCGCCAGAACCTTCTGTTCGAGCTTTCCCCCTTCGAGAACGAGCGCTGTGACTTTTTCGACAATGCCCGCAAAGGACCCGCTGAAGGCCTGTGCATTCATGAAGAGCGCTCCTCCCACGGTTCCGGGAAGCCCTGCTGCGAACTCCAGACCAGATATGGAATGGTTAAGGCTGAGGTCAACGAGACTGTCCACCAGGACACCGC
>Ga0307379_10006818_pt1 | contig 15617 bp, 12 predicted proteins | sample UN2MG_FD_202237 | JGI IMG/M metagenome (GOLD analysis project Ga0307379, IMG submission 202237) | Soil microbial communities from Risofladan, Vaasa, Finland - UN-2 | ecosystem: Environmental > Terrestrial > Soil > Coastal area > Acid sulfate soil | place: Finland: Risofladan, Vaasa | collected... | reverse complement strand
CGAGCTCGTGTTCAACGCCTACGACGCCCCGAACGGCTCCACGGCCGAAGCGCGGATCGACGGCGGTCCCTGGCGGCCGATGCCCGCACACGAGGTCCGAAGCGCGACCACGCCCGACCTGACCATGCCCCACCACTTCCGCCTGGTGGCCGACACGACCGCGCTGAAACCGGGTGAGCACACGATCGAAGCCCGGGTAAGATGGCCCGACGGGACGGTCGTCACCGAGAGTGATCGGTTCGTGCTCGGCGGCGAGTGAGGCGCGCTCGGCCCCGGATGCCCTTTGGGCGGCGGAGCTTCTCGAAAGGGCGCTGAGGCGCAGGGGGCAACGGGGGGAGGGGCTCTCGCAAAGGCGCCAAGACGCAAAGGACGGTGCGGGGAGATGGACTCTCGCAAAGGGAAGGGAAGCGTCGTCGAAATCCGAATCATTCGGCAGCCAGAGGCTTCAGGCAACCTCCGCCATTCGACCGACGATCCTGGAGATAATCGCCCCTCCTCTTTGCGCCTTGGCGAGAGTCCTCCCTTTCCCGGACGGCCACTCAGTCATCGGACTCGTTCTGCCCGCGCCGGCGCTCCGAGCGTCTCTTCTTCCGCGCCGCCTCGAGCACCTGGCAGAAGTCGCGAAAGCGGCAGAAGCCCGACGGGTGCAGGCATTGCGGGTCGTCGGGCCGGACCGAGACGTTGTCGGCCATGCAGACCAGCGCATCGGCGCTCTCGGCGTCTTCCTTGTGCGGCTGTATCACGAGAATGAGTCCGAAAAAGGGGCCGGATAGGCGGGAGCCGGCACGCGCGGCCTCGCCGTCTTCCCGACCGCGTCCGGTCACGACGCCTTCACCACCGCCACCACGAACGTCGGGTTGAGCGACTCGAAGCGGACGCGGTCGATCTGGTAGTAGCCGCGGGCGAGGTTGACCATCCAGACCTTGACGTGGGGACAGTGCCCACGGAGCAGGCGGTGGACTTCGGCCACGTTGTCGAGGCTGCTCATCGTGGCGACCAGGCGGCCGCCCTGGCGGAGCTTGCCGTAGGCGGCGTCGACCAGCCGGACGATTTGTCGGCCGGTCCCGCCCACGAATACGCAGTCCGGCTGGGGGAGGTCTTCCCATGCTTCCGGGGCACGGCCCAGCACGGGGGTGAGGTTGGCCACGCCGAATCGCTCGGCGTTCCGGGCCATCAGGTCGTGGTCCTCGGGGTCCATCTCGATGGCGTAGACCGTGCCCTGGGAGGCGATCTGCGCGGCTTCGATGGCCACCGAGCCGCTCCCGGCGCCGATGTCCCAGACCACGCTGGCCGGCCCCAGGTCCAACTCGGCGAGGACCATCGACCGGACCTCCGACGGGGTCAGGAGCCCGCGCTTCGGCTTCGACTGGAGGAAGGCCTCGTCCGGGTTGCCGAACAGCCGACGGCCGATCATCTCGCTGGGCCGGTCGGGCACGTCCGGCTTGCGGACCAGGATCATCACGTTCAGCGGGCCGAACTCCTGCTCGGCGATCTCGGCCAGCTCGCCCTGGGTGACGCACTCGTCGGGTGAGCCCAGGTTCTCGCAGACGTAGGCGGTGAAGTAGTCGATCTGCATATTCAGGAGGGTGCGCGCTACCTCGTCCGGGGGGCAGCTCTCGCTGGTGAAAAGCCCCACTTTCTCGGCACTCCGAATCTGCTCCAGCACGGCGTCGATCCCGTGCGTGGCCAGGTTCGTCAGAAACGCCTCCTCCCAGCTTTCCTTCACCCGGGCGAAGGCCAACTGCATGCTGCTCACGTGCGGCACGACCTCGAACCGCTCTTTGCCCAGTCGATCGCACAGGAACCGGGCCACCCCGTAGAACAGCGGGTCGCCCACCGCCAGCACGACCACCCGCTTGTCGGGCGAGGCCTCGATCCGCTTGACCGCTTCCTCCAGGCTCGTGCCCAGGACCATCCGCTCGCCGGGCGTCTTTGGCACCAGGGCCAGCGTGTGGTTCTCCCCGATCAGCAGGTCGGCCTTTTCGGCGAGCTTGCGGGCCACCTGGCTCAGCCCGCCCAAGCCTTCCTCGCCAATCCCGATAATCTGCACCTTTCTTGCGTCGGCCAAGGCGCTGTTTCCTTCCACGACAAGGGACTCTGACTAGCCGCCGAGACTTCGTCGATTGTAAGACAAGGCGGCGGCCTATGGCAACCGGGGCGTGAAAGGGGCGTCCGCCCGGTCGCACAGTCCGCTCCATGCCGATTCCTGCCCGACCACCGGGCATCTTGCCCGTGCCGTGTACGCTGCACTGGCGAAACGCCAGTGGCACCCAACTCACGCTTTCCAGATTGACGGAGTACGAGGATGTTGGGCGTAAACACGCCGTGCTCGTCCCACGCCCCCTTGTCGCCCTTGCCCACGGCCGGGCCCTGCTCGGTCCATGCTTTTCCGTCCGGCGAGGATCACGTCGCTGGGGTCGCGGCGAGTGACGCCCTTCTCCGGGCCGATGGCCGTGGTGTAGACCAAGTCGCGAGGGTACGGCCCGCCGCCGTCGGCCGGCACGGGCTCGCGCGACGCGGCCGGCTTCTCCTGCCAGCGAAGCGCGTCCGGACGTCGCACGCCCTCGTCGAAGAACCGGGCGCCCCGGCCGATGCGGTCGTAATCGCCGAGGTCCTCTCGGGCCTGCTCGATCCGCTTCATCAGCTCGGCGACCGTCTCCGGGTGTTCGGCGGCCACGTCGTGCTGTTCGCCCGGGTCGGAGTCCAGGTCGTACAGCTCGGGCTGGTCGACCGCGGTGACCATCCGCGCCGACCAGGAGCACCACTTCGCCCGGTCAGGACGCGGCAGGACCAGCTTCCACTTTCCGTGGCGCACCGCCTGGAGGTGGTTGTAGCAGTAGTAGAAGAGCGTTTCGCGAGGGTTCCGGGCGTCGGGCTCGCCGAGGAGGATGGGCAGGACGTTCTTTCCGTCGATGATCCGGTCGTCGGGCACGTGGGCGCCGGCCAGCGCGGCGAACGTGGGCAAAAGGTCCATCGAGGTGAGCAGCTCGCCAGACACCCGGCCCGCGGGGATCTTGCCCGGCCAGCGCATGATGCACGGCACGCGCAAGCCCCCGTCCCACGTCTGCATCTTCCAGCCCCGCAGCGGATCGGCGCTGCCGTAGTGGGCGTCGATTCCGCCCTCGCCCGCCAGGTGCTCCTCGACCCAGGGGCCGTTGTCGGAGGTGAAGACGACGAGCGTGTTTTCGTCGATGCCCAGCTCTCTGAGCGAATCGAGCACCTGGCCGGTGCTCCAATCGAGCTCCTGGACGACGTCGCCGTAGAGTCCCCGTTTCGAAGTGCCGCGGAACCGCTCGGAGACGCCGAGCGTGACGTGCGGCATGTTGTGGGCGAGGTAGAGGAAGAACGGCCGGTCCTTGTTTTGGCGGATGAACCGGATCGCTTCCTCGGTGTATCGCCGCGTGAGCTGGTTGAGGTCGGCGGGGCTTTCCAGCACCTCCTCGTTTCGCATCAGCTCGGTCACAAAGCGCTTGGGATTCACCTCGCGGGTGAACCCGTTGTGCAGGGGCGTGCCGAAGAATGCGTCGAACCCCTGGGCGTTGGGCATCAAGTCGCTCCGAAACGGGCCGGTGCCCGGACCTCGGGTGTTCTTCCCCGGCCCCGCCAGGTGCCACTTGCCCACCAGGGCGGTGGCGTAGCCGGCGGACTTCAACACCTCGGCCAGGGTGATCTCGTCGGGGTGCAGGACGGGGTGGCCTTCCTTGCGGTTGGCGACCTCGGCCACGCGAATCGGATAGCAGCCCGTCATCAGCGCCGCCCGCGATACGCCGCAGACCGGCTGGACGTAGAAATCCGTCAGTCGCGTGCCCTCTTGGGCCATGCGGTCCAGAGAGGGCGTTTCGACGAGCGGCGCGCCGTAGCAGCCGACGTCGTTATAACCCATGTCGTCGGCGAGGATGACGACCAGGTTCGGCGCCCGGGCAGATTCCTCGCATCGTCCGTCTCTTGCCGTGCCTGTCGACAGAAGGGCCGCCGTGGCGGCAAGGATCAGCGCACGGACCGGCCGCGGCAACCGGCGTGGCGAGTTGGGTGGGTGTCCGATGCCTTCAGGGAGACGGGAGGCCATGACCATGCTCCTTTGCCGAGGACGCGGACAACCAAGGCCCGCCGGTCGCCGCCACTGCGTGCGGCGTGCTTCACCCCCAAAGGGCGGCTTTCAGGTCGGGGTTGATGACGACGGGCGAGAAGTCGACTTCGGAACCAGTATCCACCCGTGCGGATGGCGAGTCAACTTGGCCACGGCGAGCCGCGAACGATGCGGAGGGCTTCTACGCAGAGCAACTCGCCGCTCGCCGTCTGAGCCGCAAGCTCACGGCTCGACGGCTTCCAAGCATCGCGCGAGTCGTTGAGCCAGCACATCGATGTGCGGCTCCTGGATCAGGGTGAGATGATTGCCGGGCACCATGTGCACCTCGACGTCGTCGCACATCCTGGGCCACTCGCGGGCCGGCTCGAATCGCCGCTTCACGATCCCTTCGCTCGCCTGGAACAGCGTGATCTTGCCCTCATAGGGTTCGGCCCGGTAGTTGAGCACGGCGTGCATGTTCGAGGTGAACAGGTGGAAGATCTGTCGGGCGAGCCGCTCATCGGCATCTTCCGGGATCAAGCGTGCCGGGGCGCTCCGCCGGCGGAACTCCGACAGTTGCTCCGACGACGACAGCCGCAGCATGTCCAAAACCCCAATCTCTCCCTTGGGGAATAGCGCGGTCACGATCGCGCAGGAGTAGAGGACGCCGCTGTCGATGATCGCCAGAAGCCGCACGTCGTCCCCCGACGCCCTGAGCCGCTGGGCCATCTCGTACGCCAGCACGCCGCCGACCGACCAGCCGCCGATCGCGTAAGGTCCGCGGGGCTGCACCCGGCGCATGGCCGCCACGTATTCCTCGGCCATTTCCTCGACGGTCGCCAGGGGCTCACGAATCCCGTCCACGCCCGGACACTGAAGCCCATAGAACGGCCGCTCCGGCGCCAGCAGCCGCGCAAGCTGCAAGTAGCAGAGGACGTTCCCACCGCCGGGGTGGATGCAGAACAGCGGCAGCTTGGATCCCTCCGTCTGGATCGGCACCAACGCCGACCAATCCGCCGGGTTCGAGTCCTCGCGGAGAACCTTGGCGAGCTTCTCGATCGTCGGTGCCCGGACGATCCCCGCGGCCGGCAACGTCATCCCGGTTTGCTGGACGATGCGGGCCAGCAGCGACATCGCCATCAGCGAGTCGCCCCCCAACTGGAAGAAATCCTCATCGACCCCGATGGGGCGGTGGCCCAGCAAGTCCTCCCAGATCTGCGTCAACTGGAGCTCCAACGCGTCTCGCGGTGCAATGTGCCGGTCGGCGCTCTCGATTTCACCCGGACGGGTAGGCTCCATTCGACAAGCTCGCAGCAGGAAGGAATCGACTTAGGCGATGAATTTCGCGCGGATGGCCGTCATTGTACAGTAATCGGGCTATCGCAGGCTTTCTATCCAGCAAACGCCCGCGAAGCGACGATCGCGGGCGATCGGCCGCAATTTCGGCCGAAAAGGTGGACGTGCGTCTGATCTGCCGAGTCCCCGCAAGCCGTTGCCAACCAAGGAGTTTCGTCGCCACGATTTGCTGCGGGACTTCTCCCGGCGGTTCCGGCAACGGCGGGCCGTCGCGCGCGAAACGCCGCTCACCCCCAGATCACCGAGCACACCGCCCAGGTGAACCCGACGCCGAAGCCGGCCAGCACCAGACGCTGGCCCGGCTTGATCCGGCCGGACTGGACGTACGCGTCCAGCGCCAGCGGAATGGAAGAAGAGACCGTGTTGCCCACGTTCTCCAGATGGTAGACCATCTTCTCGGCCGGGATGTTGCTGCACGTCGCCAGGTTCTCCATCATGAACTGGTTGGCCTGGTGATAGACGTACCAGTCCACGTCGTCCCCGGCCAGCCCGCACTTGTCCAACAACGCGGCAATTGCCTGGGGAACCGTGTTCAGGGAGAACGAGAACACGGCCTGGGCGTCCATGTACAGGTTATCCTTGCTGCGAACGCAGCCCTGCGAGTCGGCGAACTCCTCTCCCGTGGCGGCCGATCGAGGCAGCCGGAAGGCCCCGCTGGGCACGATGAGGCTCTCCGCGCAGCTCCCGTCGGTGCCCACGACGAACTCGCCGATCTCGCCCGCACCCTCCTCCGAGGCCCCGATGAGCGAGGCCGTGGCCGCGTCGCCGAACAGCGCCCGCACGGTGCGGTCCTTCGGGTGAATCAGCTTGGAATACGTCTCGCCGGTCACGAGCAGCACGTTTCGGGCGGCGCGGGCCAGGATCAGCGATTTGGCCAATTGCAACCCAAACACGAACCCGGCGCACCCCACGCTGAAATCCAGCGCCCCGATATGCCCCGGCAGTCCCAGCCGGTGTTGAAGCTGGCAGGCGTTGGAGGGCAGGAAGTGATCCGGCGTCTGCGTGCTGAAGATCAGATAGTCGATCTCGTCCGCCGGAACCAGCCCGCGATCGAGGAGCTTCTTGGCCGCCTCGTACGCCAGATCGCACGCGGTCTCATCCTCCGCCGCGACGGGCCGGGCGCGAATCCCGGTCTTCTCCCCGATCCGCCCCATGTTCCAGTCCGAGTTCTCTCGGCCCAGGTCCTCGTTCGTCTCCATCCCCTCCGGCACGTGGCAACCGATGCCCAGGATACTCGCCTTCACACTCCTACTCCTTGTGGGAACCGGGGCCTTGCTTGCCCTGTGGCTTGTCAGATTCTCAATGGCAGGTTTCGCCCGTAAGGACCCGATTCATCAGGTCCATCTGCCGCCAGCGACCGCAGCAGTGCGGCCACCGCCAACCCGTCAAACGGAACTTGACCCGGCACGAGGGCACATGGGACGACACCGCGTCTCAGCCCATTGTGACTGCCATCCCCCCCGAGGGCAAGTGCGAAACACGACCACGATACGCCACATCGGTTCCGGACGTGCCCCGCGCGTCCCGGCGGGCCTCCGCATCGAGGCTTTGTCGGCAAATCGCCGTACGTCGGCGGGGCCGCTCCGGACCACGCTCGCCCGGGGAGTCCGCCGGTTCCGCGCCCCCGGGCGGGAGAAGCAGGCCAATATCCCGCCCCGGCCAGAGAGGGCCTTGAGGCTCGGCGCGAACCTGCTTGCGTGGAAGACGTTCTGCCGCACGACCCCTCAAGCCGCAACGCGGCGGAAGCCAATAGATAGGGGCATAAGACCCTATCGACCCGCCCGTCGACGAGGGGAGCGGCTGACCTTCGACCCAGGTGAGTTGCGGAATCGTGCTTGCCCGACCATGGCGGCTCCTCGGCTTTCGGGAAAGGGTGAGTCCACAGCCCCGGGGCTTCGCGGGCGATCGGTCGCTGACACCAGGGCCCATCCGGCCCGCGGTCGCCGCAGACGCCCGCCCGAAGTGCTGTCTCCTCGGTGGGCAGACATCGACCGCAGAGCTTCCCGCTGTACGTGGTGACGATTCGGCTGGGCAACCCCCCGGAAGTCGCACGGAAGCACTACTTGCAGGCCACGGAAGACGACTACGCCGAAGCCGTGCAGAATCCGGCCCAGCAGCCCGCCGCACAGCCTCGCCCGAAAACGGAGCAAGGTGCCGTAACCGGTTGCGGCTGCGACACCCTGCAAAATCGCCCTAAGTCAATCAGCGGCAATGACTTAGATTCAGTGGAGGCGAAGAGGCTCGAACTCTCGACCTTGGCATTGCGAACGCCACGCTCTCCCAACTGAGCTACGCCCCCGCGGGACTCCCGTCGCACGGCAAGGCCAGCGCCTTGGCGGCCCAAACTGCTGCGCGTCCTTCGTGTCCCTATTGCCCGGTCCTCCCATTCATCAGTCTGGGGAAGGGCAATCCGTGTATTGTAGGATTGCCCGCAGGGTTTGTCAAAAGGGGGGCCAAGGCGATGGTTGACGCTCGTCCAACCATTGTGGTACTCTCCATGTTGCATCCGGTGCGGTGCAATCGAGCGATTCCGGGAATCGACATTCCCCGCTCCAACCAACACGGCGACGGTCCCCAAGAGCAATCACCCGGGCTTCCGTCGCCCACCTCCGCGCCCGTGGCGCAATTGGATAGCGCATCGGTCTTCGGAACCGAGGGTTGCAGGTTCGAATCCTGCCGGGCGTGCTTTCATCTACCGGCTCCGTCGAGGCGTCTTCGGACGCTTTTTCTGCTGGTTTTTCAGGGGTGTCCGACGTTTCGGCGGTTGCCGAAACACGGCCGGAACGGCCCGGCTTGTCTGACTCGTTCACTGCACAACAGTGCACGTTGGCGCGGTCTGATGGCTCCTTTTCCGGTAAGCAGAGCGGTAAGACACGTTCGCCCCTCCGATCAGCGCTCTCCCGTCCGCCAGTCCGGTCCTCGGTGCCCGTGGCCTGCAACACGACGTCTTCGGAATCATTCGGGCCCTAGACGACTGACGCGAACTGCGGCAGCATCTCCAGCCCCTCCGCCTCGTCGACCAGCAAGGTGTGGCTGTACCGCGTCATGGCGAGATTGACGTCCGAATGCCGAGCGAGTCGTTGCGCAATCTTCGGATGTACCCCACCGGAGGTAATGAGCGAGATGTAGCTGTGCCGGAGGGCGTGGAAGTCGGCAAACAGACCGGCGTCGTCCACGTAGTCGATTCCTGCTTCGTCGAGGTCTCGCCTCAGCATCTCTGCCGTCTTGTCAGTCAGCCTCGGCCACAAGAGTTCGTCGGGGCCGAATCCGGCTTCCTGAAACCACGTCTTCGGCTCGGCCACCAACTCCGGACGAATCACCTGCACGGTGGGCTTGCGGTTCTTCGCGTCGCGCGCCTCCACCGCCGCGGCGGCGTGAGGCCCGTCGAAATCGAAACGTGAGGTGGCAAGCGTGCTCAGCTCGTTCCTCCGGAACCCGGTCTCCATCGCCACTCGATACAACATTGCCCGTGCCCGCCCTGTCAGACAGTGGTGTTTGCGACCGTTGGAGGTCGTCACAAGCAGACGGCTGAGTTCCTCGGCCGTAAGACTCCGCCGGTCATGACGACGGTCGACCTTGACGTTCATGCGGGACAGGTGGGCCACCGGCGATTCGCTAGCCCGTCGGTCCTTGACCATCCAGAGGCAGAACTGCTTGATGGCCTGCAAGTAATGGTTCGAGGTCTGGACACTGATACCCTCCCCACCGTCTCGGAGTGCCGCAAGATAGCCCTGCACCTTCGAGGCGCTGATGTCCGAGTAGAAGGCGAACCGACAGCCCTCGCATATCCGGCGCGCCTTCCCGACCACTTCCATGGCGCGCTTTGCCGTGTCGTCGTTCGCCAGCAGGGAGGCGAAGAAATCGGCCAGATGCCTGGCCAAAGGCTTGCCGCTCGCAACGGTTCGGGAGTCAAGCAGACCGATGTCCGTGAGCTTCTGTCGCATCCTCGGGCGCAGACTTTCCAGCCACCGGGTAAGTTCCAGTCCTGGCTGCTCACCTAGCGCACGCGTCGCAACGAGCTTTTCCAGCTTGCGGCCCAACTCCGTGGTAAGCGCTTTGTCCGCAAAGCCGGGAATCCGCCGGGTCACTTCCTGGTGGTCCTTGAATTCGACGTACCAGTTCTTGGCCGTCTTCGTTACCCCGGACCGGGTCTTTTACTGTTGGTGGAATACTCGCATCATATCACCCTACCTTTCAGAAACTGCGCGTGAAGCCTGTGGGCGCGCGCGGCCCTAAGCTCGTCGGAGAACGACATGATACCCACCTTTCCAGGCCGGACCGGCCCGGGCGGGAATGTGGGAAAGGCAGGTAGAAGCCACAGCCCCCGCCCGGACCGCTTGGTCGTTCGCCGGGCTACGAAACGACCGTCCCGAGCATCGCCTGCTAGCCTAAAGCCTCAGGGGCAAATTGGCAACCGGTCCGATGGCCGCCCGTCAAGTCGTGGGACAGCGGTGCCCCCGGGGGGCTGCCGCGCGGGCCAAGGGTGAGGAGCCAGGGTAGCGAGGCCCGATTGTCCCCGTGCCACCTTTGAGACCCCTCCGCCGGGTAGGGCCCTCGTGGGAAAACAAACTGTGTCTCGACCGGCGACCGTTCCCGTGGCACCCGGCAGGGGACGCCTTTGGGGAAGGACCCGGGAGACGGCGCGTGTCCACCCCCCGTTAGGTGTCCACCCCTTGCCTGCGAGACCTGCGACCCACAAGGCCCCGTCGCTGGAGACCCTCCCCGAATTTTGCCGCCGAAAAAACGCGCCTGGCCCGACGGTCTGCCTTTGGCCAGCTCGCAGAAATCCGACCGCCCGCTAGCGGCACGCTGGCGCTCTTTGGCTCCGGGTGGGCTACGCGTGGTGCCGGGGTCCGAAAGCCCGTCCTGGGCCGCAATGGGACCTCCTGAAGGGCTCTGGGTCAGGTAATATGCCAAGTGTCGCAATAGACACAAGGTACCCTGGCCGGCGCTGCGACGGGGCCGTGGCCTGTGGCCCCGGGCAGGCAGGGTCTGGAGGCAGTCGATCTCGGCCCTCCCGGCCCTTTTTTGGTGCGGGCCGGGACGCCGCGGAGAAGCCCGTCGACGCCCTGCTCCGCGCGGCCTGCTTCTTGGCCCAGCACTCGAAGACTCCGACTGAGCCATCGTCCGGCCAACCGCTTCGGCGCCGTTATTTCCGGTGCCGAAGTGCCTCGACCCGCTGCTGCACAACCTGTCCCGGCTTGAAAGTGACCACGGACTTCTCCGGCACGAAGACCTTCTCGCCGGTCCTCGGGTTGCGGGCTTTTCGAGGTCCCCTTCGCTTCACCTGGAAGACGCCGAAGTTGCGAAGTTCGACCCGACCCTCCTCAGCCAGGGTTTGCACGATGGCGTCGAAGACCTTCTGCACGATCTCTTTGGCCTGCAACTGGGGCAGGCCGAGATCCTCGGAGATAGACCGGGCGATCTCTTTCTTGGTCACGGCTGGATTCTCCTGGACGGCAGTTGGGGCTGGTGACTGTTGAGCCCGTCTCACGCCTCAAGTCTGGGGTGTGCAACGAGTAAGGTCAAGATCAATTGGCCGCTTGCCTGGGCCAAAGGCGGCATTCCCCGCCCCCCTGTGGGCGTAGTGATTTCCGGTGCGGGGATGACGCCGGGCCCGTCTGCAACCACAATGGTTGACGGGGCTGAACCGAGGTTTGAGCACCATGCAACTCAAGTCCACCATCCTCTCCGGGCTCGGTCTGCGCACCCTGAAACAGATCGTCGACAAGCTGGAGATCGACGCGGATCGACGAAGCGCGGAAGCGATGCGGACGGTGTTGTCCCGGTCGCGTAAGACGACCGTCGGGGATCTGCTGCGATGCATGCGGAAGGACGAAATCAAGGCGGTGTGCAAGCGTCTCGGGTTGCCGGACAATGGTCGGCGAAACGACCTTCTGGAGCGAGTAGAAAGCGTTCAGGGCTCAGTGACCAACGGACTTGATGACGGAAGTCGTATCAAGTCTTACAAGAGAGGCTGGGTCGTCGTAGACCGCCACGGTCTCTTTCTTGCCGATCCCAAGAGCGCAACCTGGGTCATATCTTCTCATGACAAGAAAATGCCGTTGGCGGTGTTTCCCGCACCTGCGGCGGCCTACATGGCATGGATGCGGGCTCAAGAGCTGGCGAAGGGCCGAATGCCGCGACAGACTGACGTGTTGCGGCAACCCGGTTCAGGCGGCCTTACGAAGTGAGCCTCGTGGTTCTCCGGGGTTCCGCCCGAAGCAACCGTAGCTTGGCTCTCGGCGCGCCGCCGCCCACGCGGCCGAATCAGAGTTCCAGCACGCCGGTCGGTTCATACCGAGTGGCCACGAACAGCGGCAGCCGTTTGCCCAAGACCTTGCGATGGGTTCTGAGGGCCAAGTCCGGGGTGTTATTGTCGTGGGAAAGGTGGGCCAGACAGGCCCATTTCATTCGCTTCGTGGCGGCCACCTGTAGCAGCTCAGCCGCTTCGTGGTTGGAGATGTGTCCAGCGGGGCCTACGATTCGTTCTTTGAGCCACTCCGGGTAAGGGCCGCTGGCAAGCATGTCGGGATCGTAGTTGCTCTCCAAGAGCACTGCATCCAGTGACCCGATCACCGCCTCCAAGTCACCGAAGACGTGTCCCAAGTCGGTCAGGACGCCCAGGCGGTGCTTGCCGTCGTCGACCACGAATACCACCCCGTCTACTCCGTCGTGTGGCGTCGAAATGGTTTCCACGGCCACTCTCTCGAATCGCAGGGTTTCCCCGGCAGAGAAGTGGTTGATGTCGCTGATCTTCCCCAGCTTGTGCCGGCTTGCCGTCCGGTACGTTCCGGCGGTAACGTAGATCGGCAAGCCGAACTTCCGGTGGTAGATCCCCATGCTACGGGCGTGGTCGACGTGGTCGTGCGAAATCAGAACCGCGCTGACGTCGGCTGCGTCTCGGCCGTATAGAGTGAGCCGCTCTTTGACTTGGATTCCACTGATTCCCGCGTCGAACAGCAGCTTGACGTCGCCTGCTTCCACGTAAATGCAATTGCCGTTGCTGCCGGACTGGAGGGAGATGACTCGCATGGTCGTATTGTATGGCGGATCGGAGAGGAGCGGAAGGTGCTCACAACTCGAGAGTAGGTTCTTGCCGTCCGCCAAGTCTTCGCGGGGGAGTCGGACGCTGTGGTCGTAGCGGGTGAGGCGTGGAATGGATCGTCTCAGATACGACGGGCGTTTCGGGCGGCGAAGTCACCGGCACGATCCACGTCGAGCAAGTGGTCGATGACGCCGGCTCCGCGTACATGGCCCTCGTGGCCCTTCCGCCTCAAGACGGCAGTGGCGAGCATCTCGGCATCTTCTCGTTGGGGGCGATCGCCTATCACCTCTTCTCCGGGCAGGCCCCGGCAGGCAATGCCCTGGAATTGAGCGAGAAGCTCCGCGAGACCAAAGGGCTCCAAATCAGCTCGGTGGTCAACGGAGCCGGCGAGAACCTTCAGTTCCTGTCCGTCGTGTTCTGGCGTCTGAGGAGGTCTCCGAGCGATGGTCGCGGCGCGCACGGGCACAGTTGGACGGCGCGCGACATGACGCGCCCTGGGCACGAGCAGATTCCACGGTGGTCGTCTCGGGCCCCGAGCGATCCGTATGGTGGACGTTTGACGGAGCCCGCGCGAACTCTGCCGTCGCTGCCGCCTTGGCGGATCAGGGATGCCGTCGCGTGGAACACGACAACCTGTCGATCGGAATTGACCAGGACTTTGCTGCTGAACAGCTACACTCGTGCATCGGGGGGGTCCGTGCGCGAGGTCCCCAAGACCTGCGGGTGCAGGTCTCCGATGAAGCGATCCGGGAGCTGAAATTCTCGCTGTGTCTACCTTACGGCTTGACGCAACACGCGTTGGAGCTCAGGCTGGCTGATGAACGTGCCATTAAGACGGCTCTGGCCGAGCCGGTGCGATACGTCGGATACTGATCACTCCGATGATCGACGAGCGATCCAACCAACGATTCGAGTTCTGGACGGAAAACGCTATTCGCCAAGGCGCTTGGGACGGACGTATTCTCGAAGCCGCGGACGCGTTTGAGGACTTCGGCACCTACTACCTGTACTACCACGGAAATGGCGGCGATGGGTACCAGCTTGGCGTGGCAACCTCTTCGCATCCGCTGGGCCCGTTCAAGAAGCACGGTGATGCGCCCATCCTTGAACGTGGCCCGTCCGGGAGTTGGGACGACGTTCACGTGGCTTGTGCCATGATTCTCAAGGAGGACGCGAGCCGATACCTCATGTGGTACTCCGGCAGGGGGTCGTCCGAAGAGAATCGAAAGTGGAGCATCGGCCTGGCCACAGCCGACAATCCGCTGGGACCATGGGAGAAGTGCGAAGGCAATCCGATTGTCGAGGATTTCGGCTACGTCGGAGGCGTGGTTAAGGCCCACGGGAAGTATTGGCTCTACACGGCCCACCCGATCGGCTCGACGGGCCCCGACTACAGCCCGATGTCCTTGGCCACGGCCGACAAGCCGGAAGGGCCGTGGACGATCTATGCCCAAAACCCGGTTCTGAAACAGGGCGAGTGGGGCGAGTGGGACGATGGCGGCTTCTCCGAGGCCGAAGTGCTCTACCACAGCGGCGTGTTCCACCTGTTCTACGGCGGGGCCAAGCTGTACGCCCCCCGAATCCTGACCCGAGAGAGTATCGGATACGCCTACAGCTTCGACGGATTCCACTTCCTCAAGTACGGTCGCAACCCGGTCGCGACGCGCGAAGCCGAACCGAACGCCGCGGCTTATGCCGAGGTGCATAGCATCCTCGAACCGCCGTTCGTCTACATTTATCACACCTTGCGTTACGAGAAGCCGTGGCGGGAGCGATTCAAGCCGCAGTTTCCGGCCGTGGAAGACCTGGGGGTGCAAGTGCTGGTTCTCGAACGGCCCTTCAGCCTCGACGTGCCGGTCATGGATTTGCCGTCCTTGGCGCCGGGAAGGACCACGGCGCTCGACGATTCGCCGGCAGTTGCGCTGGGCCACGTGGCCCGGGCGGCGCTGACCGTCGCGTGCACTTTCAAGGAGGAAGCGAAGCGGGGTGTCCGACTCCACGTTCGCTCCGGTCCTGATGGGCTGAAGTACGACACGACGGATCTGTACACGTTGGAAGTCGGCCTGGCTCCCGGCCGGACCTGTCAGCAGACGTTCCCACTGGCCCCGAACGTCCGCTTCATCAAAGCCCTGGTAACCAACCTCGACTCGTCGGAGAGCGTCTGCGATCTCAAGGTTACGGCCACGTTGGGCGGTTAAGGATCGCAGAAACAATAAGCGGGGCACGATTCCATCGTGCCAGGCACGTTGAAAACGCGCCCCACGGCCATATCGCGACAGTTGTTTCTTGCGCGATCCTTACCCCCTACCTCTCCGCCGACCGGCAAGGGGCGGCCGTGCCAGTGCGGACGTTCCGAGAGGTACCGATCAGAGGCCCCAACGGGCCAGGCGTCCGCGCCGGCCGCGACTTTCCAGGTGTTGCCGAGCCGAGTGAGGCAAACCGGCGTTGTCGGCTGTCGACACAACCGGCACTACCGTTGCATCAGGAAGCGCAAGTCGCGGCGGAGGGACGCCACGGGCATGGCGCGGTGCCGCCAGGTTGACTTGCGATTGCGTGAACCTAGTGTTTTTTTGGCAGGCCAATGAGAAATGCGGCGTCGGCTCGTGCCGGCCTTCGAACTGAAGAGCTACCGCACGCCCATTTTTGGCCGACTGCTCGCCCGGGAGGGTGCGGGAAAGCACGAAATGCCCGTTTGGGAAGGGAAGACTTATGAAGCCACGTCGAGGGTTTACACTGGTCGAGCTGGTCGTGGTCGTGATGATCCTCGGGATTCTGGCGGCGATTGCGCTGCCGAGAATGGTGAATATCACCGGAGATGCCACCGACAATGCGGCCAGGTCGTCGCTGAACACGCTCCGCGACGCGATCGAGACGTTTGCCAGCCAGAACGGGGGGACCTGGCCCGGCGACGATGAGGGCGATCTGAAGACAGACCTCCGGCCCTATCTGCGGGGCCCGTTCCCGAAATGCCCCGTCGGGGACGGCGAAGCAGATGGCGTCAAGGTTGTCAGCGACGGGACTTCGCTCTTTGGGACCGGCGAGGACGGCTCGGCCGGCAAGAAGATGTGGGCATACGACAAGACCACCGGCGAGATCATCATCAATTACAGCGCGAACTCCGAGAGCGGCCTTCCCTACGACGAGGTT
>Ga0307379_10006816_pt1 | contig 15618 bp, 14 predicted proteins | sample UN2MG_FD_202237 | JGI IMG/M metagenome (GOLD analysis project Ga0307379, IMG submission 202237) | Soil microbial communities from Risofladan, Vaasa, Finland - UN-2 | ecosystem: Environmental > Terrestrial > Soil > Coastal area > Acid sulfate soil | place: Finland: Risofladan, Vaasa | collected... | reverse complement strand
GAGAGATCAAAACAATCAAGCTCGGTAGTGGAGTAGAGTATGCCCGACGACAATTGGGCATAGAACAAAACGCTGTCCTTGGGACCGAACAGGTAAGAAAAATAGGCGAATTAATTGAGTCCCAGCGGGTCATATGGGGCAGCTACGAGAAGCAGCACGAGCAATGGCAAGTGCGAACACATATCCTGAACGTCGCCAGCGGAAAAACATCCGGCGCGCTGATCTCCACCTCGGCAGATTGGTTCAAGCTACGCGATGAAATGACGATGCAAATCCTCGCGGAATTGGGCGTCAGACCCTCCGAAACAGAACGACAGAAGTTAGGGCAGCGGTGGACAAGCTCACATGATGCCTTTGAATGGTATTGTCGAGCTCGTGCACTTTATGACGAGGACGGATCGCTCTCTGAGCAAGAAGATACTACACGTAAAGCAATCGCCGCGGATCCGCAATTCGCGGAGGCTCATGTCGCATTGGCAGGATTACTTTTCAGCCAGGGAAAGTTCAATCAGGCGGAACAGGCAGTTCGTCAGGCATTAGAACTGAAACCTGATTCGGCAGATGCACATCTGTGCCTGGGAGTCTCGCTACTCCTTATGAAAAAACGAATTGAAGGCGAACAGGAACTCCGCAAGGCTTACGATCTGAACCCCGACGATCCCAGACCGTTGGAGCGTCTTGGTGAATTTTCTGCAGTACAAAACAAGTGGGACGAGGCGATAACCTTTTTCAAAAGAGCCAAAGCCCTTGATCCAATGGAAGCATCTGTTCACGCCAATCTGGGATGGATATACGCCCACAAGCGCGAACGGAATAAAGCAATGATGGAACTAAAGGAAGCAGAACGGCTATATCCTGGAGGCTTCGAAGGTGCAAATGCGGAGCAAATGATCTGCCAAGCCTATGATATGTTGGGCGAGATACCGCTGGCAGTGGAACATTATGAACGATTTGTGATCCAGGCCAGGAAGTCGGGGGGAAATCCCAGAGTGGTTAGCGTCCTTGAGAAAAGAGCGCGCTATCTGAAAGCAACGCTGAAACCGACCTTCATTGAAGCTTCCATGCCAAAGATTTACACCGAGCAATCCCTACAAGAGACCCTGCGAGAAAGACTCACAGAGGACGAACTTAAGATGGTGGCTAATCCGATAGCCAGCAGTGTAGAGATGAAACGCTGGGCCGAGCAATTGACCGAAGGCGCTACCAGTGACCTTGATAAAGCCAAAGCGCTCTTCGACGGCCTAATGCGGCGCATCGAACTAAAAGGTGAGCGCGAACAACGCACGGCGAGAGAAGTGTTTGCCGCCTGGGATGAGACGGAAGTATCCTTCGTTTGTCAGGAGTATGCAAAGCTGTTCGTCGCATTGGCACGAGATGTTAACTTATCAGCATTTTACGTCCATGTGGACAAAGACTACAGCAGTAGAACAGTTCCTCATGATTGTGCGGTTGTGTTTATTGATAGTAGAGCCTTGTTTGTCGATCCCAGTTACCAGTGGTTAGGTGTACCCCACAAGCAATTTGTTATTCTGAACGATCTGGAAACTATCGCGCATCATTTCTTTCAGCTTACAAACGCCGACCGAGACGTATCGAGGTGCCGGCTGGCAGCGAAGCTGCATCCTGATTCCGCATGGGGCCAACTAAAATTGTTTAGAGCGCTTTCTAAAGCAGAAAAGTGGGATGAAGCTCGTACGGCACTGGATGCCGCCTCACGGCTCGAACCCAACCGCTGGGACGTTTATCTATGGAAAGGAGTAATGGCCGACCATGACGGCGACTTGGAAGCAGCGCTCGATTATTCGCAGAAGTCTGTGGAGTCGAATCCGGAAAGTGCTTTTGCACACTGCTTCCGTGCCGGTTTATTGGCCGGGATGGCCAGGCTGAAAGAGGCGAGAGATGAATTCCGTGCCGGTCTGCGATATGAGCCACCGCCCGAGGTGGCTAATGTGGCCCGTCGGGCAATTGTCCAAATCAATGAAGAGGTAGGGGTAGAACAGAGCGAAACCGAACTGAACGAACGTTGAAATAACCGCGTTAAGGGAAATAACTGAGAAATTCTGCAAAATGGCCGGTAATGGGAAAAAAGTATTTGTTGCGCTGAGCGGCGGAGTGGACAGTTCGACCGCCACGGCAATATTGCAGCAGGATGGTTTTGACTGCGAGGGCGTTTTCATGATTACTAACGACGATGCCCGTCACGCGCTGGCAGAGGCTCAAATTGTTGCCGGGGAATTAGGGATAAGGCTTCATGTGCTGGACCTTCGCGAAGATTTCGAGCGAATTCTCGACTATTTTTGCAGCGAGTACAGGAAAGGCCGGACGCCCAATCCATGTGTCTTCTGTAACAGGCATATGAAATTCAGCAAATTGTGGGAATTTGCGAAAAGTCATGGTGCCCGGTTTCTTGCCACCGGACACTACGCGAGGATTCTCTATCGGGATAACGATGTGGGCCTGTACGAAGCTGCCAATCCTTCCAAAGATCAGTCCTACGTCTTATCGATGATTGACAAGAATATGTTGCCTAAAATCATTCTGCCCATGGGCGATTATTCCAAGGATCAGACGCGAGAGATGGCGGCGGAATTCGATTTAAGCTCCGCACAAAGCAAAGAATCGCAGGAGATATGCTTTATCCCCGACGATGATTATGTCGCCGTGCTCGAACAGCGGTGCCCCGAGCTTGTTCGTAAGGGCAACATCGTCGATAGCAGCGGCAAGGTTCTCGGCGAGCATGAAGGTGTGCACAGGTTCACTATCGGTCAGCGGCGAGGCCTGCGAGTGGCCATGGGCAGGCCTTACTATGTCACGAAAATTGACGCCGAAAGCAACACGGTTACGCTCGGCCCGAAAGAAGAGGTCATGCGGAAAAAACTTCGTGCAACTGGTACGAATTGGCTTATTGATGAGCCGGTCTCGCCTTTTCGAGCGAAGGTAAAGATACGCTATAACAGTAAAGGTGCTTTGGCGATGGTTACTCCACAGGATAATAGTGTTGCGGTCGAGTTTGATGAGCCGGTATCGGCGATAACGCCGGGACAATTGGCCGCTTTTTATATTCAGGAGGAAAAAAACAACAGGCTTATCGGCGGCGGATGGATTGACAAGGTGGCCGAGTAACGGTTAGTATTACTTTAACAACAATTCAGGCTTTTAGATATGCAGGCACACGATGATATTTTGGAGTTAGTACGGCAAAAGAGTGCTGAGGCGGTAAGAAAAATGCAGCGAGCATTAATTCTGCAGCCTGGTGCGATTGGCGACTGTATTTTAACACTGCCGTTAGCTGCGTATATGAAAGATGCGCTGGATTTGGGCGGAATTGATATTCTTGGGCATACCGAATACGTTGGTTTTTTGCCGGGAAGGTCCTGTGTCGATGGCGTTCGTTCTATAGATTCGATGGATTTACATCGACTGTTTGCTAAAACGAACACATTTGAGCTTAAAGACAGGGATCCTTTGATAAGCGCTTTTGGCGACTATGCCTGGATTGCGACGTTTTTGGGTGAACCGAGCAGCAACTTCGAACAAAACCTGATTTTCACTGCCAATTGCAGCCATAGCGCAGAGGTTATAACACTCTCGATCAAACCGCCAAAAGGCTTCTCTGAACATTTAGCCGACTTTTACATCCGGCAATTTATAGCCCAAAGCGGCCATTCCCTGCATTCATGGAGGTTTCAGACCGGCGACTGTTTAATAAAAGCGACGGAAGCGGATATAAACACAGGTAAAGAGCTGCTCAGAGAAACAGGCCTTGGTTCCGGCGAGAAGCTGGTAGTGATTCAGCCGGGCAGCGGCGGAGCAAAAAAATGCTGGCACCTGGAGAACTTTTTGGCCGTGGCCGGAGAGCTTGATTCGAGAGGCGTTGAAATCGTATTTTTATTAGGGCCTGCCGAGATGGACAGATTCAGCGATGCGAAAATCAAGAAAATCAGCAGCGTTGGGAGGTGCCTGACGGATTTGTCTTTGACGCAGGTGCTGGGGCTTTTAAGTTGTGCGGATGGATTTATCGGCAACGACAGCGGGATTACGCATCTGGCCGCCGGCCTGGGCGTCAGGACGTATAGCATTTTCGGTCCGACTGATCCGGCGGTGTATAAATCCCTCGGACCGGCTGTTACAGTATTTGCAAACAGTACGGCATCTTTTGCCAGGAAGCCCTCAGTGAATTTACAGCGAAAGCTCCTGGAGGTTTTAACTGTGTAATGTTCGAACCGAATTGGATTAATTATGATTTCAAACGGATTGAACACAGAAAAAGCACCTTTTGGTTAGAGTCAGGTAAAGGCAAAGATGCTTGCTTTGCATGTTAAACGGCTGAATAGTTGACCACATAAGTGTTTTTGTTATAATGACCAGAGCAAGGCTAATGCTTCGGGAAAAGGGGCGGTGCTGTAATTAACAGGCTTTTTATGAAGGTGTTCGTATGCAAGAAAGAACTTTGGGTGAATTAGCCGAATATGTAAGCGGACGGGTCTGCGGCGACCCTAATGTGATTATCAGATCTGCCTCTACGCTCGGGCGGGCGGATGAAGGTGATATTAGCTTTTTGACTAATCGTAAATATGAAAAACAGTTGAGGACGACCAAGGCAAGTGCAGTAATAGTAGGAAAAGAAACGCCCCCCGCCTCAGTCCATCTGTTAATAGCAGATGAGCCTTACTATGCCTTTATGCAGATAATGGTGCTTCTGCATGGGCATCGAAAGCATAAAAAAGTAGGGATAAGCCCGAAAGCTTCAATTGCCGACAGCGCTAAAATTGGTGTGGACTGCCATATCCATGATTTTGCAGTAATAGACGATGAGGCAAGAATCAAGGACGGGTGTATAATTTATCCCGGCGTGTACATTGGCAAAGGTGTCCAAATCGGCAATGATAGTATAATATATCCTAATGTCACCATTTATGATGGTTGTAAAATCGGTAATCGTGTAATTGTAAATGCGAATTCGACAATCGGCGAAGACGGCTTCAGCTATGCCACCTATAAGGGCGTACATCACAAAATTCCACAGACCGGTATTGTCATTTTAGAAGATGATGTTGAAATAGGTGCCTGCTGCGGGATTGAACGAGGCACGCTTAATGATACTATTATAGGTCAGGGCAGTAAGTTGGGCGATATGGTTACGATAGGCCATGGTACCAGAATCGGTCAGCATTGTTTGCTTGTGGCTCAGGTTGGAGTTGCCGGCTCGACTAACATCGGGCATTACTGCACAATCGGCGGACAGGTTGGTATTGTGGGCCATATTAATATTGGAAACAACGTTACGATTGCGGCGCAGGCCGGCGTTATTAACAATATTCCAGACAACAAAGTTGTCCTGGGCGCACCTGCTATCGAGGCAAACATGGGCAGACGGGCGTACAGCATGATACAATACCTGCCTGATATGCGACAAAATATTCGGGACCTTCAGAGTCAATTCAAGCATATCGTTTCGTCTATGGTAAATGATCTCGAAGAGCCGGAAGAACAGGACGGTGACTCATAACTCGATACTGGCAATATAAGTGAGATGTGATACTAATTTTACTTAATAAATGCGCTTGTTTGAATCATTTCGAGCGCATCAAAGCGGAGTCGAGAAATCTGTTTTTTAATAGATTTCTCCACTTCGGGCCACTTTGTGGCCCTACGGTCGAAATGAAAAAAGCGCGAATTGTAATCAGAATTGGTATGAATATCGAATAACAAACATTGAGAAATACACCTTCGGTGGATCTATCGATTTTCGAACAGGGAACTTGTTTGAACAAAATACGAAATACGAAATACGAGCCGCAAGATGTGCTTGGTTTAATCGCCGGAGAGGGCAGGCTGCCCTTTCTCGTAGCCGCTGGCGCTAAGCAGGCGGGATTAAGAGTAATTTGTGTCGGTTTGGCGGAGACGGCAGACCGTAACCTGGCTGACGAAGTTGATGTATTTTACAGGGCTGCTATCGCCCGCCCGGGGGGCTGGATACGGAAGTTGAGAAAGCACCGCGTAACCAGAACGATTATGGTTGGGCGGGTTTCCAAAGGACGGTTTTACACGCCGTGGCGGATTGTGCAATATCTGCCCGATTGGCGGGCATTCAGGATATATTACTGGCGGCTGCGCGGGAAAAACAGACAACCTGACTCACTTCTATGTGCTTTAGCGGATGAGCTGGCCACGGGAGGGATAATATTGGAGAATTCGATCATGTATTGTAAGGAGCAACTGGCGACGGCGGGTTTGATGACAAAAACACAACTGCGCTCGTTAGTCACAAGCGATATTGAATTCGGCTGGCCAATAGTTAAAAAGCTCGGTGAGCTGGATATAGGCCAGGCGATTGCCGTGAAAGAAAAAGAAGTCATCGCTGTAGAGGCGATAGAAGGCACCGCCGCGATGATCGAGAGAGCCGGCGGGCTTTGCAGATCGGGGGGCTGGACGCTGATCAAGGTTTCCAAACCTCAGCAGGACATGAGATTCGACGTCCCGTGTGTAGGACCTGATACTATCAGAAGTCTGGCTGAGAACGGAGGTAAGTGTCTGGTTGTCGAGGCGGAAAAGACGATCATTATCGACAAGCCCGAGACAATAAAACTTGCAGACAAATTAGGAATTTCTATTTTTGGGCAGTGAGGTATAGCATAATCACCGGGCGGATTATACCGAACCAAATGATCATATGGCTGAGTTTCCATTTCAAATCTTCGTCAAACGTACATCTCTCAAGAAGCAGCCGGGATTGTTAACATATCGTGATTTTAAAAAGTATCTGCGGACAAGTGAGAGGCACATGCGAATTAAGGCCGGCGAATATTTTGCCGAGATTGACAGGGATTTCTGCGCCGGAGCGGAGCCTCGTGATTTTATCGAAAAAATAGATACGCTGATGGATGCCGGGCAGATTCTTAAAAAAGGAGATGCCGTCTATGTATCGCATATAACGTGGAATAACAAAAATATAGTTGTGAAACGATATGATCATAAGGGAATTATTCATTCGCTGCGGCATACGATTAAAAAGTCCCGTGCCCGCAAAGGATGGTTATATGCGCATTTCCTTGGGGCATTGAACATAGCCACCCCGAGAGCCCTGGCTTATATCGAGCAGCGAAAAGGATTGCTCATATGGCAATCTTATTTTGTGACCGAATATGTCGAAGGGGAGAAATTATGGCATTTTCTGCGGGATGAAAATGTCGCTGAGCGGCAAAAAACGGATGAAATCCGGCAGGTTGTGAAACTACTCGATAAGTTATGGAAATATCGTATCACTCACGGCGATTTGAAACATACGAATGTTCTGGTTACAGAAAACGGCCCTGTCCTGATAGATCTTGACGGGATGATAGTGCACAAGTGGGAGCTGCTTTACAGAAATAAACGGGCAAAAGACATGGAGCGTTTTATAAGGAAAACAAGTCTCTCTCCTGCACTGGATAACTATTGCCAACTCCTGATATCCGGCAGGAAGGGCTCTTCCAAAAAGCTCCCCGGCGGTTTTGAGAAGATACGAATGGATGACTGGAAAATCCTTATTCGTAAGGACTTCCCCATGCATGACATTCGTAATATGGTTGCGGAGAATGATTCGTCCGCCGGAGATCGGGGCCAGTTTGTCAAAGTTCCATCGTCTGATTATACACGTGTATTTAAATGCAGTGTTACTTTGAACGGCGCCGCCCTGCCGCTTTATCTGAAGAAGTATCTTTGCCGTTCGAGACTGGATTTCGTAAAGCATCTTTTCCGACCGAGCCGGGCCAAACGTGCATGTAATGCCACTTTAATGCTGCACAAAAATGGATTTGACGCACCTGCCGTTGTGGGATTATTTGAACATCATACAGGTCTGTTTTGTAACGAAAATCTTCTGCTGACCGAGGGAATTGAGAATTCAAAGTCAATGCAGCATCTTCTGGCTGATATTTGTCAAAACACCGCCGGAGATGGTTTCAATCGCAGGCGTGCATTGATTGAGGCTTTCGGCCGGACAATAGGTAAAATGCATGCCAAAGGTATTTTTCACGGCGATTTGCGTCTCGGCAACGTTTTGGTTGTGAGGCAAGAGCGGAAATGGCGGTTTTTCTTTATTGATAATGAGCGAACGAAAAAGTTTTATCATCTGCCCGCAAGACTGCGCCTGAAAAACCTGGTACAGATAAACATGTTTCGAAACGGCATTACCAATACCGATCGCTTGAGATTCTTCAAAGCTTATCTGAAGCATAATCCGGTGGTTGCAGACAACCGGCGTCGCTGGGCCGTAAAAATATTAACGAAAACATCTTTACGCTTAGGTAGTAAATGAAAAAGACCGCGATTCGGTTATCACGCCGGAGTAAAAACAATCTCGATGCCATGGCACGGGAATATATAACAAAGATTCTCCTCGTAGTATTCCTCGAAGCTCGTATGCAGGTTTACAAACCATCCGAACAGTTTCTTGAGAGGATTTATAATTTTAAATGACGACCTGAATATCAGACGTTGCGATAAAATCCTTATTCTGATATCAGTGTAAAAATTGGGCACTTTTCTTCTTAGTTGGTTCTCATAATCAACAAAATAATAGAAACTGTATAAGCCGAAGAATCTCGAATGCGTAAAGTCGGAATAGTAATGTGGATTTGAAAAATGCGGCACAGAAATATGTGCTGTGCCGTCTCTCTTCAAAACTCTGACAATCTCCGCCATTAAGTTCTCGAAATTCTTTATATGTTCTAAAAAACTTCTGCAATGAATCTGGTCGACTGAATTGTCAGGTAAAAAAGGAAGTCCCTCTTCGAGGTCAGCCACTATATCCACGCCGGGCAAGTCAACCGCATCGATTCCTATCCTTCCCTCTTTCTTTCGCGGACCGCAGCCCAATTCGATAATTATCTTTTCCCCGCCGTCAATAAGACTATCCAAATCGATCTTCACTGTTGCGCTCATTGCAATCTTCTTTAATAAATCAAACTAATTCTGCTTGGAACTATGTGTTTTGCTTGCCGGAGCTATGCTTCCAATAATCCCACAATCAAATTGACGAGTCGCTTTCCAATTACACTGTTGTCAAATCCCTGAACATTGTTTTTGCCCGCCTGGCCTGCTTGTTTTCTTAATGCCTCGTCCTTTATCAGTTTGCTAACTCTGTCAAGCCACTGCGAAGTATTTATTGCGTGAAAACCTGTTACGCCGTCACGAACATATTCCGCGTTCACACCTACCGGGCAAGCAACTACCGGCAGCCCTGCGGCTGCGTATTGCAGGATTTTGAAACCGCATTTGCCCCTTGTGAATCGGTCATCCGGAAGTGGAGCCAAACCGATGTCGCTGGTTATTAAATCGGCTGCCTCAGTGTCTTTGTGCCACTGATGTTTTTCTACTATCATATTCTGCAGGTCAAAGAAGTCGTCGCATATTATTCTCAAAACGACATTTTCAAAGCGGGAACCGATTTCTTCGAGGGCCGGTTTGATTTCGGCAAGATACTTAAGCGTGCTTTTACTGCCAATCCAGACAAGACGAATCCTGCCGTCGTTTTCAGGCTTGGTTTCCACTTTGTATGCCCTTGTGTTCAAGCCTGTAGGTAAAATTTCAACGCTGGAATTGAATTTTTGTGCATGTTCGGCAAGGTAGGAATTCCCGGAAATGACCAAATCGGAAAGTTCAACTGACCTGCGAAAACGCCTTTGCCGAGACCTGTCGTTGCGTCCGGGTTTCCTGTCACTGTACATTAGAGCATCATCATAATCGTATATAATTTTTCGACTATATCGGCGCAGCCAGAAGGCATCGAAAATATTCAATATCTTGCGGTGAAGGAAAACGCCGTCGAAATCCGCCGCTTTCTTGAAGAGTTTTCGCCTCGCCAGATTCCCAGACGGCAATTGAGCGACCTGGCAATCTATGCCGTTTGCCTGCAAAGTATCAAGGTATACTTCGATTCGAAGTCTAAAGCTCGCCCGATTAAGGTTATTTGTCAGGATGAGTAAATTCACGATCCAATCCTGTAGAACTTATGTGTGTGTTTATTAGATTAGTGTTTTTCGATGCTTACGTGACAGTTCAGCCTTGCAATAATAAGAAAAGCGTCCTTTCATTTCCTGCATCTCCTTGGTGTGATTAATATTTACAGCCATTAAAAGTTTGTCCAGCCACTCATTGACTATTTCGGTTGAAATCCAATCTTGGCATGACTTTGCAAAGCGACCGGCCTCGAACATTAATATCTCACTACTTGGTTTACTGTGAAATTTGGCGTGCTGTAAATCCACCAGAAACACGTTAGGATTAAGATTGTGCTCACATAACATAATTGCCCCGCTGTTCACATCTATGTGGTTACACCCCGCATTGTAAAGGCTAACAAACAAAGGGATAGTCCGCATAAATACCTGATGACGTTCGTTATCCGTTCCTTTGAGCAGTAACATTTTTATAGGCGAAAGATCGTGCAAATCTTCCATTATGATTACACTGGCCTCAACAAGCCGCAGCAGGCTGTATATATGCCCATAACCATAGACTTTAGGAGTGTTGATACCTCTATCCATAGCCGTAAGCAGGTTGGCAACTTCGTTCAGCCCGTATCTATGATATTTAAACCTGTTTTCAAAGCGACTTAAAAGAAAGGCTTTTGCAACGTATGAAGAGTCTGAACCACTGGGATATTCCACACTGAAGACAGCTTTACGGTCTGTAAGCTTAAATATTTCAACGTTGGATTGTAGTTCGTGATGAGTAATGTTTCTAATGGTACCTGCTATTGACTGTGCCAATAAAGCCAGACTATTATCTCTCAGCCACCACTTGACCTTTCCTGAATCTTCATAGCGGAATTTCAAAACGGACTTTAATATTCTTTGTTTGCTAAAAGGTAACATATAGATTTAATCGACCTTGTTTTCTTTCTGAAAAAGTACCAGGCATTGCTGTTCAAGCAAATTCAACTTTGGAATCCGTTCTGCAGGCACAAGTCCCGCGCGATTTGCAAGGGCAACAATATGAGCAAAGGTTATATAGTTTCCTCTGATTTTTTTACCAAGTGTCTTTCGCCAATAATACCTTGAGCAGTTTTTATTGTAAAAACTGAGGGCAACATATTTCTTCGAAATCCGAGCTAATTCTTTTAAAGCAGCCAGCCGGACCTCGTCATTTTTCATATGATGAAATAATCGCATACAAAAACATAAGTCCGCTGTGCCGTCATTTAATGGTATCGCCGAAATGTCGGCCTGAAGTAATTTGACATTTTCCGAAGTTCCAAAACGTTCTTCCACAGCTTTGAGCATATTTGTGGAATAATCGGCCATGCTTAACTTTTTAGCTTTTGAAAAAATAGGGTAGAATCTACCATTGCCGCACGGAATATCAACTATATGAGCATCGCTGGCAACCATATCAAATAGCCGTTGAGCAAATGCATTTTCGAATCTGTTAAGTCTTTTCATCCTGCGCCGGAGAGTAAATCTTTTCCGTTCGTAATCCATGGCTTTTTCAATCGTAACATCTGCCACTCCAACGCTATTTCCTGATAGATTCTCATTTTCTTCAGACATTTCACTACCTTACATAGTATATTCACGTAATGTTACTCATCAACAGAATCGTCTTACAGAATCACTTTAACGACCTCTAATGACCCTCTCCTTGACTCAGCGATTTCCGTACATCGATTCATAATACTTCTGGTAATCGCCTGAAGCGACGTTTCCAAGCCACTTCCGGTTCTTCAGGTACCAGTCGATGGTTTTATTGATACCTTCGGCGAAGTTTACAGACGGCCGCCAATTCAACTCGTTTATTATCTTGCTTGCATCGATAGCGTATCGCCTGTCGTGCCCGGGCCTGTCGGTCACGTGCTTTATCAGCGATTTAGGTTTGCCAAGGCGGTTGAGTATCAGATTGATGACTTCCAGATTGGCTTTTTCATTGCAGCCGCCAATATTGTAAATCTCGCCGGGCGGCGCATTTTGCAGCACCTGCCATATCGCCGTGCAATGATCATACACATATATCCAGTCCCGCACGTATAACCCATCGCCATAGACCGGCAGCTCCTTATCGTTGATGGCATTGTTAATCATCAGGGGGATCAGTTTCTCAGGGAACTGGTATGGCCCGTAGTTGTTCGAACACCGTGTGATGTTATATTTCAGGCCCCACGTATGCCCGAACGCCCCGACGAGGTGGTCTGCCGCGGCCTTGCTCGCCGAGTACGGCGAATTCGGGCTTAGCGGCGTGTTTTCGGTGAATTTCCCTTCCGAGCCCAACTCTCCGTATACTTCATCGGTGGAGATTTGGATGAAGCGCTCCAGCTTTTTGTCGCGGGCGGCTCCGAGCAGCGTGAGTGTGCCGGTAACGTTGGCTTCGATGAAGACTTTCGGCTCGGTAATCGAACGGTCCACGTGGCTCTCGGCGGCAAAATTGATTATCGCATCGATATTGTGTTCGTCGATGATTTTTTCAACCAGTACGGCGTCGCATATATCGCCTTTGATGAATTTGTGATTTTCGTGCTCTAAGAATTCGGCGAGATTTTCAAGATTGCCGGCGTAAGTGAGCTTGTCGAGGTTCACTACGAAGCAGTCGGGATGCTCACTGAGCACCATTCGCACAAAATTACTGCCTATAAATCCTGCACCGCCTGTAACCAGAATCCGTTTCATAACTACCTTAAAAAAAGTTCCAATCGAGCCTGCCAGTGTTCGATCGGCTTATCGAGTAAACATGTGATTTTACTGCAATCGAAGCGACTGTTCAAGGGCCTTTTCGCAGGACTTGGAAAATCGCTGGTTTTGCACGGCAGCAGATTGGCATCCATCGAAAGTTTGTCCAATATGAATTCCGCCATGCCGTAGCGCGTAACGTAGCCTGCGCTTGCAAAATGATATATGCCCCCGGGCTTTTTTCGCAGCAATTCGCAGATGGCGCCGGCCGCTTCGATTGTCGCCGTCGGCGAACCTGTCTGGTCGTCGACGACCTTCAGCGTATCCTGTGATTTTGCACGCTGGATGAGCTTTTTTACGAAATTATTGCCGGCCGAGCCGTAGGTCCACTGGACACGAACGATGCAATATTCACAGCCGCTGCGGGCAAGCAGTTGCTCTCCCGCCAGCTTGGTTTTGCCGTAAGTGTTTATAGGATTGGGGTGGTCGGTCTCGACGTAGGGTTTATCGCCGCACCCGTCAAAAACGAAATCGGTGCTGATATGAAGGACCCATTTACCGGCTTGCCGAGCGATAGTACCCAGCCGACCTACCGCCTCGGCGTTGACCCGGTATGCCTGTTCGGCCTGACTTTCGGCTCCGTCGACATTCGTATATGCGGCACAATTTACGATAATATCGGCGCCGGCAACGGCCTGCTGCAAGTGATCGGCATCGGTGATATTAAACTCCGGCAGATCGTACACAATGGGATCGAGTCCCTGCTGCCGGCAAACCTTAACTAAATCGGAACCAAGCATCCCCCTGCCGCCCAAAACAGTAATCCTGGTGCCTTCAGCCGCCATCATATTCTCCCGAATTGCGGCAGATTTTCAGGCCGGAGTTCTTTGAGTCTGGGATAGACCGCATCTTTAGTCGACAACACCGGCGGGGCTATAGGCCATTCGATTCCGATGTCAGGGTCATTCCAGATGATGCCCTGTTCGGTCGCCGGATTGTAAAAATCGGTGCACTTGTATGAAAAAAGTGCCGCCTCGCTCGTTACGCAATATCCGTGAGCGAAGCCCGGCGGGACATACATCTGCCTGTGGTTTGACTCCGAAAGGACCTCGCTAAGCCACTGACCGTAAGTTGGAGAACCGGCGCGAATATCGACGACAACATCCACGACCTCGCCCGATAAAACCTGAATCAGCTTGCCTTGTGATCGAGGTTGTTGGAAATGCAGGCCTCGCAGAATCCCTTTTTTCGAGAATGAGATATTATCCTGCACGAAAGGGCCTTGAATGCCGGCCTGCTCGTAACGCGTACTGTTCCATGTTTCTAAAAAGTATCCCCTGTTGTCGGTGAATACTTTCGGCTCCAATATGAGCACTCCGGCAAGTTTTGTTTCTTGAATATTCATTTTATATCAGTCTGCCATTCCTTTTCAGACGGGCGGCTCCTCTGCTACTAATTCATTGGCCCTGTTGAGCGATTCGAATGTACCGGCGTCCGTCCACCAGCCGTCGATGATGTCATAAGCCAGTTGATCCTTTGCTATATAAGCCTGGTTCACATGAGTAATTTCAAGCTCGCCGCGACCTGACGGCCGGAGCGTTCTTATTATGTCGAAGACGGCGGCATCGTAGAAATAAATGCCGGTCACGGCGTAATCCGACTTGGGCTGCTCGGGTTTCTCTTCGATGCCGATAATCCTGCCTTCGGACAGCTCGGCAACGCCGAAACGCTGCGGATACTGTACCTGCTTGAGAAGTATCCTGGCGCCGGCTTGCTGGGCAATGAATTTGTCGGCATAATTTTTGAGGTTCGCCTGGAAAATATTGTCGCCGAGAATCACAGCGAGGGGGTGGCCGTCTGCAAAATTCTCCGCTAATGCCAGGGCCTGCGCGATTCCGCCGGCCTCGTCCTGGACCTTGTATGTGAATCGGCAGCCGAAGTTTTTTCCTGAGCCCAGTAAGCTTACCACGTCGCCCATGTGCTCGACTCCGGTCACAATCAGGATTTCCTCAATGCCGATTGCAGTAAACTTTTCAATAGGGTAAAAAATCATCGGCTTTTGGCCTACCGGCAGCAAATGCTTGTTTGTAACCTTTGTAAGCGGCATGAGCCGCGAGCCTGTTCCCCCGGCAAGAATAATTCCTCGTAAGTCCATATTCACCTCACTATTTTCAAGTAATTGCTTTTGTTGCCCCGGTTGTGAAGCCGCCATCTACCAAAATTATCTGTCCCGTAATATATGCCGAGGCGTCCGATGCGAGAAAGATAACCGTACCGTCAAGGTCGTTTGGCAGACCCGGACGATTCAGAGGAATTCGGCTCTTGATATTTTTTATCCACTGTTCGTTCTCATACAGTGCCGCGTTTTGCTTTGTTTTGAACCAGCCCGGAGCCAGCACGTTGACGGTGATTCCGTATTTGCCCCATTCGGCGGCAAGACTCCTGGTCATCATCAGTACTCCCCCCCTGCTGGACGCATAAGGCGCGATTCCCTCCATGCCGAAAACACACGTACACGAACCCATGTTTATTATTCTGCCGTAGTTGCGTTTTATCATCTCTCGTCCGACAGCCTGGGCGCAGAAAAAGTTGCCCTTTAGATTAGTTTGCAGGACGGTGTCCCAATCCTCCCATGAGAAATCGGCGCTTGGACTCCGGATATTCAGGCCGGCGTTGTTGACCAGAATGTCAATCTTGCCGTACTCTTCAATTGCCATTCGGACCATATTTTCTATATCGTCTTGCGAGAGAACGTCCACCTGGACGGCTAATGCTTTTCTGCCGAGAGATTCGATTTCCTGCTTGAATTCTGTCAGGCTCGATAACGTCCGGCTGGTAATCACCAGATCGGCGCCGGCTTTGGCAAGTGCCCTGCCGAAATACTGGCCGAGGCCCCTGCTGGCCCCGGTTACAATCGCAACTTTGCCGGAAAGGTCAAACAAATCCTGCATTTTGATTCCTCTGTCTTATGGTT
>Ga0307379_10006815_pt1 | contig 15619 bp, 18 predicted proteins | sample UN2MG_FD_202237 | JGI IMG/M metagenome (GOLD analysis project Ga0307379, IMG submission 202237) | Soil microbial communities from Risofladan, Vaasa, Finland - UN-2 | ecosystem: Environmental > Terrestrial > Soil > Coastal area > Acid sulfate soil | place: Finland: Risofladan, Vaasa | collected... | reverse complement strand
ACCGCTGAGCATAGGATAATATCCCTGTCCTGCCTGAAACGCGAAGCCCCCAAGCCCCCCCCCATCCAGACACGAGGGGGTCTCTCTAAAAACGCGACCCATTTTTTTTCACAATCCTCTCCCTGGTGCGTTAAAAACTTGACACCACCCTGCATTGTGCTAATCTGGGGGTACTTAAAGGAAATAACGACGTGTCCCCGCACGGTCTCATTTCCTCGCTGGTATAGGCTGCTCTCATCCCACGGTAGCCTGTATTACCCTTCACCCAGGGGAGGGGGAGCGGCTGATCCCCAGCTTCCTCTCCCCCCCTTTTTTAGGAGGTAATTATGGCCAAAAAAATAGGAGCAGCGCCGAAGAGTAAAGCAGGGCGTGATAAGTTTTATCGTGAGGGGAAGCTGCCTAATACGGTCAAAATTGGTGGGAAGTATGTGCAGATGCCGAAGAAGAAGGGGAGGTAATTATGGCCAAGCGCCCGAAATTCAACCCATTTGCCACTAAGGGGAAAGGTGATTATGACGATGAGACGGCCAAAAAGCGGGGGATGCAGGTTAAAAAGGGCCAGCACGGCGGATCACTGGATCCCAAGACCGGAATGGTGCTGAAGTCCCGGGGGCATCCTTCTTTTTTTAAGACCAGGGCGACTGAAGAGCACCTGGACAGTGATATTAAGTTTAAGAAGGGCCGGTATTACTCAGTGCCCAGGAAAAAGAGGATGGCGGATACGTTGAAACCGAAGAAAGGTAGGTGATTATGGCTAATAAGAAAAAGAGCACTACCACGACCAGGATCCCGCAGCAGCAGACGGGAGCGATGAAGAACCGGAAGGGATCTGGCTGGACGAAGGGGTCAGCGCTTATTCATCACGGTGAGTTTAACTGGGATGTTCCAACGAAGAAAAACCCTACTCACACGTATAATGAGAAATATCCAAAGAAAGGGAAGTAAATATGCGGTCCACAAAGGACGATAACAACGGGAATGGCCAAGACATAAAGGCATCAGCCCTTGTTAATTACCGGAAAGAGCTCTCTGAAAGCAAGCTTCCTTCCGTCCTGTCCTCCTATATGTCCACTGACGCGCTTCCTGAAGACTACAAGGGCATCGACCCCTATATTAAGGGCGTTCGACGGGAGCTGATTCGTGAAGCTGGTGGGAAATTGAACCAGCTCCAGATGGTAGTACTCGACGGGATATGTGAAGTGCTCATCCTTTCCAAGTATATCACGACCTATGTTGGGCAGGACATAGGCGGAACGGTCATCGCTACCAATAAATTTGACGTTCAGTACGTGTCGGAGGTCATTACCAAGGGATTTGCGGGCCTTCAGGCCCTTTTAGATAAAAAACTTAAGCTTTTTCGTGATTTATGCGAGCAGAACCGGACAGATGAGGCCCATGAAGACTATTTGCGGGCCGTTATGGGCAAAACTGCCGGTACGACTAAGGGAAAAACAGGCAGATAAGGGCTATGTGCCCGAAAATGTGGGTAGGATGGGCGGGAAATTGTGAAAGGAGGAGGTATGGGTAAGTCAGTGAAGCAGGCGCAGAGAGAAACTGATGAATTGCGGTCAAGTGTGCGTGGAATGCTTAAAGATCGTGTTAAACGGGGGCTGCCAATCCCGAAAAGCGGACAGAAATTAGCTTACGGCGGGCCGGATCTCGATTCTAAAGGCATCCGGAAGTATGTGAAGAAGCGGAAGGCCAAATAACCTATCAATGGAGGGACTAACCCGCCTAAAAGGAAGCCTCCAGGGCGGGGAAGAGGATATACACCAGTTTAAAATTCCCATGTCTACCGACCTTTTACGTGTCAAAATTTTGACGGTACTCCTATGGCCATATCAAACGAACAGTGGGCTATCTACAAGAACGACATTATCGCGTTCGTAAACGATCTTGTCTACGTCCCGTCGTCCTCAGCTCAGGAGGTTATAAAGGTAAAGCTAGAAGGACCCTGGGCATACCAGGGTGAAATCATCTCCGAAATTACTAAAAAACTCCCCTCCGGACGGTTCAAGTACTCAACAGCAGCCATTTGTATCCCAAAGCAGAACGGTAAGACCTTTTCCGCTTCCCTCATCCTCACCTGGCGGTTCATGACCCACTTTAACGTCCAGGGAGTCGTAGCATCCAACTCTAAAGACCAGGCTTCATCCGTCGTATTCGACACTTTCAAATCCATGATAAAGTATTCCCCAGAGCTCGCCAAAATGGTAGGACCGGAGAACATTCTCGACAAAGAGATTCGCAACCCAAAGACCAACTCTATCGTTACTGTCCTCTCTTCCTCCAAGGCAGCTGCCTGGGGGTACGGTATAGACATAGCGGTGGTAGACGAGATTCACGCTGCCCCTGACGATGAAGGTATCTACAATATCCTTGCATCGCAGACCGGTCCACGCGATGGCCAGATCATCTTACCGTCCCAGGTCTCATCCCAGCTCAACATCCTCTACCACCTCTATAACGTACACCAGCAGAAACTCGATCCATCGCTCTATTTCCTCTATATCCAGGGTATAAACCCGTCCCCGCTCGTTACCCAGCGATGGCTGTCATCACGAAAAGCCCAGCTCACCCCCGCTCAATACGCCCTTTACCATGATAATGACTGGATTTTCTCTACCCGCAAGCTATTTGACCCCGATAAAGTAGGAAAGGCGGTAGTTAACGGGGAAGATTTCTCCTGTCCTGTCACCAAGCCCGAATTAATGGACTGGGAGCACAAACTGGGCACTAAATTCCACATCGGCGGTGGCCTTGACCGCGCCCTTCCCTATTCCAAGCACGGAGATCGTACTTTCTGGACGACCGTCGGGAAAGGAAAGACCCGGGGGGAGGAGTTCTGGCTCCTTTTAAACCAGGAACAGATCGATAATTCAAAGGAAGCAGACATAAAGCGGGCTATCCGTGCTGATCACGACCGGTACCGCCTGTCCAATGTAGTATTCGAAGTCTACCAGGCTGCCGACTTGCTCCAGTGGACGATAGAACAAGGCATTACCGCTGAACTCGTCCATCCCGTTGACCGGACCCAGGTAGCTGCATTCACCCGATTCCATCAAATAGTCAACCAGGAGCAGCTGGCCATACCCGAAGGCCTGCCGGCAGTAACCGATCGTGACGAGAAAACCGGCCGCCTCCCTATCCTCATTAAGGAGATGAAAGAGTTTGAGCATGAAATGGATGGAGCCGTCCCTAAGTTCGGACATAAACCAGGAGCCAAGTACCATGACGACAGTGTCTATTCCTTAAACTGGGCAATATATGCCTTACGGGAGAAAGAAGCTTATGAGCACAAGGCGTCAAGAAGAAGGGAAGCCTATACCCACAGGTCTGAGGTTAATCAGTTCACGGGAAGGTGAGCCATCCCCCATAAACAAGCAGCGGGAAGCTTTGGATGAAGTGGCAGACATGACGGATGAAGATATCCTTACGGCAGATGGCTTTGACGATGCCCTCATAGGATACACGGACTCGTGGAGTGGAAACGAACGGCCGTTACGGGCAGTTTACGACAGGCAGAAGTGTATCGATATATTATTCGCTGAGATGGATTGCGGCATGGAGGAGTGTGAGGAATATTTTGATTTCAACGTGGCTGGAGGTTACGCTGGCCCCAACACTCCTGTCTTTGTGGAGATGTTCAAATGAATGGGAAATGCCCCGATTGCAAGAAAGAAATCCAGCTTCATGTCTCAACTGACAACCTCATTTTCTTCATCCAGAAATGCGTCTTTTGCGATCACGAACATACCGTAGTGGTTCGTAATTTCAAGTTAATAAACGGACAGGTAACGGGCGAGCTGATAGATGGTTCAGCAGAACATTACGATATAAGGAGTAAAGACGATGGCTGAAAATCGAATAACGCAGCCGGACGGGACTGTATATCAACCCCCAACCCCTTCAAAGCTCGATCGCGCAAAAGAAGTGCTAAACGAGCGGCTACGGGCATCAAAGCGGATAGTAAACGCTAAAAAAGGTAAGTGGAAGACCTGGGACCGGATGTACAAGAACGAACAGCTGGCCAACCGCATAGAGGGCGAATCCAACCTCGTGCTCCCGAAAGCCGACTATATCGCCGAAGTCATCTCCGCCAAGGTCATAAACGCCGTCTTTTCGGTTACCGACTGGCTTACCATGCGGCATCCGGAAATAGACGAGAAGACCTTAAACGAACAGCAGACGTTCTTCATGTGGGTAATGGACCGGAAAGTCAACTTCTACCTCACAGCCATAGAGCTTTTCAAGTCATCCCCCATTAAGGGCACCTCCATCTGCAAGGTATTCATGCGGAATTTCTGGCCCTATGTAGAATACCTGGACCTCGAGTCCTTCTATCCAGACCCCATGGCTAGAAAGCCCGGAGATATCCAGTCAATGCGGTTCTGTATGCATCAGTTCAAACGGGACTTAAACCAGCTTAAAAGATTCACCGCTCCAGACGGCCGGTCGATATATGAAAACATGGATAAGCTGGAGACACTCGGGAAATCAAAACTAGGCGATTCTATGACCATGTCCGGCACCAATACTGCAGTCGAGGATAAAACTACTCCCGTTTTCGACCTGGTGGAGTACCATGGTGAGTTCGAGTACGAAAAGGGAAAGTTCGGCGAATACATCATGACCGGCGCTCTTCGTGAAGAATCTTCCGACCAGTGCGAGTTCGTTATCCGCTGCGAGCCATCTTCCTTTCGCGTAAAGGACAATTACTCCGGAGACACCATCTACCTGAAGCCATTTGTTTCCAACATCTATTCTGTAAACCCGGGTGAGTTCTATGGCAAATCCGCCATCCAATCCGTCGAATCTCTCATCAACGAGCAGACCGATATCCACAACCTCTATATGGATAACCACAAACGCCTGGTAAACGGCATAACGAAAGTCCTCAACCGCTCCGATCTCACTCGTGACGATCTCCGGCAGGTGCCAGGGGCCATTTGGTTTATGGATTCTTTCGAAGACGTTGATCTCGAGCAGCCGCAGGGAGTAAACCTGGGAGAATACCGGCAAATCCACGAGCTACTCGACCGCGAGATAGAGAAAGCCTCATCTGTCACCGCCTACAACTTAGGAGTCGGCCGAACAAAACGGGAAACTTACGGAGAGGTCCGGTCCATGATTAATGAAGCTTCCGACCGGTTCCAGCTTTTCATCCAGATGGCCGATCGAATAACCCTCCGGCCGGTTGCCCAGCGCGTATACGCCCTTCTCCGCCAGACCTTCGACATCTACTACGGCGGCGATTTCATCATCAACGGTAAGCCAATCTCCATCCAGAAAGAAAACCTGCTCGAGGATATGGACGTGCAGTTCTCTGCATCCACCGTTGAGACTGAACACTCCAAGTACTCAAAGCAGCAGACGTTTCCGCAGCTCCTCACCATCTTCCAGCAGATTGCGGGGTCCCGTCTCAACATAGACGAAATAACTGCTGAAGTGGGCCAGTTGTTCAACTTCACTAAACCTGAACGGTTCCTTCATCCAGAGGAATATATTCCGATCTCAAAGCTCCCGCCGGAAGTTCAGCCTATTGCCCAGGAGATAATAGCCCAGGAACAGCAGGCTGCAGGGAGCGGTGGGGGTATGCCCACTCCCCAAATGCCGCAACCTCAAATGCCTTCCGGAGAGAACTAAATGCCAAAGAAAAATAAGTTTGATGCGATGGAAGAGGAGCTTTTAAGACAGGAGAAGCATGACCAGGACATCAAGTTAGGGTTCGACCTGCAGGACATGTTGCGTACCGATGCGGGCGCTTTTCTTGTCAAGCACTGGGAGCAGAGAATAGCCATAGCCCTAAAGGAAGGATGTCTCGGTAAGCATCCAAAGGGACATCCCCAGGCCGGAGAATATATGGTACTAGATTACGCTGCTTTCTGTACCGTCCGTGGGTTCTGTAACGGAATCCAGTGGGTTATGGGAGATATTCAGAGCAAGATTAATCGAGCTAAACGGCTCGAACTGGAGCGCCGAAAAGCAGAAAAAGAATCGTCAGAAACTTGACAATGGATACGCGGATGCTAGAATGGGTTATAGATTTAATCAGAGCCCTTGCCAGGGGAAGATATACCGGCAGCTTAAACGTCCGCTTCAAAGACGGCGGGATAAGCTCCATAACCAGGCCTACGGAGAAATCGTCCAATGCATTGAAGATTAACACCAACATAACAGCCGAATAATAAGGTCCACCGTAATTAATTTACGCCACGCCTGAAGATAAGATAGCACGAAAGATTTTACGATCTGCACGTCATCTTATTTCCAGGCGTTTTTTATATTCCACCCCTTTTCAAGGAGCTTCACATGACAGACCCCCAAGTAGACGTTAACACCGCATCGGTTCCGTCAGCCAATGCAGGCGTACCGGCAGCCCCGCCCGCTGCAGCCCCAGACGTTAACAGTGCCCCAGCTCCGTCGGCTGATGGCGAGAGTCAACCAAAACCTCACGAGCAAAGTGTTCCCTATGAGCGGTTTAGCGAAGTGAACGAGAAGTTGAAACAGCTACAGGATGAACTGGAAGCGGCAAAGGCCCAGCAGTATGCTCCCGATGATGGAAACGGGCAGATAGACTGGAATGCCCTGGGGCTCGCCCCTGATTCCGGCACTCTTCCCGCCCAGCAGGCACCCACGTCGTTAGACGAGGAGTTCGAGCAGCGGATTCGAGACGATATGTACGCGAAGCCTTATGCTACATTCGCCCCGATTATCACCGAACTGGCCAGGCAGGTTATCAGGCAGGAACGGGCACAGGAATCCCAGGTACGTCGTATCCCTGACTTCCGCAACTACGAGTCATCGTATTACAACATACCTGACGAGATAGTCCAGCAGACCCAGAACAGCCCTGAAGTGATCCGCTTTCTCATCGCTAAACACCAGGCTACCCTTCGCGGTACCCCCCCGCCTCCAATGCCGGCATCTATGGCCCAGAACTCCAACTATCCACCCCCTCAGCAGGTCCCGTCAGCGCAGCCGGCCAAGACTATGGACGATCTTCGCAAGCAGTATCTGGCAGAAGGGGAGCGGTTAGCAATGGAAAAGGTCAGGGGCCAGCAGGGAGTTACGTCGGAATCAGCCCAGACATACACTACCCCTCAGGCTGATCAGCCTGAGCTGGACGATTACGGCAAGCAGTTTATGAAGAACCTGGGGATATCCGAAGATAAATTCAATAAGGTAGCCGGACGGCTCGCTAAAGGATAACATTCAACTCGAGGAGAAGTAGCCCATGTCAACGAAAAAGAAGGGAACATCATCTAAACCTATCCAGGAAACGACCGTTATGGCTGAACCGGAAGATCGCGTTAGAGTAGAAGCAGGGAATACCAGGAAACCTGAACCCGACGACTTTTTCAAGACGTCGTTCGAAAAGGACCCTGATTTCCACTATCATTGGGCTTCACAGGAATCCAGACGTATCCACGAGCTTAAACGTAAAGGGTATGAGATAGATCCTGCTTCAAGCTCTGAAGAAGCATCGAAAAAGGTTAGTTCTCAGCGGGAGTATCTTAAACGAACCATGTACGATCCAGACACACCTAAAGCAAACGCAGAAATGGCTAAAGAGCTGCTTGACCGCATGGAATCAGCGCCAACCGACACTGTTAATAATATCCCCAACCATGTCCTCATGAGAATACCTATGGAGAAACGACGGGAGATCATGGAGAAGCGGAAGGAAGTGTCAAAACAGATGGAAGCTAAGATTCAGGCAGATGTTCGTGACCTGAACAAGGCACTCCAGCGAAGTGGAAAGGGCGGAATCCAGGCGTTTAAAGAGATGTTCGATAGCCTCAAATAGGAGGAATAACCAATGACTATCATTCGTGCGAATAATACCAACCTGATGAAAGCTGGGCTCGATGAAGTGCTGTTCAGCCCGTGGGAAATGTCCCAGCCGGACAGTATCATCAGCCAGATTTTCAACATGGAGACCCACGATAGTCAGTTTAAAAAGTACCAGACTATCAAGGGATACCCACTGCTCGTCCAAAAGAACGAAGGATCAGCTTACTCTAACGCCGATGCCGGTGAGGCATGGTGGACCCAGCTTGAGCATATCGCTTACGGCCTCTATTCCACCATCACCCATGAGGCCCAGCAAGATGAGCGGTATGGCGTAATCAGGCAGTTCCCCAATTCCATGAGGGAATCGGCCGAAGCCACCATCAACTACCACGCATCCCGTGTGTTTACCAACGGGTTCGCGGCAGTTCCCGAATATCAAACCTCTAACAGGTCAACGTCTGAATACCTGTTTGACACCACCCACGATCTCAAGGGTGGCGGAACTCAGGCAAACCGGCCGTCAACCGATGCAGACCTCTCCGCCACTTCCCTCTGGGCAGCGGTAAACTCCTTCTACGAAGTAACCAATGAATCCGGTCTTCCCTGGGTTAAATCCCCGAAGATCCTGCTCCTGCCCCATCAGCTTCAGCAAAAGGGCATCGAGCTGCTTCAATCTGAGAAATACCCAGAGAACGCTGAGAACGCGATCAACGCGCTCCGGAAAGCAACCCAGATCGACTCTGTTATCTGGCCTTACTGGCTCGGATCAGTCGATCCCAACGCCTGGTACCTGCTTGCAGCACCATCAGAGCACCAGGTTAAATTTGTATGGCGGGAAAAACCCCGCACCAAAATGGCAACTGAAGACCTGACCGATAATCTGCTCTATTTTATCTACATGAGATATTCATGCGGATGGGCTGATTACAAAGGAACGTACGGGACTTCCGGCGCTTAACACATATCCCAATCCAGTGCCTACGGTCTGGCAGGTGGCCTAAGAATAATAACCCTGCCGATTGTGGACGCGCTTTAAGGAGGTACTAAACTATGGCTAATGTAGATCACCCTCACGGGTTACTTCCGGTTATGTCTCGGTTTCATGACACTCCTCGCATGACCAAGTACAAAGCTTTCGTTAACACCACGACTCCAGTCGCGATCTTCAGAGGCGATGTCGTGCAACTCCTGGCAACTGGTGATGTGAAATCAGTAACTGTTACCGGTCAGGTAACTACCGCTCTCGGAGTAGCAGCCAATTATGTTCCGGCCGCTGCGGCTAATGACCAGGCTGATATCTGGGTCTATGACGATCCCGATACCATCTATGAGATCCAGTCTGACGGAACAACTGATCCTGGTTCACTCGCAGCTGCACAGGCTCATATTGGGCAAACTGCTGTTATTGCCCTTACAGCGGGAAATGCAGGTGGAGGACAGTCTGGGTTTGAGCTTGATTATGGAAATCTCGGAACAGACACGACCGCCCCCCTCAAAGTTGTCGGTCTTTACGATATGGTTGGAAATGACGTTACCCTTGCACATGCTCGGTATCTCGTCGTTCTCCAGAATCATGTCAGTGAGAAGAGGTATGCCGTCTAATGACCAAAGTCGTTAGTTGGAGAGATATAAAAGTAGCAATCGGTCTTTGCAATAGCCAGGATATCATCCAGACTGATTTCTTCTGGAGCTTTCTGAATGTTCTCAGGCCGGACAAGTACGTCGTGATTAGAGGGCAGCACCGACACAAGGCTGCTGCCCTCAATCATATCGTTAGGGAAGCCCATCAGTGGGGAACCCAAAAAGTTCTATTTCTCGATGTTGATCAGGTTTTCCCCTTTGATATTATCCCTAAATTGCTCTCTAGGAATAAGCCCATAGTTTCAGGGCTCACCTATATGAGAGGGAAACCTTTCTCCCCCCTTGCCGGATGGAAAAAGGGCAAGAAGTATGTCAATCAGGAAGGGAAACCATGGAAGGAAAATTTCGCCGATTTCCCCGATAATGACAACCATCTAGTAGAAGTGGACTGGACGAGTATCGGCTGTCTTATGGTCGATATGGACGTGTTCAATAAGATCTATTTTCCCTGTTTTTACGAGAAGTGGAGCAAGGCAGAAGGAGTTCGCAGTAAAGGGCATGATCTCATCTTCTGTGAAGCGGTAAAGGCAGCAGGATATAAAGTTTATGTTGACACTTTAGTCCAATGTGGCCATCTCCATAACTACACAATTAATGATGTTTACGTCAAAGCCTACCATGCTTCAGGCATGTATGATAAGCAGGTAGAAGTTATTAGGAAAGAAGCTCAGGAGAAGAAATACTGGGATGAGCGACACTTTGCTGACAGCGCCAAAGGCCTGAAACGCACCTATTCTGGAGAATGGCACTATATCATGGATCGCATAAAAGAAGGATCTCGTGTTGCTGAGATAGGATGTGGACCAGGTTTTCTGATGGAGCTGCTTAAAGAAAAGAAAAACTGTGAGTGTTATGGTTATGATTTGTCGGGGGTCGCTATAGATTCCGTTAAGGCGAGAGGATTTGGAGGAGAAGTAGCAGACTTTAGAATCTTTCAGCCAAACGGAAAGGCTTATGACTATGTAGTATCGTCTCATCTTCTAGAACACATGGAAGATGACAAAGGGTTTCTTCAGAAAGCAGCTGCTCTCTTAAAAGACAGTTCTGGGAAAGTAATCGTCGGAGTTCCAACTGAGAATCTAGGGGTTATTGCTCAAGTGGAGCATTGTCAGCTATACACTAAGCAATCGCTTACTAAGCTTATGAAAGAGGTGTTTAAAGAAGTTACTGTTGATGTTACCGACAGGGTATTGGGGAAGAAATCAAAAAGCCCGATGCTTGTTGCGACAGGATCACAACCAAAGGAAATGCCCCATGGGATTTGACTACTCTAAACCAAAAATGGATCCGGACGAGATGGAGCTCCCCTACCCCAGGGGAAAGCGAACTCGAACATGCCGGCGCTGTGGTCAGCCCTGGTATACAGAGGAAATGCATAAAGTAGGTGACGGGGAAGATAGATATTACTGTAACCCTTGCTATGACAGACCGTATGGCGAAGACCAGCATAAGCGGGGAGATTATCCCTGATTTTGTGACGACCATGCCCGTAGTACGACATGGAGATACACACCCATAATTTAACAGGAGGTATATTATGAGCTTAAAAGATGATAACATCGTAACAGATTTTCCCAGTGGGTTGGCCAGTGCAGTTTTTATTGACGACCAGGCGGTAGAGAAGACCTCTGCTTACACTCTGGTTAAAGATACGGACTGCGGAAAAACATTCTATCAGAAAACTGCTATCGTTTGGACTTTGCCTGACCTTGCCACTGGCCCTCTGGGTCAGCTTTACAAGGTAGTAAATCTGGGACCGGATGGTACGCTTTGTACTATCAGCCCTAATTCCAACGATGGTATTGCCTGGAAATCATCGGCCACAGCCGATAAAGACCTCATTAACACTGCAGCTACAGCCAAAAAAGGTGATTATGTAGTTCTGGCAAACATTCCAGCCAGTGCTGATCATTGGACCGTTATGGATGCCCGCGGTATTTGGGCTAAACAGACATAACCGGAGGGAATATATAGCCAAAACCACTAAAGAAAGCCACTTAACATGAAGAGGATAGAGACCAGTTCACCTTCCCACAGGCTTTCTCTATCCTCTTTTCTTTACCAGGGAGTAGTGCCATGAACCTACTAAACATCCGGAAACGCGTTCGTTCCCTCATCCGCGAGCCACGGGAGAACTTTCTTCTCGATTCGGAAATCGCAGACTGGGCAAACGACGCGTCATTCGAGGCAACGAAAGACATAAACTACCCCTGGAAAAACCAGATCATCTACGGGGTAGCCGACCAGTCAGACTACACGTTAGCCACTGACTTCCACTCCGTCCACCCATTACTCAATTTCATGTTTAACAACCAGAAGCTCGATAAGTATGGCGTTAAGTGGATGGAGAAGGAATACCCCAACTATCTCACTGCTTCTAGCGTAACGCAGCCTGAACAGTTCTATTTCAAATCCATCGATGAGGTTTCCATCTTTCCGCCACCCAAGCTCGTGGCATCAGGTACCGATACAACCGGCGGAGGAGCAGCTGTCTTAAACGACTCAGCTGCTTCCTTCTCATCCGATTACGTCGGCCATGCGATCCAGAACACCACTGATTCAAGCTATGGGCTTATCACTGCCGTTGCCAGCACAACCCAGCTTACCGCTGCTCTAACCGGCGGGACTAATGGTTACTGGGACCTGGCTGACGCTTACACGATCAACTTATCCGGTAATCTCCCTTACGTCTACAAAGAGGATGATATGGCCGAAGACATCGATGAATCAAAGGTAGCGGCCAAGTTCCCCTATCTCATTATCTACCGGATCCTGCCAATGGCAGAGGTTAAGTGCTTCCGTGCCGCTTCATCATCAGCCTCAAAGGAAATCAACCGGACGGAACGATGGGAGCAGTTATACCAGGTAGAACTAGCCAAAGCAAAAAACACCATCCATAAATACGTCCGCGGTCATCACAGCCGAACCATCCCACCAGGAGAGTGGTAGCCATGGTAGAAAAATTAGATCTATTTAAAATGGAAGGTCCGTTTGGAGCAGACCGGCGGGATTCCGCTATCGCTAAACGGTCATCTGGTATATTAGCAAAGCTTGAAAACTTCCTCATTAATAACGGAGCGGCGGAAGTCAGGGAGGGAATATCCCGACAATGCACTACCTCTCTCAATGCCGACTATCCGGTGCTCGCGCTCTACCGATATTACGGGCTCGATGCCCTGGAGCAGGAGATAAAGGAATTCTACGCGGTAGTTGACGGGGCCAGCAATGCTTCCATAAAGAAATATAACGCGGGAGGAGGGACGTGGGACACCATGGAACTCCCCCCTAACATAACCCTCACTACCCCAGCCAACGGAGCATCGCCTGGCAACTTCGAGCAGTTCAAGGACCGGACCTACTATACGAACCAGAAAGAAAGCGTTCTTATGATCCGCAAAGAAGACGACCAGGTATATGAAGCCGGCATTCCCGACGCTGATGCCGAACGGGAAATAGTATACATGGAAACCCTGACCGGCTGGAATTTTTACACCAATGGAAATGCCAATAAAGTTCGCACCTATCTCGATGCGGGGTTTGAACGGCATACAGAGGGAGACTACGGGCTCACTCTCGAACAGTCAAGCAGCGGTAGTGTGCTCTCCGCTATCTATACCCTTCCGACCGCTATGAACCTGGAATGGTTCAATATCATCCGCGAAGGTCATCAGGTAGATTTTGCCGATACAAACGGAGTGCTGCTTACCGATAACGCCGCTACTTTCACTTCCGCCTATATTGGGCTTCAGGTATATAACGTTACCGACGGATCTTCGGCCGTTATCCTATCAATCGAAAGCTCCACTGAAGTTATAACTACCCCGCTTAAAGGAGGAACTCTCAACCAGTACACTCTTAACGACTACTACATGCTGGGGACCAGATCGACTGAGTCCGATTATATCGCTTTCGATGTGTTCCGGTTCGCTAAAGGGCCGATTGATGAGTTCCTGTTTGAAGTGTCAGAACATGCTCCAACGGTAGATGGCCATTTCGTCCGCGGGTTCTATATCGTAGGCTACGCAGATACCGATTATACGCACTTCTCGCTCCGGCAGCGCACTATGCTGGCTCAATGGGCTATGGATCCATATAGCAACCGGTTGTTTCTTGCCAGGCTTCGCAAAAAATGGTTCATCCCGATTAAGCCAACCGGTATTTCCCAAACTACTCATGCAACTACTCTTACCCAGGCTACCGGCAGCTATACCCGCGCTCGTCCGCGATTCACAGCTGATCTTATTGGTTCCACCATTACAAATGTCACCCAGGAAACCTCCGGCACTATCACAGGAGTTACTAACGCAACCACTCTCACCCACAACGTCCCTGGTGGATTCTCCGCACTCACTGATGTTTTCGAGATCTCATCTTCTGACGACTTTGCCAGCATCGGCTATGTGAAATTCCATCTCATGCATAACGCCCAGACTACTAGCGATGAAGCAGCTCGTGTTACCGTTGATAACGTCCGCTTACTCAAATCTCCCCCTATTCCCGCTCAGCTCTCAAAACAGGTAGCTACCTGCGATGCCCAGGAAGACTGGACGCATTTGTCCGGTACTCGCGTTGAAGATAACCTCTGGTTCTCTACCGAAGGGGTGTCATGCAAAAAAATACCGCTGGGGACCACTGCCGTTTATGCATGGGGAGGTACTCGTGATTTTTCACAATACGGTGAAGGTACCCTTATCGATGGATCTCATGAACTGGTATTCGACGTGGGTGGAGAACTCAGCGCTTTAGGCAGCTGTGTTACTCTCATGTTATTCACTGACAATGCAGGGGCTACCGTACAGGGGACATTTACCGTATTCGGTAATCTTGCCGATGTCCAGCAGAGAAGTATTCATAAAAACGAATTCTACCCTATCACGGGAACATCGTTTGACTGGGAGAACGTTATTAGCATTACTGTTTACAACCTGATTTCCGGTGGCGCTTTTACCGATCTCTATATAGACAATATAAGGTTCCAACCACCGTCAGCTTCAAAGATGATCAATAAGTTTATGCCGCTTGATCTCATTATCGGTGACGCGCTCAGCAAGGGGATAGAGCATTTCTTTGGGGAAAACCATATTCTCGATATCATTGCCGACTGGCTTTTCGCCGCTTATCTCAAATTCACCAGAAAATGGGTAGGGCAAGGCCGTGTAGTTTTTCCCGACTACACCCATGGCCGTTACAAAGTAGGATCTCAGGACCAGGAGCATAAAACCCTTGCCTGTCTCGGTATGCAGGTAGATGCTGGCGGACAGCTGGCCGTAACCTTCACCCAGGACGATGACCTTACCGAATATGAAGATTTTAACTTTAACCTGGATAGTTTTCTCAAGGCCAGGCAGCAAAACAACTCTGGGAACTTCCTGGGAATAGACTGGGTAGAAATCCCCGCAGCTGACAGTGACGAGCTATCGATCTGGTTCTCCACCAACAATCTCCAGAACATAAACACAATAACAATCAGGTTTTATGCCAATTCAAACGCTACCTATGAAAGCGACCTCACTGCCTACCGGATACATAACGGATCAAATGGAACCAATTATGTTTCCTGGCCCAGTGCAGCGTCAGAGGTAACGGGCCTGATCGGTAAGCGTATTAGAAACGATAGCTGGGTAACTGGCCGCGCTGGGAATAAATGGGGAATAATTGGATCAGTGTGGTGGGATGGAGCTACTAATAGAGCAGTTACCTGGGGGATGAGCTGGAATGCAAACGATCGGTTCACTATCGATAAGCTGAATACAAGTTCCGGATTTAAATTCAATAAACTGGGGCAGGGCGGAAAGCCAGGAGTGGATAAGGACAACTACTATGAACACGTTATAGATATAAAGCAAATGGTCGGATCCTTGTCCGGACTGTCTCGCAATATATCTGCTACAGCTCGTGCCGGAAAACTCCGTGATCATGAAGAAGAACTGGCAGCTGCGCGTGAGATCTACCATCAGCAGGGCCTTCAGATCGTCTATCAGGAACAGGGAACGATCAGGCGGCAGAAGAAAGGGTTTGGAGATAAAGTAGCTGAAGTTGCCGGTCCTGTAGCCAGTGTTTCGACATTCTTTGCCGGAACGGGTTTAAGTGGTGCTGCGATCGGATATGGCGCTGGAAAGCTTATCGGTAATGCCCTGGAAAGCGATGACGATGAAGTCCGCCGGCATTCAGGCTGGACAGC
>Ga0307379_10006811_pt1 | contig 15636 bp, 13 predicted proteins | sample UN2MG_FD_202237 | JGI IMG/M metagenome (GOLD analysis project Ga0307379, IMG submission 202237) | Soil microbial communities from Risofladan, Vaasa, Finland - UN-2 | ecosystem: Environmental > Terrestrial > Soil > Coastal area > Acid sulfate soil | place: Finland: Risofladan, Vaasa | collected... | reverse complement strand
AACGATTGACGAGAATTTAATTTTAGTGTAATATCAAGCAACCGAGCTGCATCATCGTTCATTACTGGTTTGTCAACTCCGTAAATGCTAGTTAAAACCCTGACAATATGACCACGTCGCCTAAACCCTTCTGCTATATCCTTGCAGGCAATTTCGTAGCCACCTATGTGGTACGGCGGATAAAGATTGGTTATGAAAAGGATACGCATAAAAGGAATGGTTCTTTCAGAACCGGTTTTGGCTCTTCGACAAGCTCAGAGCGGTTTCTAATTTATTAATCAATTTTATAAGAATATCTTCCATTAGTTTACTATGTTCGTCCGGTTTGTTTAGTCTATTAGGTGTTTAAGCAATCAACTCTTTTTTCTGTTTTTATCACCGAATTGTTTCTTACGCAATTTTTTCGCCTTTGGCATAGGGAACATTGGACTTTTGCAAAGTAACCAGTCCAGACGTATCGCAAATTTATCAGCAACATTTTTTAAGAAATCACAGGGAACTGGGTATCCTTTTTTTTCGTATTTATGATATGTATTATAGTCGGTGTTTAGTTCTTTTGCAAAATCCTCTTCATTCTTTTTAAGAAACTCACGCAATACCCATAATCTCTCATTAGGCGTTTCAATATTTTCTATAATTAGATTTTTCATATAAGTTTCCACTGTAATATTTTTTCTTACAAAATCTCTGAGTATTTCCAGAGACAAAAGATTATTTTTCACTTCCATTTTCTTACAACCCTTTCAATTCTTCAAGTCTTTCAATATCCATCAAATCTACCGAAAGACCACTTTCCTTTTTCATCTTTATCAAATCATTATAAGAAATTATTATGATTTCTAAATCATCGATTTTCTTCTTTTCTGTTTTTATTTGAGATAGCTCTTTTGTAATTAGAATATCAATCTGTAAAAAAGGTTCATCAGGATTATAAAATGTGATTACCTGTGCATTCTTCTCTTTAAACCATTTATTCCTTTTTTGAGGATTTGCAAGATCCAAAGGGTCAATTGGCACACCTGGTTGGAAATTAAGCGAGGATATTGCCTTTAAAAATTTCTTAACATTATTTTTTGAGAAATCTATAATGAGGTCAATATCTTTTGTAAACCTGACATAACCATACAGGACAACTGCAACTCCACCTACAACAGCATATTGAACTTCACCTTTTTCTAAAGTCTTAAATATATCGCCTATTTTGATTATTTTTCTCTTTAAAGAATTATTCTTTTTCATCATCCTGGCTTCATAGAACAAAGAAGATGGTAATAATATATACTAATATATCCATTTAATAGCGAGCTCGTTTCAAAATCTTATATAGATTTTTCCTGTTAAGAACTAACAAAAAGAAAAAGGAATTAGAGTCTATTAAGAAAACCTGACTGCAAATGGAGAAGAATTGTTCCCATGGAACGGTATTGGCTCCTCCTCTTCACTCTGTTCAGAGTCAGAACGGTATTAGCCCTTCGGGCGGTTCTTAGTCTACTAACTGATTTCATTAATCGCGAAAGTAATATACGAATTCGAATGATACGATTTAGGTAACGTTTGTATTCTTTTTCACCAATAAAAGCATTATTTTTGGCTTATACACGCCCGATATTAAACTTAGGCACTTAAAACCTCTTTTAAATAAATCTTTGAAACTGGTAAAAAATCAAAATATTCACCCCAGGTCCTTGACAAGAACTCTTCTCTCTTTGATTCATCCCTGCTGAACAAGAGCAAACCGCAGGAAACATTGTATTTAAAGCTCAATGGGGCAAAATTAATAACTCTCACATCTACTGGCATTCTTAACTTTTTTTCTAACTTGAGCGACAATGCAATTTCATAGTCCACAATATCAATTCCCATTATTTTTTTCTCATCCAAGTAAACTCCCATATCTATATCTCTATATTTCTCCTTTTCCAAGAATGAACCGTGTAGATAGGCAAATAAAATCTCTTTTTCTGAACGTATAATTTCTTTTATTTTTTTTGTTATTCTGTTCATTTTATTTGAATGTTTCAAGATAAAATGTTTTTTCATCTAAATCAAACTGTATTTCCAAATTTATATCATTAATTCTTTTGAATGTCAATGGTAAAAGTTTTGCTGAACCTTTTACAATTTTGACGCTTTGATATGCGGTCTCATATGCGGGGGTACTACACCTATTTCCACTGTTTAGCTTATCTGGTTTTTAAAATTTGTAAAAGGGTTAAGGCATAAAAGGTAAGGAAAATCCGTATACAACATTTTCCAATTGACTATAATTCATTGAAACGAGTTTAAATTCTTCCAAACCCAATTCAGAAGAAAGCAGATTTAATCTTTTCAGGTCTTTATCCGTTGGGCTTGTTTTAACCTCAAATGCAGTTTTTTTATTTAAGATAAAGTCAATTTCTCGACCACTTTTTTTCTGATAGTAATTGACCTCTCCTATCATTCTCAGATTCTGGAAAACATTATTTTCAAACAAATTACCTTCGCTCAATTTGGCAAAATGGTTGGCAAGTCCTGAATCACAAATGTAAACCTTTGGCATCCTTCTGATTTCCGAGTTCCTTGACTTACTAAAGGGTCTCACGCTTTTTATAAAGTATGTCCCTTCTAAAAAGGAGATGTATTCATTAAGTGTTGGGCGAGAAACTCCTAATTCCCGTGATATTTTTTGAATATCCAATTTTGAACCAAGACGCTGCATTAAAAGTAGCATCAAGTCCCTGATAACATCATTATGTCTATAATCTGCCAATTGAAGGATTTCAAGCTGGAAGAAAGAGGAGAAAATTTCATCCAGAGCTTTCTTCTTTTCCTCTACATTTGTTTTTAACACTACACCAGGAAAACCACCAAACATTATGTATTCTTCATATAGGTTAGCAAAAGTATCGAATATCGGCTCGGAAATATTCTGTAAATCCAAAGGAAATGTTAATGAACTTTCCTTAAACGAAAGAAATTCGCGAAAAGTTAATGGAAAGAGCTCAAAAATATACTTTCTGCCTGATAATGATTCAGTGAACAGGTGCTTCAGGTAAAAGCTGGCTGAGCCTGTTAGAAAAAACTTCACATTATAATGGTCAATGAAGTATTTCACTACAGAGGGGAGGTTTTTTACAAACTGGACTTCATCCAGAAATATAAATGCTTTTTTAGAAAAATCTATGCCCAAAACTTCAAAAGATGTCTTGAGCCTTTCATAATTGGTTTCTTCAAAATATTTCCGATTCAAAGGATTTTCCAAATCCAGAATAATCATATTCTTGGTAGAAATGCTATTATAAAAAAAGTTCAGTGTTGTTGTCTTGCCAGTTCGCCTCATTCCTGTAATAACAATTGCCTCAGGTGAATTTACATATTTATTAACTTCATCAAATAAGATTCTATGCTTAATCATTATTTTATATTTTACATTTAGTTGAACTAATTGTCAAGTAGTTTTTTCGTTTAGTAGAGTTCCGGTGGGCAGATACAATAAATAACCACAAATACACCATTAATAACAATTATTCACTTGCAACTAATTTTTCATAGATTTCTGCAATACGAGCAACGTTTTTCTCCCAACTTAAATACTTCTCAGCGAAAACTCGACCTTTCTGTCCCATCTCTTCCCTAACTTTTTTATCTTCAATAAGGACTTCTATCCTTTTCGCAATTTCATCCGCACTTCTTTCAACTACAAAACCTGCTCCTGATTCCCTTATTAGTTCAGGAATTCCCCCTGAATTTGTTCCAATGACAGGTGTTCCACAAGCAAATGCTTCACCAATAACAAGAGGAGAGTTCTCAATCCATAAACTTGGAATAACAACACAAATTGCTCTTTTTAAGTATTGATAGTATTCATTTCTATCATTGAGCCAACCAACAAACTGTATATTTAAACCAAGTTCTCGTGCCAAGTCTTCATATTCTTCTCTTTGCGGTCCATCCCCAATGATAACTGTTTTAAATTTTCTTTCTCTTAGTTTTGAAACCGCTCTTAAAAATAAATCAACACCTTTCTCTCGACTCAATCTCCCGGAAAAAATTATATATTCCCTTTTCTGATTTTTAGATGAGACATTTTCAAAATCAACTCCATAAGGAATGACAGAAATTCTCTCTTTATTAACCCCAGTCTTTATTAATTTTTCTTTCATAAATTTACTGTATGTTATAAAATGATTTACTGAATTAAGAATCCATTGGACTGTTTTCTTCCATCTTAAATCCAAAAGTTTGTTTATAATAGGTATACTCAACATACATCTACCACAAACATTTCTTTCGCTACAAACATTTCCATCAAAATCCCAGTAACTCCCTCTGTAACACAGGGGCCAGAATTGATGGAAGGTGGATACTTGAGGGATTTTCAATTCATTTCCTGCAATGACTGAGTTTATTAAGGTTGGCATAGCACCAAAATGGTGATGTATAATGTCGGGATTAAATTTCTTGAGCTTGTTTGAAATGTTGTTGACCAATTGTATGTCCTTCCAGAAAACCCTTTCTTTTTTACTTCCTCTATTTTCATATTCAAAATTCTCAGTTTCAAAGAAAGGTCTTACTTCGATTTTTCTTATAGAAGGATAAAATAACTTTAACTCGAATCTTTTTGAAAGGTTTTCACATACTCGTGATACCCTTGCTTGTTCACCTCCCAAAGGAGGGCAACTAAAACCATATTCAATATGAGCAGTTCTCTTAATCTTACCCTTCCTTTTCCTTAAGCCTAAGAACGAAAGTAGCTGCCACAGCAGAAATATTTGGATTTTTAAAAAATCGAAGCCGCTTATTTACCCATTCTTCTTCAATCTTTATGGGAAATTCTCCAATTATTTTTTTTATTTCTCCATATTTGTAACTATGCTTATGAACGGGGTCTCGCATCCATATTTTCCTAACTAGTCTAAGGAAACGATATGCAAAACTACCCTCAAGTGGAATATGCAGGAAAATATATGAATTTGTCTGCATAACACGGATTGTTTCTTCCAATGCTTGGTTTACATTTTTTATAGGTAGGTGCTCCAATAAATCCACTATAATAGTACCACCAAATAAATCTGATTTAAAAGGTAGAAAGCATATGTCAGAACAAACAGGACTTATTTGAGGAAAAGCTTTCTGATCATACAAAAGGTATTCCAAATTCAAATCAACACTAGCAACGTTGAACCCCTTTTCTGCAAGGTATCGTGCATTTGACAACAACCCACATCCAAGGTCAAGTATTTTATCGCTTTCTTTTTTTATATAATGCAAGAAATCAGGAAGACGCGGATGAAAACTTCTTTTTAATCTTTTTATTCTTGAGGGTAGCTCTGCCACTTTTTACTTCTCAGCAATGGCTGAAAGACCAATATAATTCCTTTCAGGATTGCTCGCTAAATGCTTATTTTTATCTCTAATGGAAAAAATACTATTTATGACGCCAATTACGAACAGTAAAGCTTTTCTTGGAAAATGCACACTGCTAATCGCAAAATTGAGGCTTTCAGCCAGAATACTAAATTCATCGCCATGTCCCCAAATATTGAATTTCTCAAAACCAGATTTCTTAAGCAGTGTTTCCAATCCATAAAAAGTAAATCTGAAGAAATCATTGGGAATATCATGCATTCGGAAGAATAAAGGAACAGTTATGAAAAATTTTCCACCCGGGGTAAGAATTCTGTAAATTTCAGAAAGAGTAAAAAGCGAGTCAGGAAGATGTTCAAGGACCTGGGTAAGAACGACAAAATCTGCAATTTTATCCTTAAAGGGAAATTTTCTATTCAAATCAATGACAATATCTGCCTCAGGGATCAGCCGTAAATCAGCGCAAAAATAGATAATGTTTTTATTTCGAAAAAGTTCTCTATAAGGAGATCTACCACCACCAAGATCCAGTAATAAACCTTTTTCTACATTTACTGACTTCAAAAAAAAGTCTATACTCTTTTTTACCCAAAGTTTATCAAGAAATCCGTCGGATTTTTTGTCAAGAAAGAATTTCTTCATACATTTTCCCCAATTGCACTGATATGATTTTCCAGTCAAATTTTAAAGCCTTTTTACGTGCTTCTATACGCATAGGTAGCATTCTTAAAGGATGATTCTTACACCACAAAATTGCCTCTCTTAATTCATTAACAGAACCAGGAGTTACAAGAAGACCATTTTTTTTATCATCAATTAATTCTGGTATTCCTCCAACTTTGCTACCAATAACAGGGGTTCCACACGCCATTGATTCCATAACGACAAGAGGACAAGGGTCCTCCCATTTCGAAGGAACAACAGTAACATCAGCATCCGAATAGTAAGCTGGAAGAACATTGTGTTTTACACATCCTAAATACTCTACATTTTCAGGTGTTTTCCTTCTAAATTCCTCGTGTAATGCATTGCTGGTTGGATCGAAATCCCCTGCAATTACATAATATATTTCCTCAGATAGAAGCTCTTTTGCCGATTCTACAAGAATATCAAAACCCTTTTCTTTCCATATATTTCCAGCAAAGAATACCACAAATCTCTTATCATTTTTCCCGCGTTTCAGCTTCTTGATGCTTGGTTTAAACATCACAGAATCGACTCCATTATATAGAACTTCAACTTTTCCTGCCAAAAAAGAGAATTTATCTATTAGACTTTTCTGAATGAATTTGCTTGCAGAAATAATTAGATCCGGTATTTTTATTGCTCTTTCGAACCGTTTCCCAATCCAAGAATTTGGGTGGCTATTCACATGAAATATCACTGCAGCACTATTATTTTTAAAATAGCGATATCCGATTACTAATTCAGGTCTTTGATGAACATGCACAATGTCTACATTGGACTGAGCAATTTTCCTTGATATCCAAATAATTTTTTCCCATGCATATATTTTTGCGATTCCCATCGCAACCCGACTCCTAAATGGAAATATTTGTATCCTATCACGGACATCAAATTTACCTCTAAAATCATTTGATGAATCACAGAAAATCTTTATTGAATATCCTTTTTTTGAAATCTCTCCAGCTGTATTCACTATTAAACCACCCACACTGGCAGGATGGTCGAATTCGACTGCACCATGAAAACCTATTGCTACGTTGATATTATTCAATATTTCCTTGCCTTTATGATTAAAATATTTCCCCATCGACGGAACAGGTCGCCAAATTTGTTTTCAATTTTCAAGAAAAAATTACTTTTAGGAGGAGCGAAAGGAATTGGGACCCTATCCGTGCATAATTTTTTTAGCGTAAAACCTGACTTTTTTAGTATTTTTTGTAGGGCTTCTGGTGAAAATGCACGAATATGCCCAACACCTTCTTCTAAAGAAAAATCGACCGCAACTGCTTGCTTCCCTAATAGCATCAGGAACAGGTTTTTTAAAGAACAAAGGTTAGGCGTAGTTAAGACAATAAATCCATTATGTCGAAGAACCCTGTAACATTCTCTTACAAAATTATCTGTATCAAAAAGATGTTCTATAATTTCACCTGCAAATAAAGCATCAAAAATCTCATTTTTAAATGGTAATCCATTTTCAATATTAGTCTGTATGTAAATTTCTTCTTCACACTTTTTCATCTCTATTATATCAACTCCATATTTATCTGCTTCAGTTTCAATCGTTCTTAGAAAAAAACCATTTCCGCAACCTATGTCAAGAATGCGACTTATTGATTCTGATTCAAGAAGCTCTCTAGCTTTCTTTAATCTAGACTTTCCGTGCCATGCCGAGAGATAATATTCCCAATTCTTAACTGAATGATAACCTCTTGAAAACTTATTAATGTTATCTCTTCTTGACATTTTCTCCACCTCTTTTAAAACCCGTTTATCTGTTACTGATTAGAAGTTTGTTGATAACTATTTTAACTGTCCTCAAAAAGAAAACGAAAATAAAAACAAATAAATGCTTAAGATGAAATGGACTAGCTATAAGAGCATCTCTCAAAAAACGAATAATCCTTTGACCGCTTTCGTAATGATAGATCTTACAAACATGATTAAATATAATATCTGAATAATAAAAGGGGTTTTCCGAGAGAATTTCTTTATGTTTCCTTATAAGTAGTTCACCGATTACTATATCTCTTTTTGTTAAGTCTGTAACTCTATTTATTTGTGAATCATCGTGTCTAATTGCTACAGGAACATCTGAGTAAATATATCTTATCCCTTTTTCAGCTAACCGAAGAACATAGTCAACATCCTCATAATACGGGAATAATGTATCAAAGAATTCTATACATTCCCTCCTCAACATGAACGAATTAGGAAAAATATAACAAGGCAATGGAATGAGGTCTCTGAGGAACCCTTCTTTTTTAGGTATTTTAGCCTCAAGCTTATTATTTCCTTTCCCATCATGAACCATTACTTTCCCTATAGCCATTTGTGCATTTGCTGAGTTTCGAAGAATAGTTACAAGAGTATCTAAAAAGTTTGGCAAATACTCATCATCATCGTCTAAGAATGAAACAAAATCACCTCTTGCTGCTTGGATTCCAACATTCCTCACACCAGCAGGACCACGATGTCGTTTTGCGTGTTTAATGTACTTTATCTTATCATTTTCCAAATGTTTTATAACATTATCCACCGGTTTCTTAATGCTATCATCAATAACGATAATCTCAAAATTTAGATAATTTTGCTTAATAACACTTCTGATTGCTCGCTCTAGTAATCTTGGACGGTCACATGTAGGAATAATAATGCTTACAAGATGTTTTCTCAAATCTTGCATTTGAAGCAAATTACTCATATGTTATTTCCGTTCTTTGACTTTCTTCGTAAAATCACTGTACCCTTTTCTGTATTGTACCGTTCACATTCAAAAATACTAAATTCTTTTACCCAAGTTTCAATCACTTTTCTTTCGTCTTCTCTTTTTGCATCATCAACAACAATGATACAATTATCACTTAATTTCTCCAAAAGAATTGGTAATCCTGGATATCTTGCCATTTCTTTCATTTTTTGAGTTTTTCCATATGGATCGGGTATTATTGGACCATCTACCACCAATAAATTAATGCTTTTAATGTCTCGCAAAAAAGCAGTATCATACCACATCCATGATTTATCTCTTATATAAATCTCTTTCAAAGGAGCACATATCACAGATGCTATTTCTTCCAAACTATGTAGTTTTATATTATGTCTTGTTGAGTCAAAGTATTTTTCATCCTGTTCAACCGACAAAACTGTTCCGTGCTTTAATTTCTTCAGACAATATGCTATTAAGAGTGTAGAAACTCCAGAGCCACAATCGAGAGTGAATTTTGGTTTCTCTTCAAGAATTAGCGAAATTAGAATATTTGCCATATCGGGGGAAATTGCCCAGTCCCCCATTGGTGGCAATGGATGTTTTATTTCCAACAGTGGAATAGAAAACATTAATGCCTCAATTTGTTTATAATCATTATGAAGGTTTTCATATATCTTTTTCAAGAATTTTATATTTCTTCGGTGGATTTCTAACAATATGAAAACAACTAAGCACGTACTAATAGCAACTAGTATTATTGGAACCTCCACATGCCGTATCCACCTACCCAACAAAGCTAAAGCTAATAATACTATTCCCGTTATAATTACTACCAATGTATCTTTCTTAGTGACGTTTAATTTCATTTCTCCTCCATTTAAGAAGATGTTTTACAGAACTTATGTAAGTCGTCAATGTTCAATCATCAAATCCTTAAACGAATAGTAATTTCAGTTTTTGACAATCTCGTGGCTTTTTGCAAACTGCAAAATTTCCATCAAAATTACCTTTAAAAACTCAAATCTTACGTACAAATATTCTTAGCATTTTACTTACGTAAGACATCCGTTCTGGAATAGCAGTTAATTCGCAATGATTGAGCGGTTTAACTATTGACTGGCTAATGATAAAAATAAACGCAAAACAGAATATCTGTGCACTGGCTGCAATAAGTCCATCAATCCTAGTACCTGACCCAAAAAATTTGGTTAGCATAAATCCAACAAAGAGGGAACAAAGAAAAGCAAAAACATTTATTAATAAGACAATACATGTATCTTTACTAAAGAAATCCTTAAGTTTAACTTCCAACTCATGGCTTAGTGATATTGTGAGAAAAATGAAACTGCCAAACAAAGCAATAAATGTGCCAAAAACAATCCCTTTAAACCCAAACCAATTAATAAACAATATGCTGAGAAAAATATTCGAAATGCTCTGAAAAATAGATATACGCATTACTAAACCGGTCTTACCCATTGAAGTTGCCAACGTAAAACCCAATCCAAGAAAAAGAAAAAAACAATAACCAAATCCAAGAACCCTTACGACATACACAGCATTTTCAAAACCTTTTCCCAACCACAAAAGTATAATTGAATGAGAAGCAGATATAATAACAAGTAAAACCGGAAGGAATATTAATCCAAGTAACTTCGCAGATTTTCGATAAGTCTGAAAAATTAGTTCCTTTTCCCTTAGGGCATCTATTTCAGAAAAACCAGGAAGTAAGGCTGCAAAAAACATTTGCGGAATTGCTTTCACTTTCTCAAGAATCCTTGCCCCAACCTGATAGAATGTCACCCATTCAAGGCCACAGAATCTGCCTATCAATATTTTATCTATATTGTTAAAGATAATTGTCGAAATATTTGACACCTGCAATTTATAACCAAAATTAAATAGTTTCCTTACGGTTCTCCAGTTGAAATACCTTTTGAGGTTTATGCTCATCCCTGGTAAAAACCTTTTACACAGAACAATATTGATGCATCCAGTAAGAAAAACTACCAGAAGGTTAATAATCACTACTCCTCTAATCCTTAGTCCAAGCAATAAAAGAACTACAATACCCATTGATCTTAAAATAACCATAACTCCAGTCCAGACACTTGAAATGTCGATTCGCTGAATACCGGATAGAACTGTTCCGAATATGAGGAAAATATTGTTTAAGCAAAGTGCTGCAATAGTTAACCAGAAAGCAAAGATAGTTACCTCAATAAGACTGGGAGAAATCGAGAAGAAAAAAAGAAATAATTGCAGAAAAAAATAAGAAAGCGCCACAACCAAACCTGCCCATAAAATGTAGAATCCCAATCCTGAGTTTATTATCTTATTAATTTCTGTTGTATCTCCCTTTGTGAAATACTTAGAAATATACTTAATAAAAGCTGCATTGAATCCAACATCAAACAATCCAATATATCCAGTTGCCGCTCCCAAAAGTGCAAGAACTCCAAATTCTTGTTTTCCCAACTTTGCAATCATGAATGGAATTAATAATATCGAAATAATTATCATAAGTATTCTCACTCCAACTGCGGCAAACGTGTTTCTTAAAACCTTAGTTAAGAATGAACGTTTAAATTCTTGAGTTGTACTCATATATATCTTCAGCTCTTATTTGTATCCTTTTGGACAAGATTCAATCAATACTCAGCTTACCTTGAAGAATAGTAAATGCTCAAATGGACTGTGCGAACGACATCTTCAACATGCTCATCAATTAGTTTCGGAAATAAGACAAACAAGAACAATCGTCTCTCAGCAGCCTACCTGCAGCTTCAAAGATAAAAACATGCCACATACTGGTAACGAAGATATCTGATAAGCTGAGGGTGGATTTAGACCTTTTAGATAATATTGAAATGCTTAAGGTTCCTTTTTGGCAGTTTTATCTAGATCTATAACGTAATTAGCTTCAGTTCTCTTTAAAATAGCAAGAAATAGTTGTTAGAAGTGAATTAGTTTTCTAGTGATGGATTTTTGGAGGGATGTAATCTTAACAAAATATACACCTCGTTTGATACTTCCATAATCACATCTGAATTGATACCTACCTGGCATTAAATCTTGATTAACTAATCTCTTGCGTTTTCTGCCTGATATATCAAACATTTCAAGCTTTACACTGCTCTTTTCTAAGGCAGAATTTCTCACGGGAATGTCATAATAGATTGTAACTCTGCCTAATGATGGATTTGGATGAACACTCAAATTTAATCGAGCGGGCAAAGTGATTTTTGAATTTTTGGATTCCTCGACACCGGGACTAAAAGTTCCCTTTAGGACAATAGGATGAATGCAGGATTGGTCGAGGGTATCGAGGATTGTGATACTATCAGGATAGATAGTGTCCCCAACTGAAATTGTGGGTGCGTTATCTTTTAAAAAGACACGGAAAATGGTATGTGTTCCATTCCATCCTGTTGGTGGTCCATCAATTATAGTATTCCAGCTGTGTCCATTACCTAATTTCAATATACTATTAATATTCCCTGAATTAATGGTGGGAGCATTTGTTTCCTCATTGAAATACAGATAGACATAGTCACCTGAATCAACACCCGGTATGTATGGAATCGCTTCATAGGCAACTGCTGAATCTATGACAGGTCCGTAGTCACCAAAAGTACCTGTAATTATCTTAGCAGAGGCACAGGGATTTCCACTCAGGTCCTTGATAGTTGAAGAATCGGGGAAAATCGTATCACCCACCTCAATAGTAGGTGTACCAATGGTGTCAAAGAACACCGTAAGTGTTTTTCCAGACACTGTCCATACTGTGGAGTCAATAGTTCCCCAGATGTGTCCACCACTTAGTTTGAAAACATTATTAATATTGGATGAATTAATCAGTGGTGTATCCGTAGTTTGATCGAAAATCACCCTTACAAAATCATCACCATCTATGCCTTGAATACTATCAATATTATCCGATGCATAGGCAGAAATAATAACCGGAGGTATTGTATCATCAAATGTTCCAGTCAGCGTAACCGAACTGTAAGCATTATTGTTCCATACATCCTTAATAACAGTATCAGGCGATATTCTTACACCAACAGCAATGGTTGAGGTTGCATTCAATTCAACCGTCAAGTTCGATGCATTTCCGACACTACTCCAATACGCAGTATCAACAACACCCCAGGAGCCTTGATTCAACTTGAGATAATAATCTATACTATCTGCAGGAATATGATATGCATTTGTTGGCTCATCGAATGAAATAATCACATAATCATCATCATCTATTCCGTTCTGCTGGATAGTTCCGTCATAAGCAACTGCAGAAACAGGTTTCGGTCCAAGCGTGTCAATGGAATATTCAATAGATAGCTCATTTAAGACTGAAGTAATACCCGGGTCATCCGTTGAAAACTCAACCCTATATTGAATGTATGGGTCGCCATTATTTACTGCAGGGCTATTCACAATACTATCTCCGTTTGTGCAAGCAGGCACTCCAGCACTCCAGGGCATCGCAGTGGACATAAGACTGTCTTGAGCTGTGCGAACTCTAACATTCAGAATTTTACCGGTTAACTCTTCTACCCAGTGAACAATTCCATATTTTGTGCTTCCATTGGTCGTTCCTGTATAAAATGGCTTAGAAATAAGACAACCTCTAACAAAGTATCCTGCTCTATAGACACTTCCATCTATATTTGTTCCACAGAAGCCAAAACCATTTTTACAAAATTCTACCGAAGAGACAAACTTTCCATTGCTTATTACTGGCGTACTATCCCAGTTTATTCCATTATCTTCTGTAAAGAAGATTTTCCCTTTATTTCCATTAATTCCTGCACCAACGAATAATTTACTGTTATTATAAACCATATTGTTTGATGAAATTGTTAGAATGTTTGGAATAGGGGTTGTCTCAGCCCAGTTAAATCCATCATCAGTTGAAATCATTATTTTTCCGTTCTGAGCTCCTGCAAATAAATTTCCAAAAGCATCAAATTCCATACAGGTAATATTCATATTCAATGTATCAATAGGGTTCCAAGATGATCCTCCGTCGATTGAACGCACTACTATTCCATCTTGGGGACTTGATATGGTAATAATAGTATCCGGACCTAAATTTATGAAGTCTATAAAACAACTGTAACCATCTAATGTATACCACAGTTGCCACTCCGTGCTATTATAAGAAATATAGATTTTCGGATCCCAGTCACTGATACTACACAATAAAAAAGAATTACTAAAGGCAAAAGAGACAACACTCCAGCCAAGACTACTACTTATACTCCAATAGTCTACTGGAATCGAGGAAGTAGCAACTTTGCCAACGCTTCCATTGTTTGTACATCCAGCAAAGATAGTGGAATCATTGGGAGAGAATAAAACATTTACTCCTGTAAGTCCCTGAATACTTGCTGTATTGCACCAATGTCCACCACAATCTGAAGAGTAGAACACATCTCCGCTATCATCACCTGTTGCAGCAAACAAAAAACTATCGGTTGATAATAAATCATATACTTCTTGAGCATTGGGAAGAGAAACAAGATATTCCCAGTTCCAGATATCCGGGGCGTCGAGGATGAGGTTGCCCGGCTGCCTTGTTCCATTAAGGTTGACAATGCTATCAAAAGAGGTAGAATAACTCCAATCCGTGGTTGTCCAGAAATCGGCACAAAGAAAAGATGCAAATGACATCAAAATTGCTGCAAAAAGTAATTTTTTCACTACACTTTTCATTATATTTGAAATGATACTTCTTTTGAGTTTAAATTGCAAGGAAAAAATAGCATTTCCATCGGTAGTTGGTTGCTTCCTGCCAAACTATCAGGTCTCTAAATGATTTCATAATTGTCTTTTACCGTTGCGAAGCAACTCATACCGTTCTTCGAAGAAGAACCACTTACGCGTTCCAAAGGAACTATACTTTCCTCCTCCAATACTCAAGCGTGTCTTTGAGGGTTTGTTCAAAGGGTATCTCCGGTTTCCAGCCGGTTTTATCTCTAAATCTGGTTGAATCACCTTTAAGTATTAGAACATCGGAAGGTCGCATTCTTGTCGAATCTTTTTTGACCTCAACCTTCGCATCCGTAAGCGATAGAAAAGTATCGAGAATGCTCTGTATAGTCCTTGGAATACCTGAACATATGTTGTAAACAACTCCGGGTTCGCACTTCTCTGCAGAAAGCCAATATGCCTTTACAATGTCTCTCACATCCGTAAAATCCCTTTGCGCTTCAAGATTTCCCACATTCATAACAGGTTTTTTAATGCCTTTTTCTATCTCTGCAATCTGCTTTGCAAAGGTTGAGCAAACAAAAACCTCTCCTCTGCGTGGTCCTGTATGATTGAACGCTCTCGTTCTTATAATCTTAAGCCCGTAACTCTTGAAATATTGAAAACCGAGCAGGTCCTGGGCAACCTTGCTTACACCATAAGGACTAAGCGGCCTTAATGGATTGTTTTCATTTATTGGCACTTCTTCCGGATAAACCAACCCATATTCCTCACTTGAACCGGCAATCTGGATAACTGCATCAAGTTCCAACTGTCTTACAGATTCAAAAATGTTTAACTCTCCCATAATGTTTGTAGAAAGTGTTTCCCCGGGCAAATTCCACGATGCAGGAACAAAACTCTGCGCAGCAAGATGGAATATACGGTCCGGCTTGACAGATTTTACAACATCGTTAACACTTGTCATATCCTTTATGTCACACTCGAACAATTCTATCTTGCCATTAAGATGTTCTATGTTTTCTTTCTGGCTTCTCCAACGAGCAATTCCAAACACCTCGATGTTACTTTTTTCCAAAAGATAGTCGGCGAGATGACTTCCAACAAAACCTGTAATTCCTGTAATAAGGACTCGCATTAAAAACTCCTTTAGTTTAAGATTATAAAATGATTCG
>Ga0307379_10006810_pt1 | contig 15637 bp, 9 predicted proteins | sample UN2MG_FD_202237 | JGI IMG/M metagenome (GOLD analysis project Ga0307379, IMG submission 202237) | Soil microbial communities from Risofladan, Vaasa, Finland - UN-2 | ecosystem: Environmental > Terrestrial > Soil > Coastal area > Acid sulfate soil | place: Finland: Risofladan, Vaasa | collected... | reverse complement strand
TCAAATCCATGCCAAAGAGCGTGCGCTTGGAGGCTTTCTGATCGGCCGTGCAGGCGCATACGGACTTGACGTACACGGCAAATCCGCCGCTTACGTCGGCGAGTGTGGCTGACTTGATGACTCTTGCCCTGCCGGTCTTGGTATCATGGATTGACGAGCCGGAGGTATTGTCCCACCAGGCGACGTATTGGCCGTCAGTGTTGGGAGCGCCGATGGTCCGGAAGCTGTCTGTAAAGAGAAGCTCCTCGCCTGTCGAGATTCGGTAACCCCTGATCCTCGAGTTCTTGAACGCCGAGTCATACTCCTGCCAGACGACCAAGTCCCCGCCGATGTCGGGATTTCGGTGGCGGGCCTGGTCGTCGGATATCCGTTTCTGAGCACCGGTGTTGATATCATAGAGGTTCATGCGACAGCCCAATTCATAGGCAACATACTTGCCGGATGCAGCAATGACGAACGCCGAGTTGGTTTTCAGCACTGGCGCGGAGTACTGACCTGTAGACATGTCATACAAGATAAGGCAGCTCGGCCAGGTCCCACGCTTGCCTACCGTTCCACTGAGTCCTGGGACATCATCAATTTTGCCTGACCACATGGCGACCGAACCCGTTATGGCTGGGTAATTAGCCTTGCCTTTGTGGACTGTGAGGACTTGCTTCCCCCGAAGATCATAAGCGATGACTCCGATGGTCGAGCTTATATTGTTCGGATTTGTATTCAGAAGCGCGAGAGCCCAATCGCCGCAGACTATGGGCCGGAAGGGAACTCCCTGAACCGCTGGCAGAGCGTATTCCCGAACGCTGACCTTAGCAAGACAGGGGATCGCAAGTAGGACTGCCAAGACAATGAACCACTTCGTTCGCATGGATGGCCTCCTTGAACTTACCTAGCAAGCATCAAGCTATTATAACATATTATCAGGGTTTGCCTAACAAGTATTCTTGCATCGCCGGGTCGAGGGACTTCGCCGGTGGGAACGGCGGTGCGACGAACTTCCTGCCCTGGAATCCGGCCACGATCTTCAGGTACTGATACGGATCAGCCCAGGTGAGGGCCGGCTCGATGACGGTGGATTCGGGCCATTCGTTCCACGAGGTGATGCCGATCATATCTGCGCCCGCATCGGTCGCCGCGCGCCAGAAATCCTTCAGCGTCTGGCCATTCCGCCTGGGCATTTCATACGGCTTCTTCTCGGCGATCTTGCGATTGTCATGGCCGGGATGGACCGGCAGCATTACCTTCTTGCCAGCCTTGTGGACCATCTCGGCAAAGCCCTTGTAGACCGGTGCGATCTCCTTGTACTCGTGCATGCGCCAGGTGGAAAACATGGCATAGCCCATGATGACCCGGATTTGCGGGATGGCCAGCCAGTCGTCGGGCGCATACAATTCGAGCCCCTGCTCCCCCATGCGGGCGCGCATGCGGTCAACGATCCAGTAGACCGGTCCGACCTCCTTTTCGGTTTGTTCGATGAGCTCCCGACCCTGGGCGGCGGTCAGCTTGCCCTCCCAAAGCTGGTAGACCGCCCACACCGGCTTGCCCTCGATGCGGAGGTAGGCCGGGCTGTCCTTGAACTCCTTGAGGTACTGGACGGTCCACTTCTTGACCGACTCGAAGTCGGCGAACTGGGCGGTCTCATCGAACAGGAAGACCTTGAAATGCTCCTCTTCGGCGATGGGAAGGACGACTTTCTTGAAGACGTCGCAGGTCCAGCCCGGCGGCTTCTGCCAACTCGCGGGCCCCCACCAGTCAACCGAGAGGGCGTCGAGCCCGGCGGCTTTGGCGAGGCGGATGTGCCAGCGGACGATGTCCCTGTTCATGCTGTCATACGGGCCGACGAGTGGGTAGACCGAGGAGCTGATGTCCCGAATGGCGGGCGGAAAGAGGATGACATCCGGGTCGTAGGGTTTGGGACTAAGACTGCCGACTCTATCTTTCTTGGCCCATTGATGCCATCCGCCGGCCTCCCCCCAGGGCGTGCCGTACCACGTGTAGTAATGGGCGAAGAAGAGGGGCTTCGTCGCGGCAAGTGACGGCACGCTTAGTATCATAACCAGTATTATCGCGAATTTCATTTATACTGGGCCTCCAACCGGACGTTTCCCCTAATGCCGGCCAACTCGACGGTCTCGCCCTTTAACAGGATTTCGTGCCCATCGAGGAATACGGACTTGATCGGCCTGGGAGTGCGGAGAGTGACGAGTATTTGGTCGGGTACTCGGCCATCGGGCGGCGTGATCTGAACCTCGACGCCGTCCTTCTTCCCGGTCATGGTCACGGAGACCTCGCCGAAGGAGGTGGGGACATCGCGCATCTCGATCTTCTTGCCGTCCGCGAGCCAGGCTCTCGGGATCGCCTCGCCGATTCTCAGGCAGTTGCCGTCCTCGCGGATGAGCATATCCCGCAGAAGCCTCAGTTGCTGGGTACACGAGTAAGTGTGCGGCAGTGTCCAGGCGTTCTCGCCGGTTGTGCAAAGGGTGCACTCGACCCCGGAATAGGTGTCGCGGGTCATGCCGTAGGCGAGCATCCCATAGAAGCCCAGGAGTACTTTGCGGGCATCTCCTCGTTTCTGCTGGGTGAGGAGGTAGCCGTAGGTGTAGGCATGGTCTATGCCGCCGGGCTGGAATCGACAAAGCCCCGCGATGAGGCCGTTCCTCTGCTCCATGAAGTCGGTGATCCAGTGACTCTGCTTGCCGTCGTAGTCGAGAAAACCGTTCTCGAGGAGAATCGAGGCATTGAGGCCATAGTAATCGCCCGCCTTGTTGTGACTGTCCTTCAGGATGCGGTGGGTATCCGGCTCGATGGGCAGGACGGTGAGATCGCCCTGGCGGAAGGCGGCCTTGTCCATGGACGCAAGAATGTCGGCTCGGTAGCGAGCGGCCTCTTTGGAGTATTTGTCGGACTTGTCGGACATGTCAGACAGGTCGGACAAGACCTGGGCTCCATCTTCCAGCCCCTTGCAGGAGTAGATGTCAATGAAATAGTTGAACGTTGGCTCGGGATAGTCGCAGTAGGGGCGATACTTGATCATCCCCCGGGTGATGCCGGTCGTCGGGGCGGACGCTCGCTTGGCGATCAAGTAGTCGCAGGCGAGGATGATGTGCTTCGAGACTCGCTGAAGCCAGGCCTTGTCGCCGGTGAGCCGATAATGCTCAGCCAGCGCCGAAACCAGACCACCCACGTCGGGCAGGCCGAAGTTCTGGGTGTAGAGACCGTCGGGCTGCTGGAAACTGAGAGTGGAATCCAGGTATTTCTCCGCCAGGTCGTGCATCCCATAGGCATCCAGCATGCGGCAGTAGAGCTCGACGCTATAGCCGTAGTTCTCCTCATAGAACCCTGCGCCGTCATGAGGCTCGTAAATGCCGTTGATCTTGTCCACATTGAGGAATGAGTACGCCAGCCAGGCGCGATAGGCATTGTTCACTCGGGGGTCGGGGAGATCGAAGCGGGCACCCTGTGACAGCAGAACCTCCCAGTACTTCGCGGTCTGGGCAAGGGTCTTCTCGAAGTCCGCGGGTGCGATGACCTCAGCATTGCCGGGATTCGAAAACGGAATCCTGAGGCAGATATCGCTGCCCGTGAGACCGACTCGCCTGTGATCGGGTTCGACGGCGAGCCAGGCGGCGGGCGATTTCCCCTTGATCTTCAGGCGCACGAAGGCAAAGAGTTCGGCATCGGGACTCATCCCCTCCGACCAGCCGAACTGGGTCTGCTCATACTCGACGCCTTTCAGGCTGGTGGAAAGGACGATTATCGGCATGTAGCCATTCAGCAGCCTGCGCTTGAGGGTTGTGCTTCCAAGTGGGACGGGCGGATCGCCGACCTCGAACCAGGCCATGGGGAAGCTGCTCGAGGTGATGGCGCTGGTGAACTGCAGGCGGCCCTGGTAGTCCACCCCGATGTCCTGCGGATGCTCGGGGACGCCGATTGCCTCGCGGGGGTACTTCATGGGCGGGTAGTACTTCGCGACGCGCTGGAAGGTCGGATCGGCGGCGCCTCGAAGCTCGATTTTGCCGACGGGGTCGAGATCGGCCTCTTCGATTGCCGAGCGCTCGGCGGGAGTCAGACTGAGTTTGTCCAAGGGCGTACCCTCCATTCGTATGTCGGCGACCATAGAGGTCACCTTGTTTCCGCGATCCGAGTAATCATTATCCAGGTCCTGATTCGGATAGGGCGCGACACCCCTGCTGTAGCCCTTGCCGACGGCGAGGGAAGCGACTTTCCCCTGGAACTCGGCCGGACGCCGGATCACGCGGAGACAATCCCAGTCCTTGCCATCATCGCTCGCGAGGTAGCGGACGCAATCCCGACCAAGCTGAATGCGAACGTAATGCCAGTCCTGTTTCGAGCATTCGGGCAGGTAACTCTCGGATGTGGAGCCGTTCACCGTTTCGACCGCGTAGTACCGATTCCCGCCCGCCGAGGGGATCATCCCCATTTGGCACCAGTTGCCGCCGTTCCATACGACGAACACGGATGTGCACCAGGAGACCGCTGCGGGAGTCGAAGGGTTGATGTGGGCGCTCACGGTGACGTTGTCGGCATCCAGCGGCCTCGTGAGGTGGGCATAGGTATTGCAGTCGGCATTGATCTCAGCGAAACCGTCGCGGATGGCGATCTCGTTGCCTGCCGAGCAGTGAGTCTGCCACCGCGGATCAGCCTTGCCTCCTGAGAAATCCTCATGGAAGCTGGCGGGCGGGCTCATGGCCGAGAGCAGTTCGGGCAGAGTGATGAACTGGAAGCCCTGTTTCTGCAGCTCGGGAATCGCCTGAGCCAGGCCTTCGCGGGTAGAAGCACCGCCGACGTGACCAATGCCGACGGCGTACCCTGATCGCTCGCTGATATCTGCCAGCGCCCGAAGCAAGGCGGCCGCCTGGGCAGGATCACGGCTATCCAGGAACAAGTCTTGCTGGATGCAAGTCGCCCCGAGACCGGCCGCCACATCTGCGGCTATCGTCACCGGCGATGTATTCGAGTCGAGGAATGGCAGATTGCGCTCCTTCAGATCAGTAAGCAGACACTTCATCGCCTGAGGATCGGATGTGACCTGCGAGCCCATGTGGTTGCTGACTCCCATCGCCCCGGGGAGCTTGGCCAGCCAGTCTGCGAGCAAAGTCTCAATCTCGGCGCATGATGACTTACTGCTCATCATACCGACATTCGGGCTGCGGGAGGAGACTCGGCCGGACAGAGGCATCATCGGAGCATGAACTAAGACCGCGCAGCCCGAAGACCGCACGGCCTCGACTGCGGCAGGCTCGACCCAGGGCAGCAGGGCGAAGGTCAATGGCACATGGAGGTCGAGGAGAGGTTGAACCTGGTCCAATCTCTGGCCATCATCAATCACGATGGCGATAAGCTTCCGACCTGCCAATTGGGTGATAGGGTTCGCCTCCGGGAGAATGACGAAGTAACTCAGCTTGTCCCCGGCCGCATCCAGTTTCAGCGCAAATGGGCCTGTGGAATTGCCGTCGGTGACAGGGAATTCGAGGGAAGACGCCTCTCCGGTCAGATAGATCGAGCCCTCGGCGTCAGCGGCGATGGCGCTGCCGATATCCAGACCACTTCCGCCAAGGAAAGTGACAAAGGCCGGACTGCCGGAAGGATCCATTTTGGCAATCAAGAGATCGTCGTTCTGTCCTTCGATGGCCCGCACCGAAGTCGGGAATGGCGGAGAGAAGGTTTGCTCGACGGCATACGTGGCCCCGACCGTCTGGCGGTCACGAAGAGCGAATACCTGCGGGCACTTGGTGAGCTCCCACCCATCCGACAAGGCGCTCGAGGCCAGGCCCATGCACTCGATGGTCACCGGGAGCCTGGGATCCTGTCCCGACACTCGGAAGCCGACCATGCTCCCGTCGAGTGAGTATGAGGCTTTCAAAAGCGACTTCTGCCCGTTGACGATCTGATACGCGACCGGCCTGGTCTCCGTCAGCTTGCCGATGGGAGTCACGATCATCAGGCCGCCTGACTCATCCAGCCTGATGCCGTCCTGGCCGTCATACTTTATCTTGATGGCGCCGATGTCACCGCCCGCGGGGACTACGATGAAGCAGCAGGCGGAGGTCTTCTCCTGCCTCACCACCAGGTTGATGCCGGGCGAGATATTGCGGTAGATCAGGCCGCCGTAGGTCGGGATGCCGCTTTTCCATTGGGAAGCATCGCGGCCGATGAGGTAGTTCGCCTGGCTTGCGGGTACGCCTGCGGCCTCGACCTGAGGACTCGCGCCCGGAAAGCTCATGCGCAGAACGCATGCTTTGTCGAGGTTTTTGGCTTTGGGCGGAGCAGCGGGCCGGCGGTTTGCCAGGATTTCGAGGGTCGAAGTCCCGACCAGTTCCGCATCCCCCTTGTGCATGACCGTCGGAAGCTTGTCAGGTTTGGGGGCGGGCGACTTCTCACGGAGCACGAGGGTGAGACCATCCTGGACGAAGAACACGGCGCTCGCAGACCCGCAGCACACGAATCTTGCCTGCTGATCGGCCCGGCCCATATTCTCGACGATTGGGGGTTGAAGCCGGCCCGTGATCGGTTCCTGCGGCTGCCACTGATCCGACTGCTCCTGGCACACAGCAGCCACACAGGACAGAAACAGCAATGGGATTAAAACCCTGACTTTCATGCATACCTCCGACAGTTCTGCCTTAGGCATTCGCCGTCTCGCTCGAAGCCTCCTGCGGAGGATTCCTGCAGACTGGAGGGGAAGAGTAACTTATGGCCAGGAACGAACTGAGTTGGTCGCTGAGCAAGGCCCGGATATTCGAGGAGTGCCCGAGGAGGTACTACTACCAGTACTACTTCTCGCACGTAGGCTATGCGCCCGATGCTCCCGAGGAGGCCAAGCTCGCGCTGGAGATGAGGCGGATCAAGGGACTGGACATGTGGGTCGGGGAGGTTGTGCACCAGACCATCCAATGGGTGCTGGAGCAGACGCAGCTCGGAAACCGCCCAACGAAGCAAGACGCAATCGGCGAAACCCGGCGACTCCTCAGCGAGGGATGGCGATGCTCCAAGCTCCAGCTTTGGAGGCAGCACCCCGACGACCATCATCCCAACCTGTTCGAGCACTACTACGGCGTGGAAGTCGGCCAGGCGGCGACCGATCGCCTGAAGAACAAGGCATTCACGAGCACCGGCAACTTCATGGAATCGGAGGTTCTTGAACGCATCACCAGCGCCTCGTGTGACTGCTGGCTCCCGATCGAGAAGTTCACGAGCTTCCGGATGGAGGGCATCCTCTTCTTCCTCAAGTTCGATTTCGCCCTGAAGGACGAGATGAAGCTTACGGTCTATGATTGGAAGACCGGGAAGCCGAGCCGGGAGGAATCGCGGCAACTCGCCTGCTATGCGCTCTACACCTCGTCAAAATGGGGCGTGCCCGTGCAGAACGTGAAGGTGTGCGCAGTCCATCTTCAGCCGGAACTCGATGCATGCGAGCGATGTGTGGAGGAGGCAGACATCGAAGAGGCGCGGGCGTTCGTGAAGCAGAGTTTCAATGCCATGGTAAAGTGCCTGCATAACCCCGTGCGGAACATCGCCGTCATGGAGGACTTCCCCATGTCGGGCAACCTGCTGAGGTGCGGTCGGTGCAACTTCAAGGGGATCTGCGAACAGGGCGCGTTCGCTCAGGCGGAAGAATTCCCGCCAGTTGAGGACCTGGAAGAAGCTTAGAAATCCCTCGCTTGGCCATTCCGCGAAACAAATGGCTTTAGTCATCGTAAACTAGTATAATAGTAAAACGTGCGGCGGTGTCAATCCCCGCATTCATTCGTGAAGGAATGTTTCGGAGATTGCGGCATAATACCTTAAGGGTTATGCCGGGAAACCTAAGGGGGTCAGCGCTTATGAAACTTAGAATCGTTATTGCAATCCTGCTCATTCTTTGTGTTGCGACCGCGGTCTTTGCCGTTGGCTTCGATACGAAGATCTTCCGAGCGGCGGCAATCGGACTGGCGGTGAAATCCGTCGCGCCAAGCATCAACAAGTTCATCAATACCTTCACCGCTAACAATCACATACCGATCGGCATGTCTACCAAGGTAGTGCCGATACTAAGTGTGGGAGAAAAGGGCTACGTCGGCGCGGCACAGGTTGCCGGACCGAACGCCTACGTGCAGTCCACTCAGGCTGTATGGCTGTATGAGGATAACTTCAGCAACAATGAGTTTCGCCTGAAGGTCTACGTGCCGAGCGCCAGCATCAACCCCCTGCAACTCAAGAAGGTGCAGAAGGTCGGCATCTCGGCGATCATCGACGTCGCGCTGGACGGTCGCTGGAAGGGGCAGACGTTCAGTCATGCGGTTCGTGGGGGCGACATCCTGAAGGCCGCTGTGGTGGCCGTCGCGATCAAGGCCGCCGCAAAGCCGCTGGACTCCGCCATCAACTCCATAACCGGCGGTTGGGGCGGCAGCACGAAGGTTGTGCCCATTGCGACAATTGGAGACAAGGCATACATCGGCGGCGCACAGGTAGCGGGCCCCGCGTCAACAGTCGCAGCCACCAATGCGGTTTACCAATACGAGGAGATATTCGATAACGGCAGGTACCGGATCAAGGTATTCGTGCCGTCGAAGTCATCGAACCCGCTGAAATTCGGCCGGGCGGCAGGTGTGGGAATCACCGCTCTGATAGATACCAGCATCGCCGACCAGCAGAGGATTCGGGAGCGCGAGAGCTATTGGCAGGCTAGCAGAGTCAACCTCCCGGACATCGACCGGACGCTGGATGGCCGGTTCCGGGGCGATATCGAGCGGCATGACCAGGGGCTGCACAAGGGATGGTATATCGGCAAGGGCAATCAAAGGAAAATGCTGACGGGAGTATGGGTTGACCGGTATAAGAAGCTGCGCAGTGACGACGATCGCAATGACTTTGTCACCTTCTGGAACGACCATAGCAAGGAAAGCCCCAAGGTCCTTGAGAAGCACTGGGGTGACTGGCTTGGTAAGCACCCGGCAAGCATCAAGAGCAATGATGATCGGGGCTCGAAATCGAATAAGAATGACGATGATGACCGTGGCAAGAGCCAAGGCAAAGGTAAGAAGAAGTAGTCGGTCAAGCCCCAACTTTGAGCATTCAGCTGCTGACAACTAGAAGGCCGTGTCTCGTTCAAGGGGTGGAGACCCTGATTCAGGGGCAGCCTCCAGACCCTCGAGGTGGCGGGAGTCGTTCAGGACTTCCAGGAACCAGTTGCCGTCCCGATCTCGAGAGAATGTGGTGATCGAGCAGTTCGCCAGATTGATCTTGCGGAAGGTCTGAAGGGGCGCTCCCAGGGCGTGGCAGAAGAACGCTCGAATCGGCCCGCCATGAGTCACTATGACCACGGTATCATTCGGATGCCGCTTCTCGATGCGGCGAACCATCTGAGTGACTCGCGCCTGGACACTTTCCAGGCGCTCGCCTTCCGGCGCTCGATAGGTCACCGAATCCTTCAGGTAGTTCTGGTAGAGATCGGGATATTTCTGCGCAATTTCCTTTACCGAAAGCCCCTCCCACTCGCCGAAGGCGCACTCTCGAAGGCTCTCATCAATTTGAACCTTCAGGCTGTGGAAATCGGCAATAGCCTGGGCGGTGTCCCCTGCCCTGCTCAGATCGCTGGAATACACGGCGGCAATCGGCTCGGTCTTCAACCGCTCGGCGACCCTCTGCGATTGAAGTCGTCCCAGTTCGCTCAACTCGGCGTCGAGATGGCCCTGGTATCGTGACTCGATATTGAAGACGGTTTCCCCGTGACGAACGAATATAACCCTCAACTACACATCCCCCGGTCGAAGCCGGCCGACTTGTACGCCGTCCGGCCTTAGTTTCAGCGTTCCGAATGCGATGGACCTCGCGGGCGAGAGCGATTTGAGCGGGGTGACGAGCGAAATTGTCCCCGAGCGGAAGTCAATTGTGCGAATGATGGCGAGCGAGAGTACCTCCAAATGGCTGTCGAGCAGGCCGGTGAGGAGGTTCAGATAGCGGCTGGAGGGCGCGGTGACGATCGTTCGCGTGCGGAACTCCTCCTGAAGCTGGCCGATCCCCTGCTTATCCACTTCCCCCTGAGTGACCAGGTAGACCCCGCGATCTATGGTCTCGCCATGGTAGACCGTGGTACCCAGGGCCTTCTCGGCGAACCTGAGGTACTTCGGCTCGAGCGGTTCTCCGGTATAGAGCCAGGCGCCGGTCGTCGCCAATGATTTGAAGGACAACTGGTGTTCACGGGCGTTCAGGAAGTATTCATGGAAGCGAACGGTCCGCCGCTGCTCGCGGATGGCGGTAGGTTTGGGCCTGGCGGCAGGAGCGGGCGAGAGCCTGTGGATAGTGCACTCCTCCCAGGTGTCGAAGAACCTGAGGAAGTGCTCGGCCTCATTCGTCCGCTGCAGAGCAACGATGTGCCGCGGGCGCAGAATCTCGATCTTGTGAGTCTTCAGCTTGCGGGCGATGGCCCCTCGAATGAGGCCCGTAGTATCAACGATCACCAGCTTCTTTCCGAGTTCCTGCGCTTTGTCCGCAAGCTTCTTGGTCCCCACAACCGACGCCAGAAGGTTGCCCACCGGAGTCGTCGAGCCGACGAAATAGACGGATTTAGGAAGCAGGTCGCCGGTCGTCTGAATCTCTGATTCGACCAGCCCCATTCCGATCGTGGCCGGAGGGCCGATCTCCGACTGGCCCATATCGGCATCCACGACGGCGGTGGGAACACCGGCCTCGATCCCCTGATTGGCCAGCAAGGCGCAGAAGGTCGTCTTGCCGACGTCAATCGCGCCGACGACGACCGCAACGCCAGGAGACGCGATCATGTCCTCAATGTGACTTTGCCATGCTTTCGCAGGCTGAAGATACGCCACCTCGCCCTTGCCCCAAATAAGTCTCTTCCTACCTCACACAAAGCCGCCGCCACTGCCACCTCAAGGAAGAAGGCAGCAAGGTATCGGCTGTGCGCGCCGGCCCATGTGCTCATAGCCGGTATGCCGGCCATGAAGGACATTGCGAACGCAAACGCAATCGTCCGCCAATCCCGGACTCCCTTGATTGCGATGTACAGCCAGATGATCACCGCGATGACTTCCGGCAGGTCCAGGTCAAAGCCAAATAGCCTTGCCGCCGAAACGTCCCAGGTGGTCCCCTGAAATCTGGTGTCTATCAGCACTCCAATGGCCAACGCCACGATCAGGCCAATGAACTTCGCCAACAAACCGAATCGCCGCAGTGCGAGTCCCGTTCCCACCACCAATCCTCCGATGATGACGGGGCTCCAGTTGCGGACGGCCAGTTCTCCGACAATCGGACCGCCGAAGAACAGTGCCGTCTTCAGGACGATATACACGTTCCACCGCATGCCGATCTCGATTCCAACCGCGTGGGATCGGGCCAGAACAAACAAGACCAGCGCCAGCGCCCATATCAGGGCTCCTACCCGATTGCGCCTGACTGCATTCAGTACGTATCCCGGCTGCCCAATTTTCTCTCGGTCAATCCAGAGAAGCATCACCAGCGCGAGAGGCCATGCGGCAATACCGGTCTCCTTGAAACCGACGGCCATTATGGCAAGAACCAGACTCGCCGGCCATTTGCCCTTCGCCAGCAGCAGGAGGCTTCCGGCAACCATGATACTCATGGCGGTATCCGGCAGGTTCTTAGGATTGGCAAGCAGCCTGGCGACGGTCAACTGGCCGTGCGAAAAGGCCCACGAAATGGGAAACGGCCTGAAGCCCGCGAAAAGCCATATCGTTATCCATGTTAGCCATCGTCTGCCCGTAAGCCTCCATAAAAGCAGACCGGCAAGCAATGTAAAGAGCAGGTGGCTGGCCACCATGATAATCTGACGCGGGAGCATATACTCGGTGGGCCAGATAAGCCCCATTCCCCAGATGGCGTAGGATGACAGTGGCCGCCAATAGGCGACGGGATGTGGCCATGAGCCGGTCCACCATTTCAAGGTATCCGAGAAACCGTGTACCTGGCTAAGCATCCTGTCGAAGCTATACCAGTCCAGGTCCCACCTCACGGGTCTTATGGGGGACACGACGTATGGGACGATCGCCTGAGACGTCCAGTAACCTATGGACGATACTATGGCGACAACCGCGATCAGGAATGCTTTTCGATCAAGACTGGTTCTTGGCCTTGAATCCATGAATCGGCTTCCAAACTTGTTTTGCGGCAGATAGTATAGCGGCTGCGACCGCCATTTCCATGAAGAAGGCCGAAACGTATCTCGTGTGCTCCTGAGTCTGCGCGGCAAACCACGTGGGCACCGAGCTCACCAGGGATATCCCCAGGCCGAATCCCACCGTTCTCCAGTCATACCTGCCTTCCCATGCCACCAGCAGCCAGAACAGGCACAGAAGGGTCACTTTCAGATCCAGGCGGTATGTGAGCAGCCGGACCATAGAGGCGTCCCAAGACGTGTGCTGCAGGCGTGTATCCACCAGCACCCCGACCGTCAGAGCCGCCATTATGCCGATGAATCTCGGAAGGAGCGAGAGCTTCCGCGAACCTATGATCGCCAGGAAAAGAAGCAGTGAGACGATGGCGGCGCCTGGGTCATCGAGGACGAAAAGCCTTCCAATCGGTCCGCCGAAATACAACTCCGCTCGGCCCAACCAGGCGGCATTCGTTCCCATGCGATATCCGAAGCCTACCGCCAGACAATGTACGACCGCCAGACCCAGAAACCCTGCCGTCCATGCCGAGACGGGCAGCCATCTACGCTTGAGAGCATTGAGGATGTGGCGCTTTGCGCCGGGCTTCCATGCCATGATCAGCAGTGCCATGGGCCAGGTCATGAATCCTGTCTCCTTGAACCCGACGCTGACCATGGCGAGGGCGAGAGCGGCAAGCCAGCGTCCATTGACGAGGAAGATCAGACTGGCGATGATGGCGATGCCGTTCAACGGGTCGGTGATATTCTTGGGATCGAGGAGAAGATCGTAAACCGCGAAATTGTAGCCGAAGAAGCTGGTTATCGGGAACGGCCTGAATCCGGCAAAGAGCCATATCGAGAGCACAGCGAGCCATCTTCGCCCGGTGAGCCGCCAGGTCAGGTAACCGGCCATGGCGACGAAGACCAGGTGCAGGACGACAAGGATGATCTGCCGAGGAAGCAGGAACTCCTTCGGCCACAGCAGCCTTTCCACCCAGAATACATATGAGGTTAGCGGACGCCAGAACGGGACTACACCGCACCAGGTCCCAGTCCACCATCTTCCGGTATCCCTGAAGCCATGGATCTGATCCAGCCCGCGGTTCAGGTAGCTCCAATCAATGTCCTTGCTGAGGTCGCGGGTGGGATGGTCAATGTAAGGCACCAGGGCGAGGTAGGCCATGACTAGAACGCTGGTCGCAACGATGATCGCTACGCAGGCAAAGAGCGCCTTTTGTCTCATTGGCGCTCCTTATGGCGTACCGGCCGGCCGGCCGATCCCGCTCTGCAGAGGGCGGCGGCAACGGCGAGTTCCATGAAGAACGTGGCGACGTACTGCGTGTGTTCCCTGGCCTGGGCCACCATCCACGACGGCAGAGCGGCGAAAAAGCAAAGCGACATGCCGAGCGCAATCGTCTGCCAGTCATGCCTCGCTTCCCATGCGATCAGCAGACAGAACAGGCAGATGAGGATGGTCTTCAGCTCCAGGCTGTAGCTCAATACTCGAACAAGCGAGACCTCCAGGGATACTCTCTGGAGTAGTGAATCAAGGAGCACTCCGAGTCCGAATGATGCCATAAGCGCGAGGGCCTTAATGATGAAGTTCATCCGGCGGAGGGAGACCATCGAGGCGAAGAGCAGCGATGCGACGAATACGGGCATGACGTTTCTCAGCACCAATTCGGCCCCCGGAGGCCCGCCGAAATAGACGGCGGCTCGCCAGAACCACGCCCTATTCGATCCGCAATTATAGCCGTATCCGACCGCGAGAAAATGAACCAGCACCATTCCGGCGAGGGCGATTGACCATACCGCGACCGGCAGCCGATTCTTCTTGAAGCTGACGATGAGATAATCCAAACCGGTGATCTGCTTGCGGTTCATCCACGCGAGCGCCACCAGCGCGAGCGGCCAGGTGGTGAATCCGAGTTCCTTGAAGCCGACACTGATCATTGCCGCCGCCAGCGAGGCGATCCATCTGCCCCTGATAAGCAGCAGAAGGCTTGCCATGATCGCAATCCCCACCACCGGATCAGGGATGTTCTTCGGGTCGGAGAGCACATCGCCGACGGGTAGAAGATTCCCGAAGAAGGCGGATATTGGATATGGCCGCAGTCCCGCGAAAAGCCAGACCGTCAGCAAGGCAAGCCATCGGCGGCCGGTGAGCCTCCATGTCAGCAATCCTCCGAGCCCGACGAATATCAGGTGCAGGGATACGGAGATGATCTGGCGGGGGAGCATGAACTCCTTTGGCCACAGCAGCCTCTCCACCCAGAAAACATAGGAGGTCAGCGGCCGCCAGAATGGGACTTCGCCGCACCAGGTGCCGGTCCACCAGCGGGCGGTGTCACGGAAAGAGTGCACCTTGTCCAAGCCGCCGTTCAGATAGCCCCAGTCATCGCTCAGACTCACGACCGGATTGGCGATGTACAGGGACGTTGCGAGCCACGCCCACGCGAGGATGCCGGCGACCACCAGAATCATGGCCGCGGGGAAGGCTGCCGTGGGGAGATCACGTCGCATACTGGGCCAGCTTTCCCTCGTCCACCTCGACGCCGATCCCCGCAGTCTCGCTCACATGGACCACCGTCCGACTAATCGTCACGCCGCCCTTGATGGGATCGTCGGCCAGAAACTGCGGACCATTCAGATCAACCGGATACTTGAAGCCATAAGCCGAGTAAAGATGCGCGCTCGCGGTGAGTCCGAGTCTTGTTTCGGTCAGGCCGCTGCCCAGCAGGCCGATCCCGGCATTCATCGCCCGCTCGATGCACTTGCGCGCCTGCGAAAGCCCGGCCATCTTCGAAACCTTGATCACGAGCATGTCGAGCGCCTTCAGACCGATCAACTGCTCCAGGTCGCTTATGGCGAAGACGCTCTCATCAACGGCGATCGGGACTGCGGACTTCGCGACCAACTCGCGGAGGCCAAGGAAGTCATTCGCCGGGAGGGGCTGCTCAAGGACGTCAACCCCGATCCCCGCCATGTCACGACTTCGCTCGATTGCCATCTCGGCAGAGTAGGCCTGGTTCGCATCTGCCCACAGGAAGGCACTGGGCGCGGAGTTCTTCACGGCTCGAATGAGCTCCAGGTCCAGCGAGGGATCCATCCCAATCTTCACCTTGAACCCCTGGTAGCCCTGGGAGACGGCGGCCGTCGTGACTTCCTCCGCCTTTACGGGGGAGTCCACGCTTACCAGGTAACTCAGTGCAACCCCTGATGCCTCCCGCGCGCCGAAGTACCGGTACAGGGGCATGCCCTGAGCTTTGGCGATGAGATCGCATAGGGCCATGTCAATCCCCGACTTCGCGACCGGCTGGCCGACCGTGATACCAGGCGCGATCTCCCGGTCCATGACGGCATGAACGGCATCCAGGTCCGCGGCATCCATGCCGATCAGTGAGGGCGCGAGGTAGTTTCGAATGGTCGTCACGACGGATTCGGGGGTCTCGTAGCTCCATCGGGGGCTGGGGCGCGCCTCTCCCCATCCGACGAGGCCTGAATCGGTGGTGA
>Ga0307379_10006809_pt1 | contig 15639 bp, 27 predicted proteins | sample UN2MG_FD_202237 | JGI IMG/M metagenome (GOLD analysis project Ga0307379, IMG submission 202237) | Soil microbial communities from Risofladan, Vaasa, Finland - UN-2 | ecosystem: Environmental > Terrestrial > Soil > Coastal area > Acid sulfate soil | place: Finland: Risofladan, Vaasa | collected... | reverse complement strand
GGCGTAAGTAATAAATGCTGTTTCATAGCTACTGTGCAGATTTGAAACCCTCGACAATCTTTCCAAAGAACTCACCGATGGCTTCTGGGTTAGTAATTCCGAAAACAGTAAGAACAATTCCTGCAATGATGATTAGTCCCGCAAGACCAAACATTATCCAGAATATCTTACTCATTGCATTAAATCTCCTATCGAATCTATCTTCAAAGTTTCTCATGATTACATTTTTTCGATTATACGGATTATAATTTGTTTTTGTTACAAAATATCTTATATTCTTTCAAAACATCTTCAAATTTCAGTTTTAAACTAAAAAAGATTTTAGATGCTTCAACACTTGGTTGCTTGAAGGCATAGTCAAACTGCTTTTCCGTTACCTGTCCGAAGTCCACACTCCTTCCCCAGAAAAATATGACACCCCTCTCTCGGTCATTATACCAAAGACCACCACCAGCAGTACTTTTCTTCTTCCTATCACCAGTAAGTAGCTGTTCATGAAACTCGACATCATTACTAAGTATCAAGTCATCGTCATTAATTATCCATTTTTGTGCCATAGCTACGAATTATATTCAAAGTTTTCTAAAAATTGATTGTAGTGTGCGATACTTATATCAAGATTAATCGCACCCACAATCCCATTGAAATTGAATTCATCTATATATATGACCACACCCTTCTTACTTGCTTTCACTACTGGTTTAATGAGGTTGTAATCATCTATATCAACATAATCATTGAATTTAATTCTGATTGTATTTTCTGGTTTACCAATTTCAACAATTGGTTTTTTATTCCTCCATCCCAGATTCTTAGGCATTAAAATAGTGAAAACTGGATTAATTTCATCATTGTCAATATCATATAAAAACACTGGAACGAAAACAAATCTAATTTTATTTGTTGGAATCTGATTAACACTCAGTATTTCTTTTACGTGTTTAATCATTTCTTTTTGATGGTCAGTTCGCTCACCATCATTCATGACGATTCTCTCGTAACCAGCTTTCTCGATTTTTAAAAACGGAAATTTTGAAATAAACTTTAACATGACTATTTAATTAAACCAACAAACCATTCATAAGTACCACTTGTTTTATCACCAGTCTCACCATCACAACGCATGAACTTCACATAAAGGTCTAAGCAACCCTCAATAAGTAAACCATGTATCAAGGCATTTGCACGTTCTTCGGCTTTATACCAGTTTCCATGTCTACCACCTTTTTGCCATGCATTATATGCTTCATCATGGAGTTCAATTATTTTCAACAACACATTATCTTGTGTAAATTTTTGTGTAAATATTCTGGCAAGCACGCCATGATGATTAGCTCCTGTTTTTGGCTTCGTCTGGTCAACTTTAAATTTAAAAGTATCGTGGACTATTGCCATCAAACGCAAATCGGCTCTATCCGATTCATTGCTGTACTTATCAACATTAGCAAGTACTTCACCTATGTGATAGATTACCTTACCTTCTGGATGTCCCTTACGAGGCTTACCATACATAGCTCCCTCAATAAATTCAGAATCAGCAATGATAGCATGCTCCAAACCATTTTCAGGTTTAATAATATCTTTAATCAATTTATTCATTTCGTTATTTTTGTTATTCGTTCCGCACACTCGGAGCATCTATTAGTAAGGTCATTTAATGAATTCTGAACATCTACTATGGCATATCTTTCTGCTGTTGGTAAATATGATATGTCTGGTTGTTCAAATGATGACTGATGATTCATTCCCCTTCTAAGCATTTCCTCTGCAAGAATATCATGTCTGACTTCCATGCTATTGGGTTCGATTTGAACAACAGGTGTGATTCGCTTCGTGATACTGTGTTGTTTAACAAAGTTATGACGATGTTTATGAATCTCACCATGTTCACCAAGCAAATGCTTGTTACATAAAATCTCTGGGTTTATCATCCACATTCTCATACTATTTCTTTCTTCTCGCCACGTTTCTTACATGAGATTTCACGCTGGTCGTTCTACCAGATTTCGAAGTCCGTTTACTCGGACCGATTTTCTTGTACCTTGGTTTAAGTGCTTTCATACCTTAAATTAATTTAATGTTTGACACTTATACGGAAAATAAAATCAATTTGTTACAAAATCTGGAAATTTTTCCGTAAGAAAGTCTTCCAATGTTTCAATAGTGTTGGGGTCTAATTCCCATTCAACTATTGTGTCAATGATGGATTGAGCTAAACTTGCCTCAATGCCAAATTCTTCTACAAGTGGAGAAACGAGAGTATCATACTCTTCAATGGTTGCCAATTGTTGTGCGATTACAAATTCAATTAATTTTTTCATTTTTATCTTTTTTTGTTATAAAACTTAGTTCACCTGTTCTTGCATTTAGTCGATACACGTATTCACCAATATCTAAGAAATATCTGTTCTGTCTCGCTGGTTCATATGTAATAACTGTTCCGTCTGGCTGTGTTACTTGTTCATATCCTTCACCTAACGTATATCCCACCACAAGAGGAAATTCAAATTCCTCTGCTTCCACTTCTACACCAGTAGGGTCTAAACTTCTTATTTTTGCTTTCATCTTAATCTAATTTAGTCGTTAAAACTGTAGCTGTTGTTGTGGGTCTGGTAAGGGCAACATATTTAATTTGGTTGCGTTCTTTTAACACCCAATTATCATTAATATCGTTCTCCATTACGAAGACATGAGAGTATGTGCTGCCTTGAGATTTGTGACCAGTTATAGCATAACCGTAATCAAGGTCTTTAACAATAACATCTTGACTTGAACGATATAAACCGTTCTTGTGTTTCTCGATGGTCTTCATCAATAGGTTGCTACGTCTGAATTCATAATATTTATTCCACATTTTCTTGTTCGACTTACCCATATCACGAAAGAAATCGTGCATTTGTGCGTATAGATGTAAGTTATCGTGGTCGTTGGAATCAATGATAAAAACGTCCTGAAAACTAAACTCACCTCGTGCAAGGTCTTCTCTTAGCTTAACACGATATCCCTTAATTCCATAATGATTTTCTTCCAGATTCAATTTATCAACCACACGATAGTCAGCACTATTTTCTATGATATTAAATCTTTGGTTCTCAGAACTTACACTCCTGTACCCCATGAGAATATCATTAACTTCAACAACATCGGTTTTCTTACCAAATAACTCGGTTCTAATAACCTTATTGGACAACATAACAGTTTCGTTTCGCCATGCTATAACTTTGGCGAAGTCCGTGTCTTTCTGAAAATCAGATGAACCATACTTATCAAGGATTTCCCTACGAAACTCTCGTTTATTAATCGTGAATCTAACACCCTCACCCAACTCGTTCATATTTGTCACACGTTGGAAACCACCATCAAGCTTATTGAGATTATTACGTAGGGCATCATAAATAAATGCCAATGGATTGGTGTCAGATTGTCTTTCTATTTTTGTTAGCTGATGAAATTCTTTGGTTTGGTCTTGCATGAACACCACACTTTCTTTCTCACCAACTGGTGGAATCTGTGCTGGGTCGCCCATATATAGTACCTTCGTTTTACTATCGGTTGTCTTCTCTATAATCAGGTTATAGAGTTCCTGATTTATCATAGATGCTTCATCAATGATAACAAAATTATAATCGGTGATTCTCGGAATTGCAATTGGATTAAACTTCGGGTCATTAGGATTGAAGTTATCAAGGTCTACATCTGGTCTGAGTCCAAGCAAGCTATGTAGGGTCTGTCCATCTTTGCGGGTCATATTCATCACAACCTTTTTAGCCTTATGGGTTGGTGCGCTTACCACCACGCCATAGCGATAGAAGTCCAGTACTTTTTTAATCATGGTTGATTTTCCTGTACCAGCATATCCTGCCAAAGTAAAAAAGGTCTGACCGTTCTTGAGCCAGTGTTTGATTTTATTGAGTCCATCAAACTGTTCGGCATTAAAGGTAATCAGCTTACCGTTGGATAGTCTTAGTTGATTGTCGAGAATTTTATTCGTTACTTGCATTCTTGAGAAGTTTAATAAGTTTTTTCAATTGTTTTAAATCACGGAACTTCAGTTCTTCGATTTCATAGACTTCAACAACATATCCACCCTTCACCTTTTCATCATTACTACATGAAATTAATAAACAATGGTTATTAATCTCATAAGTATAGTAATGATATCCCTGTTCTTTAGGTTTATTTTTTGGGTTCTCGACTTCCTTTTTAAAACCTAACCCACGTAAATCCTTTCCTTTTATTTTCATCATTTCTTTAATAAATTTAATTTTTCTTTTAGTGTCCAGATTCTTAGTGTACCAAGTCTTGCTATTTGTAGCTGTTCCTTTTCTGTTAAGCGTTTAGCACCTTTCTTGCGTTTAGCGTCTCTGACCATTTTTACACTGGTATAATTTTTATTATCCCACCCACAATACTTTTCAACCGTTAATATCCCACAATCGTCTGGTACAAATTCTTCTACTTTGGGTAGCAATTCCTTTGGAAATGCGTAATATAATTGAACTATACGATTCCGTCTGTCTTTATGACCGTGTTTCTTTTTAAAATCAGCCATCATGTCAGACTTGCTTCTTTTAATCTCTACTTCAAATCCAAACCCAGACTTTCTAATTAAAAACAAATCACATTCGTGACTAAAAAAACCCCATGACAGATTTGGTACAACGATGTGTGTTCTGATGCCAAAGTATTTTGCAATAGCAACTTCCATTTCTGCTGTGGTAACTGGTTTCGGTTTTGCTCTACTTCCTTTAACTGCCACTTATTCTGTTTTAATAAAATATTCACTTAATTCTCTGTTCCAAGATAATGATAATTCATTATTTGATAACAGCTTTAAGTTATTTATTTTGTTTTCTTCAACAACTCTTTTCATCATGCCTGTAAAGTTAGCAAAATTCCAGTTTAAAACAATAGGAATTTTCAAAGGAATCAAAGTATTTTTCACAAATCCGAATTGTAGGTCGTTTTCAATGATTGCCATATTATATTTATCACTGTAATAATCTTGAATTTCATTGAATAATCCCAGAGTCTGGTCATCAGATAATCTGTTGTCTTTCGCCCATTGTGTTTTATAATCGATAACCGAAAAGCTATCTGTTTCCAGTAATGGACTTAATTTTATTGAGTCGCAATATGGGTAGACCGCATTATAAAATTCAATGATATCAATCAGACAATCATTATTACCAAGAAAGATATTGTTGTTAATTCTGACTTTGACCCCATATTTCTTTGCTGTTTCGTATATTTTCTTAATATCTGAGACCCTTATAACATATTTTGAATTCGTGATTTGCTTCTGTTTATCAACATCAATATTCATAAATGAGATATTAAGATTTGTCAATCCAGCACTCAGTACTTCTTCCCGATAAGCATCATCTGTTGCTAATCTAATCCCATTTGTAGTCATGACTATCTTATCCAGATTTAATGTTTTTAACCACGTAATCATTGGGATAAGCATTTTACTCATGGTCGGTTCTCCACCAAGCACAAGAACTTCTCTAACATTCATATTCTTTACAGCAAAAAGTACTTTCTTTTTGAATGTTTCGAAATCAGCATTTAATTTTTTATGAATTAAGTCCGCAATACAGAAATTGCAGTTAGCGTTACAATAGTCGGTTAAGACTATATCCAAATACGGTTCTTTGTTTAATAAATATGTCTTTCCATTATTAATGAATGCAGTATATCTATTATCTCCAAATTTAAAAACTTCATATTCAGATATTTTCATCCTGTAATTCTTTTCGTTTATAATTGACATGTTTGAATACGTAATCGGTTTTACTTTTCATCCAAACAGTTTCACCTGTAATAGTAAAGTCGTTAATTAATTTAATAACTGGAAACCTTTTATCGCCTTCGGGATATGTTTTATTCACCCAAGTGATGATAGCTTCATCACAATAATCAATTAACTGCTCGTAAATGCTTGCACCCCCAATGACATAAATTTTATCGAAATCATTTCTACCGTTACCAAGCAATTCCAAAACAACATCGAGTCTTTTGAATTGATAATAACCCTTTGAAGGTAACTCTTGAATATAATCTCCACCATTCAAAACAATGAACTCCCTGTCCTCGTGTGCTTTAGGTGGGAGTGTTTTGAAGGTGGTTGCACCAACCAGCAACATATTACCAATGGTGGTTTCCCTGAAGTGTTTAAAGTCTTCGGGTATTCGCCAAGGAATGTTGTCGCCAATGCCAATTACACCATCCACACTAACGGCAGCAATTATTATGAGTTTCATTTTTTCCATCACAATATAACAAGGTGTATTAATAAGAAGATAACCACCGCAATGAATAGTGCAATACCAAGAGTTTGTAGGGTTTTCTTCATAATTCTCCTAATTATTTTTTATTTTAACCATCAAATACCGACTTAAAGTTTTGTCTAAGACGAGAAACAGTTAAATGTTTTTTTGTTATTAGATGCATATAATGACTATTTTTACTTACAAGTGCAATTATAGATTCCGCATAACAACCATCAAAAACCTGAACAGCTTCGGTTTTCCAAGAAAATTTCTTATTCCTTTCTGGGTTATCATAAAGTTCACCAAGATAATTTAGTGCAACTCTTACTATATCGGTTTTTGAAATATATTTAACTTTAAATTTTTTCCATTCATTTCCACAATGATTGCAATGGTTTACTTCTCCCGTATCAACCTCCATATTTCCTACCACAGAACCAAAACCCAGATAAAAACTTCCACTCACTTTTCCTTTTCCTTGCACCTGTCTGATTTTATCTACAATATTGTTACCATCCTTTCTCGTGTGACAATTAGGACAAATACTATCGTGACTCTCTCTGGCTTCCTTCTGGTCTTTATATTCAGAACTGGCTATTTTATCGCAACGAACCATAATCTCCTGAACATCGACTATAAGTAAAGCCTGTTGTTCTTTTGTAGGAAAATATAATAGTTTACGTAAGTTCATTATGCTAATTTTTTGTCTCTTGTCAATTCTCGTAAAAACACATTTTTTACACCACCAATGAAACGCACCCATTCCTTATAATATTCGGGAAACATTTCCAGATGTGTTTCGGGGTAAAGTCTGAGTTTAATCCAGAAATCAGGATTATTTTTCTGTGCTTCATCCTTTGCCTTATCATACATTTTAATGTTAAGAAGCCAGTCAACGAAGTCAGGATAATCCTTTCTATTAAATACTCGTTCATCAACAATGATGCTAAGTGCAGTAAGGGCATGATTCAAGTCAGGTTCAATCATAAACGCAAACTCAATATCGTTATCTTGCAACTGGTCGCCAATTAAATTCAGACTGCCAGCAGGAATCATTTCAAAGTCTCTTTGGTCATTTGTTGTACCACCATTTAATATAATCCAAGTCTCCCATTTTTCTAAGAAATCCCAAACAATATGATTTGGATTATGTCTTCCGTACTTCAAGCAATGCCGACCAAGTGCATGACCAGCTTGAATTCCCTGCTGAATTGGACTTATGTTATAAGGTACGAAGAAGTACATCCTGAGTTCCAAATCAGCAGTAGTATAGTTCTGAGCAGGGAGTGAACGGTCAGTAAAGTTCTCTTTGTAGTCTTCACTATATTCTAATTTATCTTCCATTATATTTGTATTTTGGTAATTATACGGAAATAATCGTAAAAATGTTACAATTATTCGTGGATAGGTATGAATTTCAATAAAAATTCTCTGTCCTGAGTAAAGGTAGGGCAGTCATCAGCAACCCAACGTGAACGAATTACTGTTTGAAAAGAATCCACAGGTGGTACACCTTCGGGTAATTTAGTGGCAGGAACTACTTCATATTGTTGTTTGAAAACGAACCTTCCACGTTTTTCCTGTGGTGTAAAGTCATTCCAATTCTGACCCTTCTCGTGAATCATGTCTTGTTGCTGACTCATGTTCTTTCCATTGAGTTCCTTGCTACTGTAAAGTGTCTGAGCAACACTTGAAATTGAATTACGAACGGTGTCCTGTTGTCTCCAGATGAAGTAGTTCTCAACCTCAACATCTGAGGGAATTGTAAAGGTACGTGCATCGAACTCAGCGAGTTTCTGTTCAGAAAATTTATCCAGCCATTCGCCAGTAGTATCTTCGATATGAACATTGAGGTTTTTATCAAGAACGACTGAATTGTTTAAGAGTCTTATCATTCTTAATCTGTTAAATATTGCTGTTGCCATACTTGCAGCTACACTCACAATTTTCTGGATGTTACCATCAAACCAAGCATCGGTCTGCAGAGTATCGAAGTCTGTCATAAGCACAGAGATTTCATCTGACTGTACGAATGCGAACTTAGCACCTTGAATATTTTTACAGAGGTAGCAAGCAGTAGCATCCATATCAGCCATTAAATCGGCATCAAATGGTCTTTGTAGTCCACGTGTGTAAGTGTGAAATGCTTTGCCATCAATTCGGATTATTGTATATGTTCTGCGAGGAAGCAGGATTCTTGTCCTGTTCTCGTAGTTCTTTTTCATTCTGTCGCCTAATTCGTCTCTCATTATATTGATTTTAGTTTTAATATTTTTGTTTTAGCATCCCATGATTCAATTTTATAATTAAACCCTTCGCTTCTTGGGAATCTTGTTTCTGTGTCACCAAATCTATTTTTAACGATTTTACCATCCAAATAAGCAATATCGCTTGCATATAACATAAACAATTTCTTGAGAGTGAAATCTCTCTTCGTTAATAATCTTGCTCCTTTTAAATAAGCAGCATATGCTTCTTCAACATTTCTTGATGACTGATAACTCTTTGCGAACTTCGCAAATTCAATCATGTCTTTTCTACTGTAACGTCCCATTATTTTAATTTGTTTTGAAGTTTTTGTTTAAAAAGTTTCACAGTCACACCACCAATAGCTTTCCCAACTTCCTTGCTTTCCACGATTTCATCACGACCTTCACGGTATACGTCTTCAATCATAGCTTTGATGATGTCGCCCATTGCTTCCATGTTAACATCTTCTGGAAATTTCTGTAATACGTGTTCCAGACGCATGTTTGTTACCCATTCCTCGGCAATTTCCTTGGCATCACTAAGAACTTTCAGTTGTTCAGGACTTACCTCACGCTTGGTTTTGGTCTCACCAAATTCCTCTGGCTTATATTTGCAGATGACACGTTCACCATTATTGATACGCATTTCCACCAGTGGACGCAATACAATACCTTCACGTTTCTTATCAGAACCACATCCATTACGATATGCTTGCACACTTGGTGCATCCCTGTGTTCATTGAATGTCTCTAAATCTACAAGTATTTTAGCATAGGGAACGAATTCAATATTGAATTGCTGACACACATCATGGGCATTAGGTACGTTAAGCCACACAAAACCTACCTTAACATCAAAACCAATGAACTTAGAAACTTTACCATAAGTATGTGACATACCCTGAGTTTTTCCACCGTAGTGTTCACCGAAAATAACCACGTCTTGGTCAGGGAAAACTTCTTCGAACTTTGCTTTTAGAAAAGCTTCGTCAAACATTGATACAAATACCTGATGATTTTCACCTGTGAAGTAATTAATTTGTTTGGTTTCGAATTTCCAACCAATGTGTGCAGACGTGCCATGAATTTTTTCCATAGCATAACATTCCTTAAATAAAAGGATTGTCTGGTCTTTGTAAAGATTATCTATATGTAAGTATCCCATAATTATTTTTAATTTAAAAAACCAGTTTTGTCTTCATCAAACTGGCAAACTTAGGTTTGCGAAATCTTTCCTACCTGTCGTTCCTTCTTTTTGGCATTCAGACCGTAAGGCATGTAACCTATCAGGCACGTTATCCGACATTTCAACACGAAGCCACCGTGTTAGGATTCGAGCGCAGGTCGGGATTCGAACCCGAACTATAAGAGGTATTGGTGCACCTTCCCTCAGATAGACTCCGTATTCCCTACGGTACTTTCGCCAGTTCAGTCACCCACGCATATATTAAAGAACAAATGTATATAATCTAAAGCAGATTTGCAATATATTTCACACTTTCTTTACTTTTTTTCATTTCAGTTTGAATTAGTTTAGCTAATGTAGCTCTTTCATCATCAGAATATGCAATCCTATCTTTAAAAAATATTTCAAGAAGTGCCACAAGGTTCAATGAAGGTGTGAGTTTGTTTCGGATATCAGCACCAACAACGCCAGTTTCAATTAGTTCGAATTCCACGAGTTCCACTTTATCCCAATCCAAATCAAGACCCTCATAGTAATCATTTCCTTCAACATATTCTATCAGACCTTCCAGAGTTGCTGATTCTGGATATAATTTAGGGATTTCTGATGTAAAAACCTGTGGCTCACCGCCATATTCCTCAATCAGAACGAATTCTTGGAAGTGATTGAATTCTTTTTTGTAACGTAATGCTTTAACCTTCATCGTAGTAATAATTTTCGGTTTTTACTTTCTCTCCACAACCATCACATTGGAACACGTGATATTGATGCGGACTACTTTTACCATCCACAACACTATAACTCAATCCTGTTGTGGCTTCTTTATCGTCATCAATATTGAAATGTTTTAGCTTAACATCGCCACCACAATGCTTGCATGTATAGACGTAGCGTTCAAAACAACGAGGAATGCCAAGTAAAACTTTTCCATTGAGGTCTGTCACCCACACCCTGTCAAAACCCTTGGTTTCCCAAGTGAATTCTTTTTGACATTCCCTGCATCTACATTCTGTCCATGTATGATTACGGTCAACACCAAAATAGCCAACCAGAGTACTTCGAGTACCAAAGGTTTGAACTTCTTCAGTTCCACAATAAGGGCAGAAGATTGATTTACCTACGAGAGTCTCGTCTGGTCGTTCTGTTACTAATTCTAAAAATTCGTTCATCTTATTTTCTTTTTAATCTAAAATTCTTTCCCTGTTCCTTGGCTCTTTTCTTCCAAGCAGCAATAATTTCCAGACCAATTGTTTCTGCCATATACTCGGCATTAACACAATATGGTAGACTTTTGTGTTGAATCTCTTTACCATTGGCGGTTGCCACACCATACCAGATATTCTGTCCAGCTTTCACCAGACCATCGTGTTGCTTCAACTCGACCTCAACAATAAGTTCTTTCTGTTCTCGGTCAAGCGTGTACTTCTGACTGTATGTGCCTTGTAGTTTCATGTTTCCATTCAATATTATCGGTGAATTTGTGTACACCATTACTATATTTCACATCCCCATACTGTTTTGCAAACCTCAATATCTTTTCCATAACACGATATTCCATTCGTTGGATATCGTAGTTAGGCAGTGCATTTGTTGCTGGATGTATGTGTTCTCGTTCCCCACACTTGGGACACACCATCATAAATCCATTCATATGCCAAGTGTCACCACCCATACAACCATGTGGTGTTTCGTACCAGTAATATCTACAAAACTGAATATTTCTGGCTTGAGTACCCTTACCACAACTCTTACACTTCACCACAGTACGCTCAGTTACTTTGGGTTCATAATTGGTTAACCCTTCTCTAACCTTCTCGTAGCGTTCTTCGGCAACACGAATTGCCTTTTTAGCTTTTTCCAATTCATCGATTGGTGTTGGTATCTCAAATCTATACATTATATTGTTTTTAACATATTTTGAATATCTGCTATTATCTCTTTTGTTCTCTGTAAATCTTCTTCATTATCGTCACCAATCTCACAAACAGGGTGTGGATATTTCTCTCGTATCTCCTTGTTATTAGGAAAACCACAATCTCCACTACTTTGTTCCCATATGCATTGACCACTATAACACATTATATATCTTCTCTAAAGCGTAAGCCAACTGGAAATCTGGGGAAACCATACTTGGTATAACCCTGAAACTTAACTGTGAGAATCTTCCCAACAACAAGTGAGGGGTCTTCTGCATATTTAGTGAGTTCATCCATGTTACCCTTTAGCTTGCAATCAAATGTTCCCACATCAGGAATTTCACAAGTGAACACCGCTTTACCTGCCATGCTCCCCTTCGTGCCGACTTTAATTCCAACGATTTTGAATTCAGCATCGTCAAATTCTTTGATTTTTTGCAGGTCATATGAACGCTTGTTCACATACAGACCGTCCATGTTCCTGACAATTGCGCCTTCATAACCTTCTGCAAGGAAGTGTTCGAATGCTTCCATGAGTTCATCTTCGTCATTAACCACAAGGGTTTCAACAATATTTACAACAGTATTTTTGAAGAACGGCTTCAAACTCTGTAGGAATTCATTGCGTTCCTTATTTGTCATGGTCGGATGTGGGAAATCATATACGTGATATTGCACAATTTCACAACCCGCTTGTGGTACTTCCTGACGAATAAACGAACTGAGTTCTTCAAACCTGTTATGGTATTGATGATTGTAAAGTTCACCATCCAGTCTTTCCACACCAACCCTCTCAAGTACCTCTATAATATGAGGCATACTTGTGATTGGCTTTCTGGTTCTCGACCATAAGGATGTTTTTTCATCTTTTTGTGAAGTACAACGATGACCATCGAGTTTCGGTTGTGCCAGTGCAGGGAATTTGATTTTATGTCCTTGTTCACTGTATTTGTGTGCGAGAATCGGGAATATTCCACCTTCGATTATATCATCGGTTTTTCCAGCTTCTGCATCATCAATGGTTTCAACATAACCCTTTTTGAGTTGTTTCTTCCATCTGGCTTCGGCTTGTAGTTCAGCTTGTTGTAGTGCTGAAGTTTCATTAGCCTTACCAGTGTTCTTGCCTTTAAGAACCTGTTCTTGGCTTTCCTGAATCTTGCCACCAACCTGACCATAATTATTTATAATGGTAGGAATACCATCGATTTCATCAACACTTACAGTCCATTCCTGAATTTTACCTGTGCTGGTTTTCTTGTAAAGCTTTGGAAATTCTTTCATATTATTTTCTTTTTTTAATGTCACCTGAAAGGGTTTTTACACTCCCTGTTACGTTTTCGCATTTAACATCACCACTAACGGTTTGAATATTGCCACCAACATTCCCCGCACATTCAATGTCACCACTGGTGGTCTGAACGTTTCCCTGAACTTCACCACACTGAATATCACCACTGGTGGTCTGAATTGTTTTTGCATTACCACTTACTACAATTTTTTCACAGTAGTCGGCACTGACTTTATCCACATTACCTTCAATCATAATGTTAACCACTTTGGTGTCAGGTGTAACGTCCTTGCCGTTCACCGTAACCTTATTACCTTTTATGACAACAGTACTACCTTCGTACTTCATGCCATTAATATTAACGCTTGCCATAATATCATCAAATAAATTGTCAAATAATTTTTTCATCGTAGCTGTTATACGGAAATTATTTTGGGAATGTTACAAAAATCACGAGTTATTTTTCCTGAGATATTCTTGAAACCATCTGTACAACATGTACGGGTATATTTTATGGTCTGCAAACCCATAGAGTCCACAGCTAAAGAAATCATGTGCTTCAATCACAAAGGTTCTATTAAACAACGAACCATCTACTTCGACAATGGGTTTAACACCCACATCCAGAGTATATGCAATGGGTGCTGACTTATATTCATGAATCATATAAAGAATTCTTCTGACATCAGGAAACATACTGAAAACCCCACTGTAATTCTGTAATCCAACCAGTTTACCTTGATACACAAAACAACGCCATTCACTTTCGATGTCAATGACTTCAGAAAACTGATAATTTCCTTCTGGTAACAGATATTTATTATCAATAACTTCTTTAAATCCTTTGATGTGGTCATTGGATTTAACGAATCGTTCATCCAATATATCATCCATATCGTAATGAGGACCGTTAAAAATTCCACGGTCAGCAAAATCAAACAATTCCTCTGGCACGTTTATTGGCTTTGGTGTTGGTACACCGAATCGTTTCATCCATGATAGTACGAATTCCACACTTCCAACTGGCACATAATGCTCATGAAATGGACTGAAAAACCAGATATTATCATTGGCAAGACAATTGATATATTTTACAGTTATACTATCATTGTCATTCTGTAACCATTTCTGAAATCGAATGCTTTCCAATAACGTAAAGCTAAAATCGTGAACGACTTCTTTATTTATTTTTTGAATTAAGAATCTCATTATGATTGTTTTTTGGTGAGAAATTCGGGTCGAGCCAATAGACTGTTGGTGCTGCGTCATCATCACCACCATACATTTCTTTCACGTATTCCTGACGAGTATCTTCCCAGCTTCCAAAATCATACCACCAACCTTCAGGTAGGAATTGTTTGGCAGCAGCTTCTGTTTCCTGCTTACCTTTAAAGATAAAGGTTTCTTCACACAGCAATACTGTAATACCAATTGGTTTGAAACCTGCTGCACGAACTTGTTTCAGCAACACACTATTTGGTGTTCCATAATTTTGGCTGATTTCTTCTAATTCGCCATCGTAATAATCAAACATATTATATGGTATTAAATTCGATACAAATATAAGAAAAGAAATTTAAAATCCAAGAAAGTATTTATTTTTTTAATACTTTGTAACATAATTCAAAAATAATTCGTATAATTGTAAAAAATTAAGACATGCTGATATTAGCAATACAACCCTTTGTCTGGGTATTAGTGGGAATGGTTGTACTTCCCATCGTTGTATTCAAATTAATAAGTTTGAGTGCCAACGGCTTTTTTGATAAATTTAAAAGAAAAAAATAATGGAACTTGATTTGAAAGCATTTAGCGAATTCGCAAGAAAAGCACATGACAAAGCCAACTGCGAATATGATGGTAAGAACTATTATACGCACGTAGAGATGGTTGAAGACGGTATCGATAAGTACGAAACTGTTTTTAAATCACATGTTGATTATCGTATTGCACGTGCTGGTGGTAGTGGTCATGACCTTATCGAAGACGCACAATTGACTTTTAATGATGTCAAAGCAGCCTCAAACAGACGTGTTGCACAAATTGTGTTAGCTGTTACGGATGTTCATGAAGAAAACCGTTTATTACGTCATCTCTTCACTATGGGTAAAACTGTGAAGGATTATATTGCAATCATCGTGAAGATGGCTGATATGCGTGCAAATGGTATGTATAGCAAAGAACATGGTAGTCAAATGTATGATGTTTATGTTGAAGAATATCTATATCGTAGACCCATTTTTATGAAAGCATTGAAATGGTATATGAGGCATCTGGATGCCGAGACTCTGAAAGAGTTCTGGGATGAACTCGATGAAATACATGAATTTAAAAAGCAAGTGTAATGCTTGCTTTTCTCATTTTAATACAGTACTTTTACACAATTATTAATTAAAAACAAATAATATGGAATACACTGATGTAATGCTCGACCTCGAAACGATGGGCAACAAAAGTAGTGCAGCTATTGTTTCAATAGGTGCTGTCGAATTCAATCTACTGACAGGTGAAACTGGACGTGAATTTTATAAAGTCGTTGACTTACAGTCATGTCTGAACGTGGGTCTAAAAGCTGAAGCAGGTACTATTTATTGGTGGTTGCAACAAAGTGAAGAAGCTCGAAAAAGAATCTGTGTAAAAGGTGAACACATTTCAAAGGTGTTGGGAGATTTTAATTTCTGGATGCAAGACTGTGTTGAGAAGGTAAAGATTTGGGGGAACGGTG
>Ga0307379_10006807_pt1 | contig 15642 bp, 11 predicted proteins | sample UN2MG_FD_202237 | JGI IMG/M metagenome (GOLD analysis project Ga0307379, IMG submission 202237) | Soil microbial communities from Risofladan, Vaasa, Finland - UN-2 | ecosystem: Environmental > Terrestrial > Soil > Coastal area > Acid sulfate soil | place: Finland: Risofladan, Vaasa | collected... | reverse complement strand
CCAACGGCCTCTTCCAGCGCCGACCCGTCTTCCTCGGTGTCCGACCGCAGGCCCTCCGGCGGCACGCCCAACTCCCCCGCAACCAGACGACCTTTCTGCCGGGGCTTCCCGGCGCGCTTCGTCTGCTGTCCGATCCGTGCGGCCTGCCGCTTGTCGATCACACGAGTGATCAAAACCACCACCATCCCCACCATCATGGCAATGTACCCCGCGAACACGATCGGCTGACCCGGGTCGCGCGACACGCTCAGATAGCTGACCGTCTGCCCGCCGCCCATGTTGTACGCCGACTGAAACAGGTTGTACCCGCCGTAGCTGATCGGGTGGTTCATGCTGATCACCTGGTCCTGCTCTCGGCCGGTGGACGGATCGGTGATAGTCACGCGGCTTTCGAACGAGCGCGGCCGCCTGGTGCCCGGATAGGTCCCCAAGTGAAACTGGTTCAGCTTCAGGGCGAATCCCAGCGGCAGGCTCTTGTTCGCGTAGCTCAACTCGTACGTCGCCCCACCCAGGGTCTCCCGGCGAGGGCTGAACCTCTGCACCCAGACCTCGCGGCTCTGCTCGGACGCCGTCAGCTTCACCAGTATCGCCGGCACACGAGTCTCGCGGGTCTCCTCCGGCACCGCCATCGTCCAATCGACCTTGGCCTGATCGAACCGCTGAAGCACCGCGAACTTATAACCGGGCCACGGAGTCTCCACGGGCTCTCCGATCTTCAATTCCCGTACGACCGCCGGCACCCCGTCGCGACTCAGCCGCGCCAGCAGCGCTCCCTCCGGCCCGGCGATCACCTCGATCGGAGCACGCGGGCCTGCCTCCTCGGCCACCACGAACGTCAGGTCCAGCCCTTCGATCGCCCCCTCGCCCTGCAGCGAGCCGAACTCGGGAAACTTCGCGAACGCCAGACGCTTCGCCGTGCCGGCCGGCCCCTGGAACTCGACCTCGATCGCCGGGTTCACCGGCCGGTCGGATGCGTTGATCAGTTCCTTGTCTTCCACCTTGGCGTGCGGCAGGTACCGCAGCACCCGCGCCGTGTAACCCGTCTCGCCAAGCGGCACCGCCTTCTCCAGCCCGTCCTCTGCCGGGAACTTGTAGCTCAGACCCTGGTACTCGATCTCCACTCGTCCCTTCGACCCGGCTCCCTCACCGGACGATTGGGCCATTAACTGTTGTACTTCCGCCTCGTCGGCCGCCACCCGCAGGTCAACCTCCAGCTCGCCCGGACCTGCCGGCTCCCCGGCGAACACCCACGTCGGCTCATCTCGGCCCGTCGCCGACAGCGAGACCTCGACGGCCAGGCGCGGCTGCGGGTTGTCGTTGGTGACCTGCTTCGACCAGACACTGTCGGGAAGATACCGCTGAATCTCGCCCCGCAGGTCCCCGAGGCTCACCCTCGGAGCCTTTGGCCGCTCCGCCACATCCAGGCCGCCAAACGCCCGGCTGGTCAGGTCCGCGGTGGCGCGGGTCTCATCGCCCACGTTTTCGATGGTCAGCACGTCGTGCGAAACAGTGAATCGCTCGGCGGACTCCCCTTCCACCAGTCCCAAACGCCCGTCGATCCCCCATCCCCCGGTCACCAGCGCGCCCCCCAGCGTGACCAGGATGCCGCCGTGGGCGATCACGAACCCGATGTGCCGCTTGGTGAACGGAAACCGCAACAGGGCCGCCGCCAGCACGTTCACCGCCAGCAGCCCCAGCAGCAGCTTGAACCACCACGACTCGTAAAACTGGGTCAGCGCCCGCTCGGGCCCGTGCATCGATTCGACCACAGTGGCGCAGGCCATCCCCACCAGCAGCAGAACCAGCAACACCGCCGCAAACCACAGCGACCCCACAGAACGCAGAATGGAACGTGACGGGCTCATGCAGCTCCCTTGTGTAAACCCCGATTCCCGGCCCTATACGACCCCGCGGCCGGCTTGGCGGCCGCGGTTCGCAACCCATATTCTCTGCGGAAACCGCCTTCGCTGCAAGCTCTCCCGCGAAGCGGCCCATTGCCGCCCGGGCGACGCAGGGGCTGCTTTCACACGCCCGGGCCGCCGCCAGGCGTGCCCAACATCATCGGGAACACTGATTCCGGCAACTGGAAGGCCGTCACCCGGCTATGGTTCGACGCGCCGCACGTAGTACGCCACGCCGGCCACGAAGAACAGAACCCCCAACGTGACCGCAAGAGTATAGTACCAGGCATCGATGTCCGGGTGTTCCGGCCCCAGGAAGTACAACAGCAGACAACCGGTGATGAACGGCGGCACGAAGCCCAGGCCCGTCGCAATCGCCGGGCTCGCCACCAGGCACGAGCCCAGCCACGCAGAACCAAACAGGTACACCGACAGCGCCGCCAGGAACACAAGCGTGTCCCCCTGCACGTCCCCCAGGTGCATCGCCAGCTCCTCCGGAATCCGGGCCGTCCGCGGCGCCAAAACGTAGATCACGCCCAGGTTCACCAGCCAGACCGCCAGACCCGCCCCGATCGCCAGAACGGCCTTGCTGGTGATGATCGCCCGCCGCGACGGCGGCAGGTAGGCCAGGAACTCGGCCGACCGGTCTGCCCGTTCCCCCGCGATCGCGTTGCCGCCCAGCATCACCATGGTCAACAACGAAAACGAAAGGCTGGCCAGACCGATCGTGGTCAACTGCTGCGGCCAGGGGCGGGGCAGCGCCCCGAACACGCGCTCCGAGTAGAAGTTGACCGGCACCGCGATCAGAAACGGCCCCACCACCAGCACCGCCCCGACGATCAGCACGAGCCCGTTCACCCGACAGTCCTTCCACAGCAGCGCTTTCATCGCCTTCATGCCGACGCCCTCCGCCCTTTCACGAAGTCCTTGAACACGTCCTCCAGGCCGAGGTCGATCACCTCGATGCTGTCCACGGCGTACTTGCCTCGCACGAACTCCAGCGTGGCCGGCGAGAACCCGCGGACCGTCAGCAGCCACTCGCGATGACCGAACCGCTGCCAGATCGTGCCCTCCGGCACCTCGCCCGGCGTGCACCCGTCCCGCAGCACCGCCCGGATCCGCTTGGTGCCGGTCAAGAGGTCCTCCGTCGGACAGTCCACCAGCAGCCGACCCTCGTAGATGATGCCCACCCGGTCGGCCAGACGTTGCACGTCGCTCAGCGTGTGGCTCGAGAACAGCACCGTGTTCTGCCGTTCGCAGATCGTCCGCAGCACCCCGTCGAGAAACTCCTCCCGAATGATCGCGTCGAGCCCGGACGTCGGTTCATCCAGAATCAGCAGCTCCGGCTCATGGGCTACCGCCAGAAGCAACGCCAGCTTGGCCACCATCCCCTTCGACAGGTGCTTGACCTTCTTGTTCGCGTCCAGCTCGAACAGCCTCAACAGCTCGGCGCACAGCTCGTCGTTCCAGGTCGCGTACAGGCTCCGGCAGAAGCCGATCACCTGGTGCACCCGCATCCAGCGGTAGACGTAGTGCAGCTCTGGCACGTAGCCCACGCGTTGTTTCATGCCCGCCGGGTCCGCCGTCACGTCGATGCCCAGCACGCGCGCCTCACCGCACGTCATCCGCAGGTTGCGCATCAGCATCCGGATCGTCGTGGTCTTGCCCGCGCCGTTCGGACCGATGAAGCCGAACGTGCTGCCCTTCGGAATGCGCAGCGTCAGGTCATCCACGGCCGTGGTCCTGCCGAACCGTTTGGTCAGGCCGGCTGTCTCGATAGCCAGTTGGCAAGATGCGTTCGCCACCATGCTCAGACCCTCACTCGTCGTTGCTCCCCCACTCCTTTGTTGACTCGGACAACGCCTTTTCAAACGTGCCGCGTATCCGACCCGCCGGCAGGCTGGCGGCCCGACCCACCTGAATGCCCTCGGCGAACCGTGCCCGGACCGCCGCCTCCGACTTGTCCTGCGCCGAGGCCGCTCCGTTCTGTGACACGAACGCACCCAGCCCCTTGCGCGTGTGGAGCAATCCCTGCCGTTCGAGTTCCTGATACGCCCGCTGAACCGTGTTGGGATTGACCACCAGTTCCAGGGCCAGCGCCCGAATGGACGGCAGCGCTTCTCCCGGCCGATACACGCCCGCCGCCACCAGACCGCGGACGTACTCGACGATCTGCTCGTAGAGGGGCACGTGACTCGTGGGATCAACCGACACCGCCGGGCACCTCCGCAACATCGCCCAACTGTACTACCTAGCTAGTACAGTATGTCAGCGCCCGCCCCACAACGCAAGCCCCACCCGCAGAATCTCTGTAATTATCTGTCAAAAAATGGGTTACGAATCGGCGCCCCAACTCCAGCGCCTCCGACGGCGGCCGAGGCGTCACGGATCACCCAGCGTCAGCAGCGAGATCTCCGGCCGGGCACCGAACCGCACCCGAGACGCGTGCCCGCGCTCGCAGCCCACGCCGCGGCTGACGTACACCCGCCGCCCGTCCAGCTCGTGGTATCCCCCGGCCCCCACCTCGCGCGGAACATCGGACGCGATAAACGGCGGCCCAAAAAACGGAATCTGCACCTGCCCCCCGTGCGTGTGCCCCGCCACCACCAGGTCGATCCGCGAGTCCGGCGCCAGCCCCAGCATCACGTCCGGCGCATGCGACAGCAGAATCCGGATGTCGGCCGTCCACGGTGCCCACTCCAACTCGCCCACCACGCGCCGGGCGGCCTCGCGCCGATGGGCAAGCTGCACGCCCCCGATCGTCAGCCACCGATCACCGACCTCCCCGTGCACCACCTCGTTGTACAGCAACCGCACTTGGGTACCGTCTAGTACGCGCTCCACGCGCTCCAGCCCGTCCACGTCACCCTGCACGAAGTACACGCCCCCCGGGGCCGACAGCCGCGACAGAAGATCGCGCAGCGCCGGCAGCTCCCGTTCGAACATCTCGTCGCTGCCTTGAAACAGATCGCCGGGCATCAGGATCACATCCGGCGCCAAGGCCATCAGACGCGCGACGGCCGTCCGCTCATAATCCGTCACCTGCGCCGTCTGAATGTCCGACAGCACGCCGATGCGGATCGGCCCGCTCCCTTCCCGCTCGACCGGAACCGCAATCCGCGCCGTCTCCAGTTGCAGCCGAAACGGCTCGATGTACGTGGCGTACACGCCCGCCGGTCCCAGCGCCACGCATACGCACGCCAGTGCCCGCACCGGCCCCAAAACGCGCCGCCACGGCCCACGTCCCCACCTTCTCCGGCCTGCCAGGAGCACGCCCACTCCCATCGCCGGCATCAGAACCACGATGTCCAGATAAACCAGATGGATCAGCCCGAAGAACCGAAACCCCCAGGACTGCAGCACCAGCCACTTGCCCACGAACACCGCGCCGGTGACCACAGCTGTCACAAACACGTCGGACAGACGGATCGCCACCGGCCCGTCACCCTCGCCCGCGCGCCGCCACGGCCGGAACAACACCGCCCCGGCCACAACCGCATCCACCAGCATGGACGCCCAGAAGATGAACGTGGGTGTATCCGACAAAATCATCCAGTTCGCCCTACGGGTCTCGCCGCCCATCGGTGTATACGACCGATGCGCCCGGAAGGTCGCTCAGGGCGCCTACGTGAAGTGACAGGTCAAGACGCTCCCCCCGTCGGCGCACCGGATCGATGTTTTGCCGCTTAGCCGTTGCGACGCTCTGCCGTTTAACTTTACGCCGGCACGTTCGGCCCCGGCAGTTCCACGTCCCGGGCCAGCAGCAGCGGGCCGATCTCCGCCTCGACCGCCTCCAGAATACTGTTATCCTCGATCAGCTTGCGGATGGCCTCGATGTCCGGCCACAGCACCCGGTCATCCACCAGCCTGGGCACCTTCGTCCGGATCACGTCGTACGCCACGCCGGTCCCCTTCCCCGGCCGGCGACCCTCGTGGAACTCGAACGCCTGGGCCGCCGACATCATCTCGATCGCCAGCACCGCCCGAACGTTCCGCAGAATCTCACCGCACTTGCGCACCGCGATCGGACCCATGCTGACGTGGTCTTCCTGGTCGGCCGACACGCTGATCGAGTCCACCGAAGCCGGATGCGAAAGCACCTTGTTCTCCGATACCAGCGACGCCGCCGTGTACTGGGCCACCATCAGCCCCGAGTTCAGCCCCCTCCCTTCCACCAGAAAGGCCGGCAGCCCCGACAGCGTCGGGTTGAGCAATCGGTTGGTATGCCGCTCGGAAAGGTCGGCCGCCTCCGCAAGGGCGATGCACAGGAAGTCAGCCACCATGCCGATCGCCTGCCCGTGGAAGTTGCCCGCCGCGAAGTAGGCCCCTTCCTGATCGCCGTCCGCCCCGTAGAACAACGGGTTGTCCGCCGCCGAGTTTACCTCGATGTTCACCGTCCGCCGGACGTGCTCGACCGTATCGAACGACGCCCCCAGGGCTTGCGGCGTACAACGGATGCTGTAGCCGTCCTGCACCCGACCGGTCCGGTGGGCCATGATCTCGCTGTCGGCAAACAGACGGAGCAGGTTGGCCGCTACCGCGTTCTGACCCGGGTACGGGCGAAGCCGATGCACCCGTGGATCGAACGCCCGGGCCACCGCCCGCAACGCATCGCAGCTCATCGCCGCCGCGATCACCGCGTTCTTGAGCAACCGCTCGGCATCGTAGACCAGCAGGGCCGTCCCCCCGGTCATCATCTGCGAGCCGTTGATCAGACCTAACCCCTCCTTGTAGGTCAGGTCGGTCGGCTTGACGCCGGCCCGCTCCATCGCCTCGCCGCCCGGCAGCAGCTCGCCCTTGTACCACGCCCGGCCCTCGCCGATGGCCACCTCCGCGAACTGCGACATCGGCGACAGGTCTCCGCTGACCCCCAGCGAACCCTTCTCCTGAATGTACGGCACCACCCCCTTGTTGATCATTGCCAGCACGGTGTCGAACAGACTCTGCCGCACACCCGAGTACCCCTTGGCCAGCACGTTAGCCCGCAGCAGCATGGCCGCCCGAACCGCGTCCTCCGGAAACGGGTTCCCCGTGCCGGCCGAGTGGCTGTAGATGATCCGGCGGCTGAGTTCCGCGCTCTGCTCCGGCGATATCCGCACGCTGGCGAACTCGCCGATCCCCGTGGTCACGCCGTAGATGGCCGTCCCCTCGGCCACACAGCGTTCCAGGTAATCGCGCGAGCGCTGCATCCGCTCCCGAGCCTCGGGCAAGGCCGACACCTTGGCCCCTTGCCGTGCCACCGCCGCAATCTGTTCGATCGAGAGTGAGTTCCCGTCCAGCACGACGTCCATGTTGCGTCCCCTTGTCTCGCCTGATCAGAAGCCCGCCGCCACGCAACACCCAGCCCCAAGTGCCACAATGTCTCTCGCCTGACTCAGCCGCGAAGCGGCGCCAGTCCGCAGTCACCGGCGCCGGCTCCCCGAAACCTCAGCCGCGAAGCGGCGCAAGTCAGTAGCCAGGGGCGCAAGCCCCTGGACCTCGCCCGATTCGCGCGCCCAAGCCCCGAAGGGGCGGCAGAACGCAGCCGCAAAGCGGCGCCACTCAGCAGCCAGGAGCGCCAGCCCCTGGAAACCGCCCGCTGACGCGCGGCGGGCACCGCACCTCAACCACGTAGCATACCCACAGCCCCGCCTTTCCGCGAACGCCCGCTCACAAACGGGCGACAAACGTCGGGAACTTGCTGATAGGTTGGTATGATGGACGGGCAGGCTGTCTGCACCGGAACCCGACGTCACCGGCCCCCAGAGCTTATGGACGAACAGGCAAGAGCCGCTCAAGCCCACGCCGCCGCCGATGGCGATCAGGACGCCTTGCAGCGCCTCATCGTCCACTACCACGCGACATTGCGTGGCACTGTCGAGCGGGCCATCGACCCCGCCCTCCGCGCCCACCTCGACCCCGACGACGTCCTCCAGGAGGCCTACATCACCGCCTTCAAGCGGGTCGGCTCCTGCAACTTCGACGGCCCCGGCGGCTTCTACAAATGGCTCGAGACCATCGCCCTCAACGCGATCCGGCCGCAGCAGCGGGCCTTGCGGTCTCAGAAGCGTGACGTCGCCCGCAACGTCGCCCAGCGCCCGCGGTCGGCCACTTCCTACCCCGACCTGCTCCACCGCTTGGCCTCACCCGACAGCACGCCCAGCCGTCGCGTCGCCAGGCACGAGGCCACGGCCGCCGTCCTGTCCGCCCTGGCCCGTCTCACCGACGACCAGCGGGCCGTCATCCGCCTGCGCATCCTCGAGGACCTCCCCGGCCCCGAAGTAGCCGCCGCCCTCGGCAAGTCCGAAGCCGCCGTCCACATGCTAACCCACCGAGCCCTAAAACAACTCCGCCACCTCCTCGTCTCCATCACCCGGTACCTCAGTCACTCGTAGGCTATCCGCCGGGGGGCACCTCGTCGCGGTTGTCCGCACCCATGATCCAGGTACACTACCTTCATGAAGCCGACGGTCTATCTGGACTCTTCGGTGCCAAGCTATCATCTGCCGCAAGGCGATGATCCCATCATCCACGCCCGCCACCTGTTGACCCAGCGCTGGTGGGCCGATGAGCTACCGCGGTTCGACGTTTTCATCTCGCAGGTGGTCCTGGAAGAACTCGGCGGCGGAGACCCGCAGCGGGCCGCCCAACGGCTCGCGTTGGTTGAGGGGCTCCCCCTTCTCGACGTGAACGAGGAGGTCGAGCGCGTCGCCCGATTCTATGCGGACAACATGGTGATGCCCCGTCGCGACTTGCGCGATGCCTTCCACCTTGCCCTGGCGTCGGTACATGAGATAGAATACCTGGTGACTTGGAACTTCGCCCACCTGGCCAATGCCAGTAAGCGGACCCACATCGAGGTGCTGAACCGGCGGCTGCACCTCGTCTCGCCGGTGATTTGCTCACCCGAGGAGTTGTTGCTCGAGCCGTCGGAGTGAGGCAAAGCGGACCCATGCAACCCGACCCAGTCGTTGAGGAGCTGCGCGACCACGGTGCCCGCATTGCCGAGCACTGCGGTGGCGACGTCCACCGCATGGCCGAGCATTTCCGCCACGAGCAGGCCGCCCACCCGCAGCGCGTGACGCGCCGCCCCACTCCCGACGAAAAACGCGGACCTGAGCGGGCCGAACGGTAGACACCGACGCTCGGCCGGGCGCAGCATCATTCACCCACGCCTCTGACCTTGTCCCTGGCCCACGCCCACCGCCCACCCTCACCAGACCCCCGACCCACCGTTCGCCATTCGCCACTCCCCATTCGCCATTCGCTATTCGCTATTCTCCCTTCCCCCGCCACCGAGCCCTCGAACAACTCCGCCACCTCCTGGTCTCCATCACGCGGTACCTCAGCCGCGTATAGCAAGAGCAGAATCACCCTCTCCCGCGTTAGATCGACGGTTTGATGATCCTCGTCACCGTGACGAAGAGCTGTCGCCTGCGTGGCGTCAGCGCCGGGAGGCAGCCGTGCGACCCAATACCCCCCCTGGAACGAACGGACAACTGCCCGATTTGTTCGGCGCCAACCGCTGGCAAGAATTGGTTCAGCGTGCTGGCTTGGCTCCCCGACAGGGCCAGGTCGCTCGTCTGATCTGCCGCGGATGCAGCAACCACTCTTAGAGGAGGTCAGAACGATGAACGCCCATCTTCGAACCGTAGTTGTAGTGTCTGTTATCCCGCTTCTGGTGGGAGTTTGCACCGCCACGGCAGGTGATCTGAACCCGCCACCTGGGCCACTCACGCCAACAATGAAGACCCTCCTGGAAGTCGAGCCCCGGATTGCCATTAACGAGCAGAACACGCCGGGGGACAGCGATGCCGTTTTCGCCATCACAGAGCCTGGATCGTACTACCTTACCGGGGCGCTGATCGGCGTCGAAGGGAAGAACGGAATCCGCTTAAGCAGCGGGAACGTGTGCATTGACCTCGATGGATATGAGGTCGTTGGCCCCGGCTCTGGGGACGGCATTGTGAGTCCATACGGAGATGTCAAGGAGAATGTCACGATCCGTAACGGCATTGTGCGTGGGTGGACGAACGGCATCAGACTGGATCATACTTCGAGCGTGCACCTCCGAGATGTCGCCGTTTCTGAAAACGCACTTAACGGTATTTACACCGGCGGCCCCGGCATCGTCGAAGGATGCCTTGCCCGGAATAACGGGAGGGGAATCTCGGGATACGGGACAGTCACGGTTCGCAATTGCGTCGCGACGGAGAATCAGTTGCAGGGTATCGAGGTTGCCTTTTCTTGCGTGGTTGAGGGATGCATTGCCTTTGACAACCCCGGGAGTGGGATTGTCGTCAGCGATAACGGCAACGTCGTCCGGGGCTGCTTTTGCAGGACAAACGCGGTCGGTTTGGAGTGCGTGGGCACCAGAACCCGAATCGAGGAGAATCATGTCGTGGATAACGCGGTCGGCATACGTGTGGCCGGTTCACGGAACCTCGTTATCAGCAACTCGGCAGCCCTCAACAGCACGCAGGATTACGATATCGGCGTAGGGAATGCCTACGGGCCGATCGTGAACGTCGCTGGTGTTGGAGACATCTCGGGCGTGGCGGGCGCGAATCATCCGTGGGCGAACGTCTCTCACTAGAGGAGCGCGAATGATGGTAGCTTACAAGCGATGGGCCGTCACAGGCGCAGTAGTCGCGCTAGGTTGCCTCGCGCGATGGGGCGTCGCACAGTCTAACATCGACCCGGATCACAGGTTGGCCTGGGGTGAGAACATCGGCTGGACTAACTGGCGCGGCGCCGGCGAACCCGATGGGTCCCAGGCCGTAAGCGTCGGCCTGTCGTTCCTTTCCGGCTTCCTCTGGGCCGAGAACGTCGGCTGGGTCAACGTCGGCGATGGTACGCCGGGCGCCGATTGTGCCGGGGCTCCGTGTTACGCAAACCTCGACGGGACGGATTCTGGCGTGAACATCGACCCGACGAGCGGCGAGTTGTCCGGCTACGCCTGGGGCGAGAACATCGGCTGGATCAACTTCGACACGGCCGGGCTGGGCACGGATCAGGCCCTGTGCGATGCTTGCACGCACCAGTTCTTCGGCTACGCCTGGGGTGAGAACGTCGGCTGGATCAACCTGGCCGACGCGACGCACTTCGTGGCCGTCGGCCCCTGCGCCTTCGGTGACCACGACTGTGACGCCGACGTGGATCTGTCTGATTACGCGGGGTTCACCACGGTGATGTCCGGGCCTGGGGTGGTCGTCGAATGTGCAGCCTTCGACGCCGATGGCGACGGCGACGTCGATCTGCGCGACGCGGCCGCACTGGTGAGCTCCTTCGCCCCCTGACGCTGCTTCCGCCTCGGGTCCTTCCCGGGGGCGAATCCGGGCGCGCCGGAGCCCCGGCGCCACCCGCGGACCAGCGGTACACCGCCCGACGGGTATGGATTCCTATTGGCCTCTGGGGGCGTAGAGTGCGCGTGGGCGGTGGACAGTCTGGCCTGTGAGGGCTGCGCCTCGGCGTCGTTTTCCGACGCGTCGTGCAGCTTGACCAGCGAGCAGTTGGCTGGCTGGGCGAGGGGGGCGTTGGCGCCGAGCGCTTCGAGCAATTCCTGGCACGGGGGAACAGCTCCTGCTCGTCCTCGGAGTGCTGGGCAGGCCCCAGGAGGCAGGCGGCGAGCCGTGCCGTGCTATGAGCCTCCGACTATAGAAGATCGGCTCGTGCCCTCCCGAATCCTCCAAGCCACACGCGTGACAGCGTCTTGCATGGCGCAAAACCCGCCCTAAGGGGGCAGCGTGGCAGCACCGGGGCGCGATGTGGTGGGCTCACTCGGAGGCGAAGGTGGGACGGGAGGCGGCCACGGGCGCAGCTCGATGAGGTCGGGGTCGGGTAGCACGTCGCGGTTGCGCGAGTAGTCGTCGGTGAGCCACCGGGAGCCCGGCAGCTCGTGCCCCTCGTCGTCGACGATCCACCTCACCCCGCCGGATGCTGCCTCTGTCGATAGTTCGAGAGCCAGTTCCACAAAGCGTCGGGCATCGCGCCCCTCTGGACGGGCGAAGCTCGGCGAGGACCTGTTGCACACGTCCATGGGGTGCAGGTAGTAATACCAAGCTGGACTCGCGTCATCGTCCCCCGGCGTCGCGTCCAGGAGCCCGTAGACCAGCACGCCGAGTCGGGGGCGGATGGCGAACACGACTTTTGGGAAGTTGTTCGGGAGCCCGCGGAAGCCGTAGCGCTCGACGTACCGTTCGGCGTTCGATCCCGCGCAGACGAGAAGGCCGGCGCCGCTCATCCAATAGCCGGGGACAATGTCCCCCTTGTACCAGATTTCGTAGAGGACCTTGGCGTCCAGGCTCAGAATGCGCACCAGACGCAGGTCATGGGGACTGAAGATCAGAGTCGCTATGACTTCGTCACCGGGATGCTCCGGAAAGACGTCCACCACCAGGGGACTGCCACACCCGAACGTCCCAGCGGTGTAGTCATACGGCGGAGCAGACGCGGGTACATCCTTGGCGTCCACCGTGCTTGACCACGCTGGGTGCGAGTACTCGCCCTCGATAAACGCGTGCAGACCAGGCGGCAGCTCATCTCCACCGCCCCCGCCGACGGCGATCAGGGTCAATGTGCCGCTGCCGAACTCGGCGGGGCGCTTCACCACTTGCCCTCCGGTGAAGGCGTGATCCCTGGGGTCGGACCAGACCTTGAGCATGCGTTTACTCCTGGTCACGAGCAGAGCTTCGCGTCCGTCCTCGGAGATCTTTAGAGCATACGGACGCTGGTACAAGGACCGCCCGCTGAGGTACGCAGGTATTAGCGTCAGAGCGGCAGCAGAAACGCAGAAAGCGGCGCCGGCCAGGGCCCAATGGCGTACGACCCAGCGAGCGGCGCGGGTCCACGAGACGGGCGGCCGGACGCGCCGACCGGAGTCCAGAGCTGCCAGCACCTCACCTGCTGCGGCAAAGCGGTCCTCCGGCCGCTTCGCCATCAACCGCAGCGCAAGACTGGACAGGCAAGGGTCGGCATCTTTCTGGACTGTTCTTGGATCAGCCGGCTCCTCGTGCAGAATCCGATGAATCACCGCCGACGGCGTCGCCGCCTTGAACGGCGTTCGGCCGGTGAGCATCTCGTACAGCACCACGCCGGCCGAGTACAGGTCCGTCCGGTGGTCGATCGCCTCATCCCCGCGAGCCTGCTCCGGGCTCATGTACTCCGGCGTCCCCGGCGTCGAGCCCTCCATCGTCAGCCGCGTCTGAGCCGACAACATCCGGGCCAGCCCGAAATCCGCAAGCTTCACACACGACCGAGCATCAAGGGCCCAGGACCGAGCGGAAAGCGTAGACTCCGACGCCTCCAATTCCGCATCCAGCACTCCGGCGTCTGCATTCTCAGGTCCGCACCCAGCATCCTGTACTCCGCATTCCGCATTCGCCGTCCCCCTCCCGACCTCGATCAAAATGTTCGACGGCTTGACATCCCGATGAATCAGCCCGGCCTCATGGGCACCCGCCAGCGCCGACAGCAACTGCCCGAAAAGGTGCCGAATCGTCTCCGTCGGCAGCGGCCCGTCCTCGCGGATCACATCGGCCAGCGTCGGCCCGTGCACGTACTCCATCGCCAGGTAATGCACCCCGCCTCCCTGCCCCACCGCATACACCGTGACGATGTTCGGATGCCGCAGCGCCGCGGCCGCCCGCGCCTCCCGGGCAAACCGCGCCACGGCCGCCCCGTCGCCCGCCACCTCCGGGCGCAGAATCTTCAGAGCGATCGTCCGATCCAGGCTCTCCTCGTAGGCCTCCAGGACGATCCCCATCCCGCCCCGTCCGACGAACCTGCTGATCTTGTAAGCACCCAGCCGGGCCGGATACCCCGCCTCACCGCACCGTTCGAGCACGCCGCGAGCCACCAGCTCTTCCAGCGTCTGCCGATCCGCCCGCAGATGCCGAACCATCTCCAGGTGCGACCGCAGGTCGTCCGCCAGGTCCGGATGCCGCGCCAACAGCTCCCTTTCCGGCTCCGCCTGCCCCCGAGCCAGCCGGTCCAGGTACCCGTCCAGCACCTGACCGATACGCCGGTCGCGCCCCTCGTCCTGACTCGTCTGCACCTCTGACATAAGATCGCAGAAGGATGACAGCCTCGTGTCCCAGTCGAGAACCCATAGCCTACCACGACACCCACCGTGGAATCCAGGACGACTCGCGGCCGGGTCATTAAACCGACGCCCCACCGGCCCGACCGCCGCCGCCCCGCGTCGCCGGCCCTCACACCGCCCGCCGCCCGGTGTATAATCCACCACCATGAACCAGGATCGCCATTCAGACGCCGTGACCGTACCGCCGGACGATGCAAACGCACCCCTCTTCACCCTCGACGGGCGCCGACTGGCCCTCGACCAGCTCGACGCCGCCCTGGGCCGAAGGACCCGCGTCACCGTCACCGAGCCCATCTGGGCACAGATTCAGAAAGGCTGCGACGCCGTCCGCCGCATCGCCGCCGGCCCCGCCCCCGCCTACGGCATCAACACGGGCTTCGGCCACCTGTGCACCAAGCGCATCGAGCCCGACCAACTCGAACAGTTGCAGACCAACCTGATCGTCTCCCACGCCGTCGGCGTCGGCCCGCCTGCCCCGCCGGAGATCGTCCGCTGGATGATCCTGTTCAAGATCCACGCCCTGACCCACGGTGTCAGCGGAGTGTCACGCCCGACCGTCGAGTGCCTGATGCAAATGCTCGCGGCAGACGCCCTCCCCCTGATCCCCACCCAGGGCTCGCTCGGCGCCAGCGGCGACCTCGCCCCGCTGGCCCACATGGTCCAGCCGATGATCGGCCGCGGAACCGTCACGCTTGACGGCCGCGACACGCCGGCTGCCGACGCATTCGCCTCCCTCGGCATCCAGCCCATCAAGCTCGGCCCCAAGGAAGGCCTGGCCCTGATCAACGGCACCCAGTTCATGAGTGCCTACGCCGCGGCACTGATCATCCGCACCCGCCGCCTGCTCAAGCACGCAGACCTCATCGCGGCCATGTCGCTCGAGGGCATCGGCGGCAGCGCCAAACCATTCGACGAGCGTCTTCACGCCCTGCGACCCCACGCCGGCGCGATCGAGACGGCCGCCAACATCCGCCGCATGCTCACCGACAGTCAGATCCTCCCCTCCCACGCCGAGTGCCAACGCGTCCAGGACCCCTACTCCCTGCGCTGCGTGCCACAGGTCCACGGCGCCTCGCGCGACGCCGTCCGACACGCGGCCGACATCATCGAGACCGAGATCAACTCCGTCACCGACAACCCGCTCATCTTCGACGGCGACGAGGTCATCAGCGGCGGCAGCTTCCACGGCCAGCCGCTCGCCCTGGCCCTCGACTACCTGGCCATCGCCCTGTCCGAGCTGGCCTCGATCAGCGAGCGCCGCATCTACCTCCTGCTCTCCGGCGTCGACGTCCTGCCCACGCTGCTCATGACCGACACCGGCCTCAACAGCGGCTTCATGCTGCCCCAGTACACCGCCGCCGCCCTGGTCAGCGAGAACAAGCTCCTCGCCAGCCCCGCCTCCGTCGATTCCATCCCCACCTCGCTCGGCCAGGAGGACCACGTCAGCATGGGCGCCACCGCCGCCACCAAGTGCTGGCGCGTGCTCGAGAACGCCGAGACCGTCCTGGCCATCGAGCAGATGACCGCCGCCCAGGCCCTCGACTTCCGCGCTCCCCTGCTGCCCGGCATCGGCCCCCGCGCCGCCCACGCCGCCGTCCGCATGGTCATCCCCCACGCCGACGCCGACCGCCCCTTCGGCGACGACATCCGCGCCTCGCT
>Ga0307379_10006806_pt1 | contig 15642 bp, 10 predicted proteins | sample UN2MG_FD_202237 | JGI IMG/M metagenome (GOLD analysis project Ga0307379, IMG submission 202237) | Soil microbial communities from Risofladan, Vaasa, Finland - UN-2 | ecosystem: Environmental > Terrestrial > Soil > Coastal area > Acid sulfate soil | place: Finland: Risofladan, Vaasa | collected... | reverse complement strand
TGCAGAGTGCCGGTGGTCCGGCCTCCGAGGCCGACCTGGATCGCATCAACCTGGCCCTGGAACTGCGCGACCAACAGCAGGTGTACGTACCATTCCAGGGGAAGGCGGATTCACCGCCAGCGGTTTCCGGCGGCGAGCCAGGCAGCACGGCACCGGCTGGGGGACTGGTCAACGTCAACACGGCCACGCCAGCGGAACTGGAAACGTTGCCGCGCATCGGGCCGACGATGGCGCAGCGGATCGTCGAGTATCGGGAGGCCAATGGGCCGTTTGCGACGGTCGAGGACATCCAGGACGTGCCAGGCATCGGGCCGGCGACGTTCGAGGGGCTCAAGGACTTGATCACGGTACAGTAGTAAAGCCGTGGATCAAGGCTCTGGGGAAGCGAAGACTTGTGAAGGAATGACGCCCAGATCAAACGCTCCCTCTTTTTCACGCCAATCCACCATGAGGTCATTCTCTGGATTGTCCGGCTCGTGCAGCATCACTGGCTGAGGATAGTCACTGATCATCAGGAAATACGGGTTCGACGGTACATCAACGACGTAGAACATCCCGTTTTCGTCAGTGACGCCCTTGGGCGCAGTATTCTGGTCGAGTGCTGCAAATACGATCGAATTATCAGCGCCGAAAAGCGCTTCGGCCAGAAAGACCGGCCGCCCAACAACCGGCGTATTGTCGCTCTCGTAGACCACATACCCACAGACTGTGTTCCCCACGGGCTCAATCAGTGTCAGACACGAGGGTCGAGACGCGGGTACCGTTGCTACGGCTGTGGTGGCAGGCGATGCAAACGTCGGCTTGCCCAGAGGAGATACAGCCTGTCCGCCACCTCCGGAATTGCAAGCCCCGCATAATGCGAGTATTCCCAAACATGTCAGTAGTGTGATGACCTTGCTCTTCAACTCTGGACCTCCCTGATTTTGTCTCAGGCCGAAGTGTCGGTGCTAAAGCAAGGAAAAGGGCCACATTGTGTGGCCCTTTTCTCTCACGGGATCGTCGTGCTCCGCTTAGGGAGCCGGAATTGCACTATACGCCATCGCGTTGTCGCCAATGCCGGCCGGGCCGTCCTGGTTCACGATGGCCACAAACTGCCGGCCTCCACAAGTGATCGTGACGCTGCCGATGAAGCTGGTGCCCAGAGCAGCGTTGTTCGACTGGGTAAACAGATAGGTGGCGTATTGGCTCAGAGCCGTCGGGGTAGTCTGGGACGTACCATTGGAGAACGTGGCCGTGCAGGTGGTCGCGGTGGTACTCACGTTCTGGACCTGGACAGAGGTATTGAACCCGTAGAAGCCCCTCATCACGTTCGGTCCCACAAACTTGACGGCTGCGCTGGAGAACGCATTGTAGCTGGCCGCCTTCCCAGCGGTAGTGTTCTGCTGGTTTACAACGGCGACGATGTTCTGAGAAGTCGAGGTGATGTACGCAGAACCAATCCAAGTGGATGGCAAGGCAGCCTCGTTCCCCTGAGTGAACAAATAGCCGGCACCAGCAGCCAGCGACTGGGTCTTCGACGCGCCATTCGAGTAGTGGATTGTAACACTCGTCGAGCCGGTGCCAATATTCTGCACTTGCACTGAGGTATTGAAGCCATAGAAGTTGCGCATCAAGACCGGTGCATACAGCGTGGTGCCTGAGGCGGCGGAAGAAAACCCTTCGTAGGTTTGCTGTTGCAGAGCGCTGACGTTGTTCTGGTTCACCACTGCGACGACCTGACCACCGGAAGCCGTGATGATCGCGGAGCCAATGTAGTTATTCGGCATCGAAGGGGTAGAGGCGTTGTTGAAGCGATGGACCTGATTAGGCTTCAGCCCGGGGTAGGTCTCCGTGTAGCCACCAGGGGAGTACGTGATGGTGACACTCACGTTAGCCGTGCCCGCGTTCTGGACAGAGATCTCGGTCGTATAGCCATAGAAGGCCTTCATCACGGTCGGAAGGTAGAACTTGTCTGACGCCTGTTCAGCAGAGAAGCCGCCATACGTACCCTGATATACCTGGTTTGAGGAGTTCTTGGCTTCCTGGACAGCTATGGCCGCGACCGGTTGGTCGGAGGACACAACCACGGATCCGTTAAACCCGGTGGGGAGGTTCGTGTTGTTTGACTGGGTGTACAGTTTAGACGAGTTACCGGAAATCTGATCGGACAAAGTCGCGGCTGTCACCTCGTTACCATTGGTGTCGTAGAATACGAGCTGGATATTGGCGGTGCTGCTGCTCAGATTCTGAACCTGGAAACTGGTGACCGATGTGAATTGGGCGCTCGCCGTTGTAGCTGCCAAAGCAGCCAGAACGAGCACGATGAGTGTGGCACTCATTACTTTCCTCATTTTTGCCTCCCATGTGTGAAAATAGTAGTCACTCTCAAGCAACCAACCATAGTATAACTCAATTCAGCGCTGTTGGCAATAATACCTATGGAGTATTGTGGATTATCTGAGCCAACCAGGTCCTGCCGCGGGCGGCCAGGAAAACAAGAAACGCAATGGCTGCCTCTCCAAGCAGCAACCACAACCGGAACATCACGGTGGCAGCCACCGCTACAGGGCTTGGGACATACAGTTGCAGCAGCAGCACGAGCGATATTTCTCGGATGCCTAACCCTCCGGGGATGGGAGCGACCAGTATCGCCAGCACGCCGGAGGCAGCCACCACTCCTACGCACACCGGGAACAGAGGCCTGGCTTGCGGGCCCAAAGCAGAGGTAAGAAAGTACAGAATGGCCCCACCCAGGATCCAACTCAACACATATAGCCCAAACCACGCTGACAAGTTACGTCGTGTCAGGTCAGGTTCACCAGTCATTCTCGGGGCCATGCGCTTCATCACCGCCACGAGGTCGTGTGGGCGCAGGGCAAACCATCCCATCGGGATCAAGGACAGTAACACCCACATGCCACCGGGGAATGCGGTCCGTAGCCGTGGAGAGAGCACCAGCATCAGCGTCGTCAGCGACGTCGCTGACGAGAATTGCGCAAAGAGTTCCCAGACTGTTCCCCACAACGGAACCGCCAACGTTGTTTTCGCTTGGTGGTACAGGTATGTCCGTCCAGCGAGTTGCCAGATGACTCCCGGTAACCGCCGGACTACAGTTGAGAAAGAGTAAATCTCCAGGTCTTTCCAAAAACCAACACGGCTTCCAAGGGCACGACTGATGAGAACCCAGGTGAGAACGTTTAGCCCAAATGCGATGACCAGCGCTGCGCCTGCGCCGACGAGCGGCAACGGGTTCAACTGCCAGGAGAAGGCCTGAAACTCGGACCAGTTCCGATAGACGGTATTTCCAATGACCAGCAACGCCAGGCCCGTTCCGATCAGCATCAGACAATAGTTCACCCAGCGCCGGCCAAGCAACGATTCGATAGGTTTGAGTACTTGCTGTATCATCTCTCTGCCTTGCGGCAAAACCAGGTCATGATCGTGCCGCGATCCAATAGGTCTACCAGTCGGCTCAATGGCATCATCAGCGCCCGGACTGGCAACGAAAGGATCAGCCGCGTCAGCACTGCCCGGACCCACTCGTCTGCAATTCGGTCATTCATCGCAAATCGGGCGCTGTAGGCAAAGGCATTGTACGTACCATAGATGCAACGGCGGTTCAATATGTCAAAGCCAGCCCTGGTCACCATTTTCCCAAGCGTTGCGGGCGGGAATACGAACAAATGACGGGGCACATCGTAACCAGCCCAGTACTTTTTGAACAAGCGCAGGTCAAGGCTGTCCACGTTGGGAATGGCGAACACCAGCAGCCCACCTGGTTGCAGTGCTTCCCTGATCCGATGCAGCGCTTGCTGTGGATCGGAAAGATGCTCCAACACATTCCACATCGTCACCAAATCAAATGACGCAGGCTCCAATTGAGCGGCCTCGAGTGTGGTATTCTGAACCGGCAAGCCCAATTCCCGTACGACGTAGTCCGCAGCCTGAACGCCAGGCTCAATACCTGCCACATCCCAACCGTACTCTCGCATACCATCCAGGAATGCTCCAGTTCCACAACCGATATCCATCAGCCGGCCTGTTCGTGTGTAGCGCATAATGGCCCGATATCGTTTCTTGACCCCGTAGTAGTAATCCATGCGACGTAACCACCCGAGGCGCTGTTTCTGCGTTCCCACATGCGCCTCGTAGTCCTTGGGGTAGTAGGCCGCCAGTTCTTCAGATGTGGGTTGTGGGTTCAGATATATCAATCGGCACTGATTACATTGGACTAACGTAAACTCGCCCGGTATGCCGTGCAACAGATCACGGCCAGTCAAGACGGGCGCGGGTTCATCCGCATGACAGAAATTGCAGACAGTGTGCTGCATTGTACGACATCCTATGTCAAATGTGACCACGACGGCGGGTGCGTAACTGCTCGGCCACGATCGCCAGTTCGTCCAACGGTGATCGCAGGAAATGGGAAAGGTGCTGTGGAATACGACGAATCAGATTCAGGCGATCCTTGTGCCGGCGAATGCGCTGGAATTCACGCCAATACCTGCGCAGCCTCTCTACGCTCATCGTCTCCGACAGGTGGACTCCATTCTCTGGGTCTTCTGGGTTGTCAATATACAAGCGATCCCAGGGCACATGGTTCAGGTCAATCAAGTCACGTTGTAGTGCATATTCCCATACAGGCGTGCCTGGTAGTGGTGTCAGCAGGTAGGCCTCGGCCCGGTATAGAGGTGCTGTACGGACAAAATCGAGCGTTTGTTCAACCTCCTGGGCAGTTTCTTTCGGTGACCCGATCACAAAAAACCCCGTTATATTGAGGCCGTGACGGTGGAACACTTCAACGGCATTCCGATTCTGCTCGACGGTGACGTGAGGTTTCAAGTATCGCAATGGTTCCGGTGCCATTGACTCAAAACCAAGCATGACCTCGGCGACGTTGATCTCCTTCAAGAGGCGGGCTAACTCATCCGTCGCCAGGTTAGCACGGCACGTGACCGAGTACTTTAATCTCCTCCTATGTAGCAAAGGTTCGCTTTGCAGTAGCCTGACAATTTCCTGAACGCGCTTGAGGTCGGCGACAAAGAGGTCGTCCCAGAAGTAGATATGCGACGGTTGATACCGCTCCACCACTTCTTTTACCTCTGCAACTACGTACTCTGCAGAATGAAACCGGATGCTTTTCCAAAACGCGCTCGAAGCACAAAAAACGCACCGATAGAGGCACCCGCGCGACGTGATGATCCCCACGCTCTCGCCTCGGCGGATATGCATCAAATCTCGTGCCGGGAACGGGAAATCATCTAACGGCCTGTGTAAAGGCCGCGGCTGGCTCGTCGTGACCTGGCCCGGGCCATCCAGCAAAGCAACTCCCGGAATGGCGGCAAATGCCGAACGATCCGGTCCCTTGTCGAGAAACGTCCGGCAAATATCCAGCACCGTATCCTCACCCTCTCCAATGACACCCAAGTCCATATCAGGCGTCATCGAACCTGGCAATGTGCTGATATGATGCCCCCCGATGATGACGAAGGCTCCATAGCGCTGACAGATGCCTGCTGCTTCGACCGCCATGCGGTAGTATTGAGAGACTGTCGAGAGGCCCGCCACGTCGGGTTGATACTCTCTCACTCTTCGTTCAATCCAGGCAGGATCCCCTCTGGTCATCTGGACCTCAACGTGGGGGAATCTCTGGCGTACATAGGCGGCGATATAGCCCAGCCCGGTAGTCAGCCGGGCATCCCTTTGATCCGCTGGAGCGATTTCCACCAACAAAAGCCGCATCGCTATCTCCTGTTGCATTTCATATTCCGCAGGTTGTTCCAGCCAGCCCGTATGCCCTGGCACAAAGGTTTAATCCAGCCCGCGTTACCTTTGGCGAGTTCGCGCGCTGCGGTCCAGAGCAGAAAGAGAGACAGAGGCGCGACTGCCCGCCACCGATAGCCGTAATGCTGGGCATAGAACAGAACGACGCCTTGCGACCAGTAGCGCCACTTTTGCGGCGACCCTTCGCCGGTACTGGCCGACACGAGATGATACACTACCGCTTTGGGCTCGTACCACAATAACAGGCCATGGGCTCGCACTTGATCGCAAAATGCATAATCTTCCTGGTACATGAAATATGACTCGTCCAGTAGCCCGGCTACTTTGAACGTTTCCCGCCGGACCAGCAATGCGCAGCCAGTCGCGTATTGGATGACGCCTGGCGTGTCATACTGTCCCACGTCCCGTTGGTTGTACCCTCGCATCGTGACGCGGGGTGGGAAGGTTCTCCATCGTGCGCCGGCTGCCCATATTCGTTCCTCGCTGGGTGACGGCGAAGAAGAATAGATCTTGGGCACGACTACACCCACGCGCGGGACAGCAGACAGCGCGGAAATCATCACATTCATGGCCGATGGTTCCAGGCGTGTATCATTATTCAGCAATAATATGCAGTCCGCTCCGTTTTTCAGGGCATGCACAATGCCCACGTTGTTTCCTGCGGCAAACCCAAGGTTTGCCGCATTGCGAATCAACGTTACCTGGGGAAACCTTCGCTCGACTTCTGCATCGCTGCCATCGGTCGAAGCGTTGTCTACCATGATCACACTTGGAGTAGGAGAGGCCAGGTTAAGCACGGAGGCTATCGTGTCGCACACAATCGCTCTCCCATTCCAGTTTAACATCACTACGCTCACTGTGGGTAAGGTATCAGGCTGGCTCATAGACACGAATGAACTCGTTGATCCGGCTCTCCCAGCAAAACTGCTCGCGGTGATCCATAGCCCAGGCTCGCAGGCGAGCCCGCGTTGCGCCATCTTGCAGCAGAGCCGACAAGCGTTTCCCCAGCGCGCCCGCGTCGCCGGCCGGCACCAACATCGCCTCGTGGTTTTCCAGGATCTGTCGCCTGTCACCGACATCGCCTGTCACGATCGGGGTTCCGACCGCCAGGCTCTCATACAACTTGAGCGGCGAACGTGCTCGGGCAGTTTCATCGTCCAGTACCGGATCTACCGAGATCTCGGCCACTCTGTAGTATACTGGCACATCGTCCGGTGGCACCCGCCCGACAAAGCGTGTGCTTTCTTCAATACCCAGTTCGAGCACACGGTTCTGCAGCAAGGCCAGATCCGCCCCACCTCCAACCAGCATCAAGATAGCCTGAGGTACTTGTTTGATAACCTGCGCGAAGCCTTCGAGCAACAGGTCAACGGGATGATTTGCCAGATTCATGCTGCCGACGTAAGCAACCACGGGGTGCCCCTCCAGGTGGTACCGGCGATGAACCTCGGCCATGGCTTCCGCACTCGGCACCCGAAAACGCTCAGCACTTGCCGCATTGGGTATGAGCACGACTCTTCGGTTGTCGGGCACCAGGGACCGAACGCGCGCTTGCAAGAAACTGGTATTCACCGTCACACCATGGACCCAGGACGGCAGCCGATCTTCAAACCAGGCGACTGCTTTTCTCTGCCACGCTGCCCCAAACTGATTCGAGGCGGCCTCGAAATCGTCACAATCCAGATACACACGCCGTCCCAGCGCCCGCAGCACAAGCGCCGCGATGCCGTTCATTGGCTGGGCTTTGCCGACGTGATACACATCGCTGGGAGTCGTGACTGCAGCCCAAGTTAACTTGAGCGTAGCCAGCGCTGCCACCCATAGCAAACGTAGAGGGCCAAAGTAGCGTTTCTGCGAGCCGGTTTTCTGAACGTGCATTTGTCCTACATAACCAACAGCGACTCTGTCACGATAGAAGCGGCGTTGTGCAAGCGTACCGAAGTCAGGATGAAGTGCCAATACCTGTACCCGGTGACCGCGCGCCGCCAAGCCACGGGCCAACGGCCAATACCTGCCCGCTCCAGATGGGCAATCCAGGCTCTGGGTCAGGATGAACGTCACGCGCCGTGGGACATTGCTGTTATGCGCATGAGGCAATGCATCCATAGGACTCCACTTGACGCTACGCTAATGAACCTTCCCAATCACACCACTGTTCCCCGAGCGAATGATAATACGCCAACGTCCATCCTGAGGAAGGGTCCTCAAGTCGCTGACTATGGCCCGACTGGGAGCCGCGACATCCTGCATCCAGCCTTCATAGGTCGGGGGACTGGCCTGCCATCGCTCGCTCTGCACCGCCAGATCCTGCGTATGGTTTAGAATACATCCGTATGCCCAATAAAACGTCGCGTTGTTACGGACCAGATAAACCAGCTCTGCATCCGGCATTTCCTTGGCTGTCCGATAGGCAACCCGGTACTCGTCCAACGTGATTGGATACTCGGTGGGGGGGGAAAACCGGAAATTCACTCCAGCGACGACCACCAAGCCCAACGTAGCCATCACGATGCAAGATACCCAGTCTTTTATTCTGCTGGCTGGAGCGAGTCTTTCCCAGATCTGGCTCAGCCCTAGAGCGATGGGGACAGAAAATAGAAAGACGTTAAAGTAGAATGTTTTGTCCGGAATATAGAGCGTGAGCCTGTCCAGAATGGCCATGCCATACAAGGCGATCACGAGCACGGTATCGGTCACAATAAACAAGGCCAACCCACGATGCCGTTTCCAGGTGCGGACCAGTGTCCAGGTGCCCCAGCCCAGAAATATCAGGGCAATGCCACCTAGCGATTGCCAGTCTGGTATCAGCCGCCGGCCACGCGACGGCGCGAACCAGGTGATAAAGTCCCATTGGTCAATTACCGTCACAACTGTCAGGATTGCCGTGACAATCAACTCAGTACCGACCAACAGCCACCGTTTCCGTACCGAGATACGGCGGTCTAGCAACGTGGACACGACGAGCGGAGTCACTGTAAAGGGCAACCAGGCGGGGTACGAGTTGAGACACCCAAATATTAGGCAAACTGTCAGGCCGGCGGTCCATACTGGGTGCAGGCGTTCCCTCACAACCGTCACCCATAGCGCAAGTAAGACCGTCAAATCTCCCATCATCATGTTGCTGTAGAAACGCTCAGCGAACACATTCACACTGAATGGGTACGCGAGAAAAGCCACAAGTGCTGCCAGTACAGCCAAGATGTGGCTTGAGGGGCGGCGTGGAAGCGATTCTGCACTTACCCCATACACGACCATGGCCTGAGCCGCCACAAACAGTGCCGCAAGCGGAACCATCGTTTGTACAGGCAATACAGCCAACAGGCGCGCCAGTAAGGCAGCCAGAGCTGAAGGGCCCACGGGGTAGTCATCGTAAATATACAGATAATGGACGCCATCCGGGAAGCGATTGTGTTCGTAAATGTAGTTCACGAGTAGATGCTGGTGTGAACAATCTACGGAAAATGAAATGGGCATCAAGTCGCTCGGCGCCAGGTAGAGAGCGTGGGCCAGGAATGCCCCACCGACAACGAGCATTCCGACCATCTCTGGCCAATGCCACCGCACTGCCGGGCGCAGGTTGGGCCAGAGAATCATGGCCGCCGCGATGGATGCGACCTCGAAGCACGCCATAACGGCAAGCCACACCAGACGAAACTGCCCAATCACGGCGTCAAGCACAAAGGCATTCCCAACACTCAGGATGCCGAGCAATACAGTACCCAACAAGAGCAGCATTGCGCCGGAGACAGAACGTTGCTGTAGGCGACGCTCTTGTGCAGTGCCCATTTGCAGGTTCTCAGCTCCCTGCTTTTCTCTATCACAAGTCTTCACTGACGAATCCCCGCCACAAGATCAGCAAGGCGGTCCCAAGAGAATTGCTCGTCACCAGGAGCGGGTTGACCGTTTGATACACGGAGCCGACAACCCCTGCGAAAGAAACGTACGATGGCATCCGCCAGCGATTTGAGATCCCCAGATGGCACCACAAAGCCGGTCTCGCCATCAATAACCATCTTTGACTTGCCGACGCATACGTCGGTGGTGATCACCGGCAGCGCAAAGCCCCTGGCCATCTGCGCCACCCCGCTCCCCGTCACCCGGTGATACGGTGCCACGAGTACATCTGCTGCCGAAAAGTAAACAGGCACTTCTTCGTTGGGAATATAGCGGTCTTCAATGACCACGGCGTCGCTAATTCCTAACTGTTTGATCATCTCCAGGTAGCAGAGCGTGTCCTCCCAGAATTCGCCTGCTACCAAGAGGATTACCCTACCCAGTTGAGCCTGCACCTCGGGCAACACGGTGAGGACGTCCTTTAGTCCTTTGTACTCCCTCACGATTCCAAAGAACAGCAAGGCCGGCACATCGCAGGGCAAGCCCAGCCGTCCGCGAGCCTCCTCCTTCGGTATCCGCTCACCCGTGAACATGTCATATACTGGGTGGGGCACTATAGCCACCGCCGCTGTGGGCACCAGGTGCACTAGCCGCCCTTTCTCCTCCTCTGATTGCACAACAAAGTGGGTTCCCCAGCCTAGAACCAGCCGCGCCAGCCACGGGTCCCACCACCGCACTTCGTGAGGCAGTACATTATGGCAGATGTAGAGCAGCGATCTCCGCAAGAAGAGGCGGTTCAGTACTCCCAGCACAAACCAGACTGGCGCCCAAAAGGTTGTCCACCATGGCAGAATCATCGCATCGGGGCGGTAGCGGCGGATGCGCCCAAAGGTCGCTAACCAGGTGAGCGGGTTCAGGGGATCAATCCAGTACTGAGCACCCTCCGCACGCAGAGGCTTTCTACTGGGATCCCGGTCGCTTCGGCCAGGAAAGAGCCACCGCGGATACTGGCGCTTAAAAGAGATCAGGAGCACATCATGCTCGCGCTTCCGTAGTGCCCGGTAGAGCATAGTCGTATAGTGCGCAATTCCGCCGCGAAAAGGATATACCGGGCCAATCAGGACAAGTCTCATCACACCACCTTGTACACCGATTCTCAATATTGATGGTACATCCTCATTGGCCAGGATGCAGCGGTAAGGTCACATGGGTCTGCCCTCGCACGACCTGCAAAGTCAGTCCCTCCTCGCCAAACCTCACTTCCGCACCCTGCCACTGCCCAGGCAAAAACAACGTCACCAGCCGCAGCCTGCCGCTGGGGGGGGGGTAGTATACCACACGCACGTCGGGATCACCACCCTCGTCTTCTGCCCCTATTTCCAGCCTTCCTTCGGGAGCCAGGGGTATCAAGAGTACCTCCGCCGGACCAGCGCTACCCCGCAACCGAATGCGTTGGCCCTCTAGATCCCCTTTGCCAATCAGATGCCACGCCAGTGCTGCGTGGCTGCCCGGCGTTCCCTCCGCTTCATCCACTATGACAATGGGACCACCATCATGGTAAAAGTAAACCCACCGGTCATGGTGCCAGCCGCGCCAGTCCGCCAGCCGGGTATGAGACCAATCGAGTTCATCTCCGGTCTCGAAGGCAACGACCTGGGCATAGTATGGTGGGTCCTGTGCCCACGACCCACCAACGCCCGTCAGGGCATAGAGAACGGCGCTCATTCCACTACGTTCGATCAGCAGGCCATTCAGGTTTTCGCGTGGAATGCGTTTGTCGCGAAAGACGCTGCGCCCCACAGGTAGCCAGGTAAAGGGTTTGCCGTCTAATACATCAGCAGCGAGCAGACCACCCTGGTATACGGCCGTGACCGCGTTGGTCGCCTTGTAGCGGTGCCAGCCGGTGAAGCGCAGGTTGAGCAGCAAGTAGGCTGAATCCTCTGTCCACCGGTCGCGGAAGACGATCTTGTCCGGGGCCAGCGGCCCCGCCTGATTGGGCAGGCCAGAGTCACCGTACAATAGGCATGAGCCTTGAGTAGGGGAATGACCTGTCAAAGAGACAGGCCGCTCGACGCCCGGTTGGGCGAACAGGTATCCCCCCTGCTCTTCCACGTCTGCCAATGCTTGCCCGGCCAGCCAGACGTAACGCGGATCCCTCAGCAGATACGCTCCCAAGTAGGCAGTGCCAGTCAGAGAGAGAGGAACAGGGTGGTTGTATCTTAGCGGCGCGCCGTCAGGCAGGGCCTGGAACAACAACCACTCGAAAGAAAGCCGTGTGTTGTCCTTCGAGCCCTCTCCGCGGTAGAGTGATTGGAAATAGGCATTGTTGATCCACTCCAATTGATAGATGAACGCATCGTCGGTGTTGCGGAAGCGGGTAGTCCAGCCACGCCGGTTGTATTCCAGGTAGTCTCGATTGGCTGGCGAAAGGTTGGGCGCAGCCAGCCCTCCGGACTCCAACAAGGCCAGAAGGCCCGCGCCATTCTCCTGGTTCTCGTAGGGCCCTGCCGGCCATTTAGCGAAGGCCAGCGCGTACATCCAGTCCACCCACTCCACCGCCAGTGCTCGCCGATTGATGGCTGCAAACCACCCCTGTAGCAAGGCAGAGTCATCTTCCGAAAAGAGGTCTGGAAACGCAGCCTGGACACGGGGCAAGTAGTAGGCACGCAGAGCAGCATAGTATTGCACCGACTTCACACTGTGGGCCGGGCCGGTAAAATGGCCATCAGTGGCCTCTTGCAGGAGGCTCTCGCGAAAGGCCTGAGCCCAACGCCGTTCGCCGGTACCCAATGCCAACATGCCGTATTCTGGTGGCCCCTTGTCGGGGTTGGCCTCTACCCGGACCAGCAGGCGACGGAAGACGTCCTCACCATCGAAGGTCTGTGGGTTAGAGGGTACCTCGCCACAGAGGAAGGGGCTCACCGGGGAGATGCCTGCGTAGGCCGGGGCCAGAGGGGGATAGAAGCTGCGCTGGTAGGCGCGCACTGTCATACATAGCCCGGCGAAGGCGAGCAGAGTCAATGGTAAAGGGAGCCAACGCCGGTCAAGGCGGAGACCCTGCCCAACGTGTGCTGGTTCCCGCCAGGAGAGAAAGGCCCGTGCCAACAGCAGCAATAGCCAGAAGAGGCCCAAGGCCAGCGCTTGCAGGGCAACGAAGAACTCCTCGTCGGCAAAGTGGGACTCTACCTGGGCGATGGCAATCGGGAGGCTTCCTGCGGCCAGGACTAGCAGACCGCGTATTCCCCAACGCCAGAGAGTACGCCGCCCATTCCCCAGCACCGGTTCCAGCGCCAGGAGCAGAAGATATAGGAGACCCAGCGCCACCCAGGCTGCCCACGTCGCACCGCTCATCCCGTACACCAGGGTCACTCCCATTCCCACGCCGGTGGCCAAGACGCCTGGCCAGGGCCAGAGGTAACGCGTCTTCCCGACAGCATAGGGCTGAGTATACCGGCTGGCGAGTAGCAGACCGGTGACGAACAACCAGCGTACAGCCAGTCCGCCCCACGAAAAGGGGGCCTCCACCACCAGGCGCAGCCCCTCCAGGAAAGCCGTCGGTACCGCGCTGACGATAAGCCAGAGAAGGACTCTCCTCACTCGAGTTCCATGGGTTCTCACTGAGTGCCTGCTCCGCACGCTTGAGGATTCAGGGCGAAGATGTACACCCGATCCTGGCGGTACACCTGGTCGAGCACGGGGCTGTTCATGAGGGTAGCGGGAGAGAAAAGTTGCGCCGTGTCGGCGCCTACTTTTCCCTGTCCCTGGCCAACGTAAACGTGGGTGATGCCCCCGTCGCACAACAACTGTATCCCCTCTGGCGTGGCCAGTGAGGTCGTCTCCAGGCGCGCCACCAGGTCCACGACACGCTGTGTGTACTCTGGATCAGCAGGGACCTCGTTCAGCAAGGCATATTGGCAGGGTATGGTGTTCTCTCGCCTGGCCAGCAGCGGGATCCACCATCCAGCATCGGCACCGACGGCCGAACGTCCACCGTAAATACGGAACCCTTCCACCAGGAATCGGGCCTCCGGTAATGTGTTCTCCCGGATCCAGGCCATTGCTCTCATATCTGGCCTGGTCACCATCACGTAAGATGGTTGTACGATCCCCACCTGCCCTGCGGCCGCCCAGGCAGCCACGGCAACGATAGCCAAACCGACGATCCATCGCCCGGCGTTTCCCAGCCGCCGCCCTGCCAACGCGGCTATCTGGCCAATCAGCCATCCAACCAGCAAGCCGATTGGAATGTAAAGAGCAATCAGGACGGCAAAACTCTGCATCATGTTCGCGCCTGGGAGACGAATCAGGCTGCCTGCCACCAGTGAGGCCAAGCCCAATACCCACAGGCCGACTGAGGCAACAACCCACTGTCGCCGTACCAGGCTCCACGCCAGTGCGACGATGGCAGCAGCCAGGAGTGGCAGCGGCACATAGAATGCAATGTCGCGCCAGACCTGGTAGTCCGCCACCACGCGGCCCAAGGATGACCCTGTAGTGGCACCTGCCTCCAACGCTGATGCCAGCCGTCCGCCGGCGACGAGTTGCCACCAGGGTAGGAAGAGCAACAAGGCAACCACACCCACTGAGGCCAGGCGCACAAACCCCATCAGCCAATGCCGCACTTTCTTCTGCCAGTTGGGTAAGCCCCAGCCAATCAACCAGGCCGGGACGAAAGCGGCGTAGTAAAATGGCATCCGGTAGTAGGCGAGCATCATTCCCGATAGGGCGACACCAGCAAGCAGCGCCGTCCTCCAAGGAAGGCCATCCCTCTGAACAGCCTCCCACAGCAACCAGATAGCCACAGGCAAGACAGCCTGACCTGCCAGTTGCGCATAACGTCCCCAGTTGACGTACCAAGCAGGCATTCGGGATAGCAGACCAGCCGCCAGCATGGCTCCCACACCAGCCCAGCGACTGCCACCGGCGATGCGCGCGGCCAACGGGTAAATCGTGAGGACAGCCAGCCCGTTAAGGAGTTGCCCTGCCCAAAGCGTGGCCTGCACACTGCCCATTCCGGTCAGCCACGAAAGACTGGCCACCATAGCCGAGAAGCCAAAATGAACGGTGAGACCACGATAGGGCGCATACGGTTCCCACGAATCGAACAGCCCGCCGCGGTCCACCAGCAATTGGGTGATCATGGTGTGCTGGTAGGAATCGCCCCACATCGGTGCATCGAGCGTGCGCACTACCAGCAGCCGCACACCAAAGACCAGCCCCACTATGACCAGTAGCGCCAGGTCAGGCCAGAGGCCTTCCGACCGCGCCCACTGCCGTAGCACCTCCCAACCCTTCCGCGGCCGCCAGGCCCGATGTCGCCAGGCCAGCGCCGCCAGCCCACCGACGACAGGTAGCCAGGCATATAACGACCCCAAGTGCAATCCGACCAGGTTGGTCCAGAGGAACAAGAGCGGGTACAGTGCCAGGCTCAGTCCGGCAGCGATGCCCAGCCGCTCGGCCCACGAGAGTTGCCCTTGTGGCCACAGCCACACCAGCAGTGCCCATCCCGGCACCACGTACAGGAGACCAGCCACCAGCAACAGTCCTGCCCCACTGATTGCTGCTCGTCCCAAGTCGAGGAGCATCCAATAGGGATCATAAACCAACCGGAAGGCCATCTGGGCATCCAGCGGCTGGTGGTCGCGGTATAGTGCTCCATCCAGGTAGGCCTCGCCCGGCCCGGCTCCCACCTTCACTGCCGCATCCCCTGCTACCTCCAGAAAGGCATAATAGTAGCGACTGTGAGAATCCCGCAGGGAAGCGAAGGAGAAGCGGTGGAAGCCGGGAGTTGCGACCTGGGCCAGCGGCAGCACCGCCGTGGCCAGGTCTTCCTCCGCCTGCGAGTCAGCCCGGAGGTGAAGGCGCATATCTCCTCGGCTGCCCTGCTGCGGGCTTAGCCAGACCTCTATCCCACTGAGTCCGGCGTGGCGGGCGACGAACGTCTGACCTACAGGGTGATCGGGCTTTAGCGCCACTGTGGCTCCTGGCTCGACACGCGACTGATCCCGATCCACAAATGTGGAACAGCCGGCCAGCAGCAGAAGG
>Ga0307379_10006805_pt1 | contig 15643 bp, 17 predicted proteins | sample UN2MG_FD_202237 | JGI IMG/M metagenome (GOLD analysis project Ga0307379, IMG submission 202237) | Soil microbial communities from Risofladan, Vaasa, Finland - UN-2 | ecosystem: Environmental > Terrestrial > Soil > Coastal area > Acid sulfate soil | place: Finland: Risofladan, Vaasa | collected... | reverse complement strand
TGAACGTCCCCACCGAAGGAAAGCCCGTCGCGTCGGAGACCGCTACGACGCCCGTATCTGCGGCGGCGAGCTCCTCCGCGATCGTCGTTACCCACCCCACGCGGCGGTTGATACAAGCGACCCCTCGCGACTCGCCGACCGGGAGCGGGTAGCGCTTGCCCAGATCCTTCGGGTCGACCTCCGTCGGATCGGTCGCGGTAGGCCAATCGAGCGACGGCTCGAGCGTCGCGAAGCTAAGCGAAATCCCCTCGAGCGTGACCTGCGGCACGCCTACGAGCTCGCCGCGATAAAGTATGGTGTGCTCCGTACCGGCGTGGTCGGTAAAATCCCACCACGAAGACGAAGCCGACGAACGGTCCGATCGGCGGTCCGGGTCGACCAGAAGCACCGCGACCGTTAGCCGAGATCGCGGGAGATTCGCGGCGCGGAGCTCTTTCCAGAAGAGCCCGGAGCCCGTCTCGAGGTTAGCGACGCGGAGCTCGAGCGACGCCCTGCGGAGCGCGGCGTCGTCCGCGTTCGGTAGGTGATTCATCTGCCGCGCGATATTCCCGAGCTCCGCGATAACCGGGTCGAAATCGCGGTCGGCAGCGTTCCACGGATAGCGGACCGGCCCCACGCCTAGCGTCCAATAGTAGTTCGTCGCGACGGTCTCGAGCGTGTAGTCGGAGAAAATCTCGAGGTGCGCGAGAACGATAGGAGCGGCAGACCCCCGCGCGACTAGGTCGGCCTGCCCGGCGGCTAGGGTTATCACAATTGCTCGACGAGCTCGAGCGCCGCGGTATAGCGGAGCGCGGAAAGCGGCTCCGGGAAGCCCTGCGAAAAATCGAAGTCCGTCGCGACGCGGACCCACGTCCAGCCATAGTGCGAGTCCGGGGGGAGAAACGCCACCGGGCGAGCCCTCCCGAGCGCCCGGAGCGCGTCGAACGTCGCTAGGTCGGCCGCGTCTCCCATACGGACGAACCGCAGAGACCACGCGTCTCGAGGCGGCGCCAATAGGATTGTAGACTCGAACGACGGAAACTCCGCGACGTTCACCGGAGCTCGAGCGACTACGTCCCATCCTGTATCCGGACCGCGCACTAGCGTTCGAGTCTCCGTCCCGAGTACGAGCTCCGGGATAGACCACGTTCCCGAGGCGTTAAAAGCGACGCGCCAGAAGCGGGCGCCCGTGCCGTTTACCCAATCGAATTGGAACGCCGCGCCGGCGGTTGCGGCTTTCGTGCCCTCGCTTACAGCCGCCGGAGACGACGCGCCCGAGAATACCTCGACGGTCGTCGTCCCGAGATTATGACCCGCGGGGATATAGAGCGACTGACAGACCGTCGTCGTCGTTAGATCGACCTCTATATCGTGATCGGCCGCGGAGCCGGAGAAGAGCAGCGGAGCCGCGGTCCGGTAGTCGATCAGACGAGCCACGCCCTGCCCGGCTGCGGTCGCGTTAGCGGTCGTTATCGCGGCGACTCCCGCCGCGGCTGCGAGGTGTTCTAGGATAAACGCGGGAGACTGGTACGCGTGCGCCATGCTAGTTATTCAATCCCGTGAAATCTCTATTTCCGAGGAGCCTCGAGCCGCCGCCCGGGAGCCTGATCCGCGTCCCGCCGAGCGTCGTCGACTGACCCGCGGCGACGGCAGCGTCGATATCGCCCTGCGATCTCGAGTCCCGCGCGGCGACGCTCGAGCCCGTAATCGCCGCGAATTGGATAGCCGCGGCGGAGGCGGACCGGAACCGCTGCTCGGTTTCTCGGAGCGCGTTCTGCGTCCTCGGCTGCTCTTGATTGAGAATCGCGAGACCGTCGCGGAGAATAACGGTCGACTCCGCCGCGTCCGTAGCTCCCGCCGAGATTCCGGTTAGGCTTTCCGCGAGCTCTATGTTAGAAGCCGCGACAGCCGCTTGGATATTTGCGAGATCGGTATACGAAATCACGCCCCGCCGAGCTGCCTCGTCTGCGGCGATCAGAGCGGCGGCGTTCCGCTCGAGTCCTACGTTAACTTCCGCCTCGAGCGTTACCCCGAGAGCTTTCGTTACCTCCGTTAGCGCGACTAGCTGATCCGTCTCCTCTTTCCGGATTCTCGATAGACGGTCCTCGGCGGTCGCGACCGCGTCAATTTGCGCGGCGCTCTTCGCGAGCTCCGCATTAAGTGAGCTCGAGGCGGCGATCGATCGAGCCGCCTCCGCGGAGTATCCGGCCTGCCGAAGCGTGAGCTCGAATAGCGCGACCTCCGCGAGCTCGGCCGCCGCCGCCTGAGCCGCCGTCGCCTCCCCTAGCGCGGTCAGATTACGGAATAGCTCGCCCGCGACAATAATGTCCGCCCAATTTGCGAGCTCGCGTCCGACGGCAGCGAACCCCCCGCCCGTCTTCTCCGCGTCAAATTTCCCGAACGCGTCGAACAGAGAGCCGAGTCCTGCGGCGAGATTAGGGATAGCGACTACTAGCTCCGCCGCGTTCGAGCCGATCGAAACGAGCCCCTCTCCTAGCGCCGCGGCGCTCTTTTGTGTCGCCGGGTCGGATAGCGTATCCCGCAGCCGGCGGAGCTGGCCGATTATCTCCTCGTTTTTCGTTATCGCGAAACCGACCTGCTCCTCGAGATCGCCGAACGCGTTAGAGACTTGCGCCACCGTTCCGCTAAAAGTCTGCGCCTGAGCTGCGGCCTGCCCTCCAAATTGTTCATTAATCTTCGCTATCGCCGCCGCGAATTTCTCACTCTTCGATAGCCCCTCGTCGAGTGAGATTCCATAGCGCGATAGAGAGCTCGTCTCTCCGGAGACCGCCTTTCCGAGTAGCAGAAACGCCGCGGAGAGATCGGTCCCGGTTGCCGCGGAGAGATCGAGCGCCGCGGCGGTCGCGGCGCGGATCTCGTCCTCGTTCTTCGTGAACGACGCTAGTAGCGCCTGCCCTCCGATAATAGTCTCGTCTCCGGCGGTCGTAATCCCCTGCAATTCCGTCGCGTACTCTTGGAGTCTCGCCGACACGCCGGCCGCGGTCGGTCCGAGACTCCCGAGCGCCGTGTCGAGCCGCTTAACCGCGTCCTCTTGAGCCTTTGCGGCGTCGACGGAAGATCGCAGACCGCGGACGAGCCCGGCGAGCGCGGCGGCTGCGGCGATAGACGCGGCTACGAGCCCCCCCTTTAGCAGAGAGGTTAGCCGCTTAAAGCGGCCCTCTACCTTCCCGATCGTCGCGGAGGCGCGATCCTCCGCCTCGATCCGCGCCCTGACTTTGAAAAGACGACCCACGAAAACCCCCGGCGACCGCGGTCCTACTGAAAGATTATCTCGAGCTCGTTATCCGCCGCCGATCCTCGAGCGATCAGCGAGACCGTGTTTCCCGCCTTGCTTCCGAGGCGGTCCGGAGAAGACTCGTCGAGCTCCGGGAGAGGGATGCTTACGCTATGAGAGAGAGCGGGATCGGAACCGATCGCGGCCGTTCCGACCTGAAACGTAAGCGGGTCGAGATCGCCCGCGACGGTCGCGAGCGCCTGATCCAATTCATAGACCGCGTCGACGCTATCCGCGAAGAGCGTCGCCTCGATAGTGACCTCCCGCCCGGACGGCTCCTTGACCTCTCCGCCGACCTGATTCGAGTCCGGAATATCATCGATTGCCGGCGTGATCGTGAGCTCTAGCGATTGAAACCCCTTCAAGTCCTGCCAAGTATGACCGACCGTTTCGACGGTCGGACTCGAGACCGTCGCCTGAGCTCCATAGGCGAGCGTCGACGGGATTGCTGCGGGGGCGAACCCCTTACCCGCCGGGTCGGCGATCGAGCCGACTACAATCTCCGCCGTCGCGATCGCGAGCCCCCCGGGCGTGTAGGCGATCCCGAGCGAAGCGCACCGGCAATCGAGGAGCTCGAGGCGGTTTCCGAAATAGTAGACGAGCGCCGAGAACGGGAACGGAGAGCCGAACGAGAAAGTCCATCCGACGCCCGCGCCCCACGCCGCGCCGACCAGACCGGCGCCGTTCAAAAGAGCCTCGACGCCGCGAAGCGGTTGAAAATCCGCGTCGATCGGCGCGCCGGTCGTTAGCCCCCGATTCCCGACGAACGGGAACGAGTACGAGAACGAGCGAACCTCCGCCTTGAGAAAGTCCGAGAGCGGTCGAGAGAACGACCCCGAGAACGGAGCCTTATCGACGCTCGCGCGTCCTACCGTAAAATCGAGCCCGCTCTCGGCGATTCCGCTGCCCGGGTCTCCCAGGAGAAGCCCCTCGTCGACGCCGTCCGGGTCGCCAGATAGCGACGTCGTCACGGCGCCGAGCGTCGTATCGTAGACGCCCTCGGCGCTCTGCGGCGCGAACGCGACCGCGATATCGAAACCTACCTTCGCCATAGCCCTACCCTCCCCACCCCTACGGAGTGATTGAAACCTCTACCGAGACCGTGACCGAAACCACGAGCGCCTCCCGTTCGACTTCATAGCCGGGGGGCTCGATAACCTCCGCGACCGCAGCGAGACCGCGCCAGAACGACAGCGCGATCAGCGCGGCTACGTCCGATTGCATGGCCCCTTCGGTATATACCCGCTCCGCGCCGGATAGCGCGTGGTGCAGCGAGACCTCGACAGATTCTACCGTCCGGGTCTCATTACTATCAGAGTCGCGCCCGGACGGACCGCCGCGGACCTGATAGCGGGTCGCGCCGGCGGGGATCGGCTCGAGATCGTCTCGGTAGTCGCTCGCGAGACGGACCGCGCCGGAGACCTGAGCCTCGACGGCTGCGGCTATCTGCGCGAGAAGATCGGCCGGCGTCGCCATACTAGTCGCGCTCCTCGACCGCCTCGAGAACGAGAGCCCCGAAACGCTCCGACACCCCGACGCGTTCGATTAGATCGAGCTCTTTAATAAACGCGGATTGAACGCGACCGCCGATCGTCCTGTCCGCGCGGATTCCCTCGCGGATCGCGTCGAGCTTGTCGAGCGTCGCCTCCTGAGTCTCGCCGCGCGTCACGAGCCCCATCGGGATCGTGTAGGTTCTCCGCTCTTGCTGGTGCGCCGCGAGCGCGACAGTCTCGAACGCCGGTCCGGGCGCCATGAATAGGTGCGGGAGCTCGTCCGCGGTTAGATCCTCCGGAAGGATCGCGCCACGCGTAACTACTAGCCCGGGAACGGCGGCTATCGCGATCTCCGCTACTGCATCGATCAGCGAGAGGAGGATAACCTCGAGAACGTCCGACTGATCGCCGCGGTAGAACCTAAACGGGTCCGACCGGAATAGCTCGAGCGCTCCGTCACGGAAGTAGGTCTCGTGCATCTCGAGATAGGAGATCGCGCCGGAGAATTTCGTCCGCGCCTTATTCCCAGAATTCCCCAATAGCTTGAGCGGCGCCGTTACGAGAACCGAAGAAACCCCGCCGATAAACAAACGGACGACGCCGTTAACAGACAACGCTAGGAACGGCGCCCCAATATGCACCGCGAGCGATAGTCCGAAGCTATGAAACTCGGCAACCTCGTCGGCTGTCAGCGTGAGAAGCCCCGCCGCGCCGCCGCCTTGCACTTTGAGATTAGAGAGCGCCGGGTTATAGGAGAGAACTACCGGACGCGTCCCCGGCCACGTCACTATCTCTTTGTAGTCGTTGCTCGAGTGAGCGGGATTGAACGACGCGAACAGCGCGACCGATAGAGTCGTGAACGTCCTAGGCACCGGGAGAGCCCACTCGAGATTCGGCCCGCCAGTCGCCGAGACGGGATTATTGACCCGGAGCGAGAGCCCTCGGGTCGACCCGCCGACGGAGATCGTCCCGCCGGCGGCGGTCGTGTAGGTCGCTCGAATCCCCGAAACGAAATCACGAGCTCGCGGCGTGTTAGGGTCGTCGAACGGAGCCCGGAAAACCACGTCGCGGTAGGTCAAACGCGTCGCCGGGTCGGGTGCGCCGTGATAGCCCCGGATAGGCTTGTCGCGCCGGGCGGCGAGCGTCACGCGATGCCACCATCGAGCGCGAACCGGAGCGTAACGGTTATCGGGTCCGTCGCTCCGTTCCGCGTCATAGTTACGCGAAAGAATTTCACGCCCGCGATAACGAAACTCCCCTTCGGCATAGGCGTTCCGGGCGCGACCCACCATTCCGCGATAGGGACCGTGTCGACCGTAGTCCCGCCGTCCGTCGACGCGTATACGGAGAGGATCATAGTATCGAGCGTCCCCGTCCCCGCGTCCCGGGAGAATTGGACGTGAGCTGATTCTTTCGGCTCGAGCTCGTGCCACGTCGACGACGCGCCTATCGCGATCGCAGACTCCGTAACGGTTGCCTTGTACGCGATCGCCACGGCTAGCTCCCAACCGGCTTGTTAAGCCGTCGCCCGGTAAACGCGAGCCGGCGCCGTAGATCGCTTACAAACGAGCTCCCGGCGTAGGCTTTCTGGACGCGCGCCGCCGCGTCCGCTAGGTCGGCGACCTCCGGGATATAGACCGCGGCGATCTCGAACGCGGCGGACCCGTCGTCGAGCGCAGAGAGCTCCGCGGGCGTTAGAAGATTGAGCGGAGAGAGCTCCGACGGTAGAGAGCTCGAGGGGGTAGGGACTATCACGAGCCCCCCGAACGTCTCGAGCTGCGGCGAGAGCGGATATAAAAACAGCGCCCGCGCCGTGAAACCCTCGCCTCCGCGCGGAGACGTCTCGATTATTAGAATCTCTTGCGCCATGAGTCCACATCCACCGTCTTAAGCATCGCCGCAGCCGCTCTAGCCGGCTGCCCGTGTTTAGCTTCCCGCACTATTTCGTCGACGCCGGGAAAATAGCCCCGGATAATCCTCCGCTTGAGCTCGTCCACGAAATCCGGCGGGATATGAAGCGGCTCGCCTGTCCGGTCCCGGTAGCGCTTCGCTACGTCCGCGGCGAAGCCGTCGACCTCCCTAAGCGATCGCATGAACCTCGACTTATGATCGGAGTCCGTCACGAAGAGATCGATAAACCAAAGCATGAATATCGAGCTCGAGCCGTTCGCATACACTTCGCCGATCGGGAGACGGTTATCGACGAAGCCGCCCGACTCGCAGACGGGTACGAAATCCGAAACGATCGAGAGCAGCCCTTTAACGTCGACCGGCATAGCCTAAGCGACCTCCTGCGAAGCCGTCACCACGAGCGCGGCCGTCTTAATCGGCGTGTCCGGGTGTTCGACGAGCTCGACCTCCGACACGAAAGCGGCTTGAACGATCCCGCCGAGACTCCGGTCGGCGCGGATCGCGTCCCGGATTAGATCGACCCGGGCGAGCGTCTCCTCTTGGGTCTCGGAGACCGTGACGAGCACGAGAACGACCGTATACGTTACCCCCTCTTGTTGATGCGGGAGGAGCGCGACGACCTCGAGCGGCGCGGCGCCGGAGGGGGTCGCGAATAGGTGCGGGAGCTCGTCGGTCGTCAAGTCGTCCGGTAGGCGGATTCCCCTCTCTGCAACGAGCCCGACAACCGCGGCGACCGCGATCGCGTTAAGCGCGTCCATAACCGCGCCCGCGGCACTCATACCTTCCGCGCCTTCTCCGTCTGAGCCTCGAGCGCCTCTACGAAATAGTCGGCGAGCTTCGGCGTAACGGAGTCGAGCGCGGGGGATAGGAACGGGCGCGGCTCGAGACCGTGAGCTCGCCACCCAAAGTGGAGCGGACCGGCCTGCTCGAGCTTAGAGCCGATCTCGATAGCGCGGGGGAGATCGCGAGAGTCGATTTCGATAGACCGGCGGAGCTCGCCGGTAATCACGCGGAGAACCTGACCCGATAGATAACGCGTCCGCGTCCGCTCTTGTACCTCTTTCGCCGCCGCCTTGAGCGCGGCTCGATAGACGCGGTCGACGGCGGGGGCTTGAAGAGACGTCAACGCGGCGACGTATTCTCGATCGCCGCGGAGCGTTACGGTCGTTCGGAGCGCCACGGTTAGAGAATACTCGGCAGCCGATAACGCTGCATTACGTCAAGCACGCCGGGCGCCCACGGTCCCGTTAGATACTGAGCAGAACCCCCCTCGAGCACGGTCCCACGGTCCCGGATTCGATGCCCCCTCATCGCGAATTCAAACGCGACTTGCTTGGTAGCGGCGAGCCCTAGCGAGGCGGGTACGGTCGCGAAGCCTGCCGTGTAGTCGACCTCGATCGTCCGGGAGCCCCACGGCCAAACGTCCTCGGAATAGGGGTCCGACGCGGCCCTGCGATAGAGAATCCCCGAGGCGGCGTCCGCCTGATAGGTCGCGGCGGCGATCGCGACCCCCTCGATACGGACCTCCTCCACGGAGACAATCGGCCGGTGACGCAGAACGAGCGCGGGGAAGCCGCGAGCGTCGTGGACCTCGACCGTGTACGCGGTCGAAAGGATCTCGCGGCGCATCCAATCGCCCATACGATCCGAGACGCCGGCTACTAGCGTCGTCAGTAGAGCGTCGTCTCCGGCGCCCGTTATCCCCTCGAACGTCTTAACGTCCGCGAGCGTCGTAAGTAGGCTAGCCGCCACGGACTAGCCCCCGGAGCTCGAGACCTTGCCCGAGCTCGAGCGGCTCGAGCCGGAAGCCGTCGCGGGCGGCTTCGCCGCGGTCTCCGGGGGAGACTTCGCAGCGGTCTCCGCGGACGGCGCGCCGCGTGGCGGCTCCTCGGGATAGATCGCCTCCGCCTTATTCGAGCTGCATAGCCGAGAGCCGACGTCCCGGGTGACTTCGACCACGTCTCCGGGGATCGCGGTCGATCCGTCGTTGAGCCGGCAGCGCCTTAGAATTCTGAGTCTCACGTCGAAAGCCTCCTCGGGTATGTAGATCGAACGGAGAGGTGCCCCCCGCGTCCGGACGCCTATCGGTCGGCGGGGGCGCGGGGGGCGAGCCCTGCTCGATCCTAGGCGGTCGTATCGCCCACGGAGAAGCTAGCCGCGTGCCGAACCGCGACGTCCATGTCCTGAAATCCGCGCACCACGAGACCGCCGGCGTCTCCGAGCGTGAATTGATCGCCGAAGACGTCGAGCACGCCCCACAGACCGATCAGGAGCTCGCGCCAATTTCCGAAGATCATTCCCTCCGAGGCGGCGACCTGCTCGGAGACCGCGGTCGGGTAGCCGTTCGTCTGACCGTTCCCGTCCATCAGGAACAAGCCGGAGCCGGCGTCGCGCAGCGTCGTTTTGAGCAGCCCGAGGTGCGTCGCATTGATGACATAGGAGAGCGACCCACGGAGCGCGTTCGCCGCCGCGAGATCGGTCTCGAATTCCACCACGTCGGCCCACGTCGGAGCCGTCAGTAGACCCGGCTGGCCGACGCCCGCCGTGTTTACGATCCCGGTCGGCTGCCCGGACGCGCCCGTACCGTTGATTGCCGCCGAATCGACCGCGAGCCCGATCGACTCCCGAATGTCGGTGCGGACGACCTCCTCGATTCCCGGCGAGCTCTGCTTGAGCATCTTCCGGGTGATATCGACGCGGATCGAGACGGTTTTCGGGGAGAGCGAGACCGTGTCCGTGTTCCACGTCGTATCGGTCGGCGTCGCCTCCGTTTCGGTCGTTCGCCACGTCGCGGCGGCTGCGGCGATCTGCCGCGGCATATCGACGTCCCCAACGAGCCCGTCGACAACGCGGGCGCCCGCCTTGACGACCACGGACTCGTTCCGCAGGAGCTCGATAAACTCCTGCGGCAGAAGATCGGTGCCCACCATCGCCGCGCCGGTCGTCCCCTTGGTGATATCCCGGGTTTCCCTCGCACGGCGCGGGAGGAGAGCCTCGTAGGGTACGAACACCCCCTCGGGAGTCTTTCCCAGCCTCTCCGCGAGCTCGTCGGACGCGCGGCGTTCGACGGTACAGAGCCGGGGATCTTGCGACTTCATCGCCTGAAAGAGATTCATCAGAGAGTAGGCGCGGGTTTCCTTCTGGTGAAAAGCCGGCGCCGTCTGCCGCGGGGGATTCATCGACGGCGCCGGGGGCGTCGCCGCGGGAGCGGCGTTCCGGAGCTCGAGCTCCGCGACCCGCTCGCCACGCGTGATTGCGTCCTCTAGCGACTTGATTTCGACGTCCGCAGCGTCCCACTTCGACCGCTCCTCGTCGGAGAGATCGCGGTCCTCCGTCTTCGCGAGCTCGAGAAGAGCCTTCAACCCCGCCGTGAGCTCCGCCCGGCGGGCTCGCAATTCGATAAGCGTTCGCATTGTTTCCCCTCGAGCGCCGTCCCGTAGCCGGGGGGCGCCCCTATTGTGCCGACCTCGTCACGTTCGGAGACCTCTCCGCGCGACGCTAGCTGGCGGTCCGTTCAAACGATCGAGAGCTCGAGCGCTCGCTCGAGAAGATCGCGCCGGGGGGTCGCTCGGTTTCCAATAGGGGAAGGTGGCGACGCCGGTAGCTCGGAAAGGATACTGATTAGATCAGCGCGCGAAACCCCCCGCGCCTCGAGCGCGGCGGCGAACGCTTGCGACCTGGAATCGTTAAGCATTAGGGACGCTTCCGGGTACGCCGGCTGCGAAACCGGCGAGACGTCCACGAGATCCGCCTCGCGGATCTCGCGCAGAACGTGATTTCCCCGGGTCGTCTGCGGAGCTCGCGTCGCCTTGAAACCGAACGACGCGCCCCGCAGAATCCCCGCCCGCAGCGGCGCGATAACGAGATCCTCAACGGTCGGCGTATTGAGGGGGTCGAGCGAGAAGAATAGCCCGTGATCGTCTTCTCGAACCCGGAGAGACCCCTCGCCGGTCGCCTTGAGCGAGGAGCCGAGAAGATAGAGCGGGTTATGATTCCACAGCGCTTGAACCTCCTCGCCGCGTCGGAGCGATTTCGCGAACGCGCCGGGTCGGACGACCTCACGGAATCCTGGAAATAGCTCGGTTTCCACGTCGTAGACGGCGGCGTGTCCGGTGATACGCGGCCCCCCCGCGCCGTCGAGATCGCGGAGCTCGAGTCCGGAGGCGGCGGCGGGGATAGCGCGGATTTCGACGCGGTCTCCGCCAATGTCGACCACGCGGCGGCCCTCCGCCCTGCGGCGGATTGATAGCGCCTCTAGCATCGCCTCGAAATCCTGCATATTGAAACCCTCCTCGGCCCGGCTAGGCCGGATCGATCTCGCAATCGCATCCCCGGTGCAGCGGCGGGTGGCCGATAAACGTCGGCGGCGTAATCGGAGAGCGGCCCTCCGCCTCGAACGTCTCGCCGGCGTTCACGAAGCTACCCCCGTCGATCGCGACTATGCGACCGTCGAGCCGCTGACAGAACGGACAATTTTCGCCGGTCGCGCGCCACCGGAGCGCCGTATGCCCTCCGCGGCGGAACGCCTCTCGAGCTGCCGCGCGGCTTTGCTGAACGGTTTCCTTCTGCGCCACACGTCCGGGTCGCTCCGCCTTCCACTTTTCAAGGAGAGCGCGAACCCCCGCGGCGGGGGCGTCCGGGCGAGCGTGAGCGGCAGCCTCGAGCCCCCGGAGAGAGCCGATCGCATAACGAGCCGCGAACGCGGCGGCGACGCCCTCGAGGAAATCAGCGAGCCCGTCGGAGCCCGGGGGCGTTTCGAGCTCGCCAGAGCTCGCCTCGAATATCGCGCCGCCCAGCGCCCGGACGTTCGGGCGTAGCTTGGAGATAATCCATCCCCGGAATTCTCCGTCCTCGGCGTGTAGCTCCTCGATCGCGGCGAGGAACGCGACTAGCTGCGGATCGGCGGCGCCGCGCGCCTCCGGAAGCGTCGCGGCGAGAATCTTCTCGAGGCGGCGCTCCTCGGCGCGGATAATCCTACCGACCACGTCTTCAATCAACGGAACGAACGAGCGCGCGATCTTCGTCCGCTCGCTTCGGGCGCGAACCTCGAGCGCGGGCGTCGAGCTCCGGACGAGCGCCGCGCCGGCGACGCCGGACGGAGCCGGACCGGAGGGGGTCGGCTGGATAACCTCTCCGGTCGCCGCGTCGACTCGAGCCATATTGAGGGGGACGAGAAGATCGTCGCCGCCCGGCAGCGGGTTGAGGTTTTCCTTTTCTCGGACCTCGTTTCTCGAGAGCCAGCCGGCCGTGATTCCGCTTGTATAAAATTCCGCGCGGCTCTTCGAGTCCGCCCGGAGAAGCCCCTCGACCACGAAGCGAACGAACAGCCCGGAGTCGCGCTCCTCCTCCGTCAGAAGATCGCGGACGATCGCCTGTTCGACTAGCCGGAGCCACGGCAGAAAGTGATAGAGAACAAACTCGAGCGATTGCGTTTCTACGTTCGAGAATGAGCCCTTCTCGAGATCGCCGATAAGGTGCGGGGGGATTCCAAACCAACCGGCGATCTCCGAGCGATTGAATTTCCGAGAGTCCAGAAAATCCGCGTCCTTTGGATTAATTCCAATCTGTTCCCACTTAAGCCCCTCCTCGAGAATCGCGACCCGGTGAGCGTTCTCCGTCCCACTATAGAGCGCCTCGAATTGAGTACGGAGGCGCGTAATCGCCGCCTCGGCTAGCTCCGGGTCTCCTCCGCCTAGACTTCCCTCCATCGTGAGAGCGCCGCGGGGGGACGCCGAATTAGAGAAGAACCTCGAATGATAATCCTGCAACGCGAGCCCGTATCCGACGGACTCCCGTTGAGCGGAGATCGGCGACAATCCGAGCACGCCGTCGAGACTGAGCCCGTGGACGAACATATAGCTGCCCGGTAGTAGCTCCGACGCGTCGCCACTCGGCGGCGTATGCACGAACGATAGACCGCGGTCGTCGAGCCGCGGCTCGAGGTGATCCCACCGGAGAGGGAATATCGATAGGAGCCGCCCTGAAACGTCTCGCTGGACGAACGCGACGCCGTTCCCGCGCAGAAAGAGCGACGCGCCTAGAAACTGCATCGCGTCGAAAGCCGTCTGCCGCGGGTTAGCGTTAACCGACAGAATCCGGTCGAGCGGGTGATCGTGAACCCGCTCGCGCCCCCGGCCCGACTGGCGATAGACGTGAACCGGGAGCGCGGCGAGCTGCATCGACAAGAATTTGACGCACGCGTAAACGGTCCCCAGCGCGAGCGAGCTATCCTCGTTCACCCTAGCGCCGGACGCCGTTTGCACGCCTAATCCGAGGAGCGTCCGCCATTGACGGACGTTCGTCGGGAGCCCTGATCGGGTCTCGGCGTCCCCGCGTCGGATTAGATCGAGGAGCACGCTAGGCGCTCCGCGAGACCGTCCAAGCGAACCCCATCGACAGAACCCCCCCCGCTATCCAACCGGCCGGCGGGTAGATTGCGGACGCACCATAGACGAACGCGGCAGCCCCCGCTACGAAAAACACGTCGGCCGCGAGAGCTCGAGCGTTCACAGGCTGAGAATACCCCGCATAGGGTCGTCGTACCGTGACCGGGTCGGACCCCCCTCGTTTCTGAGAACGCGATCGATCGCCATTATAGCCGCCACGATAGGGTCAATCCGTCCGCGAGATCGCTTCCGGTCCGGCTTCCGGTTGCCGGCGGGATCTTCCATTATCACGAGGTTATCCGCCGCCCAGCGCAGAACCGGGTGGCCGGCGTGACGGAGCTTCCCCATTAGCATTAGATCGAGGAGCCGGCGCGTCGGGTCTCCCATCGTTGCGTACCCCTGCCGCATTTGCACCATCGAAAATCCGAGATCGGTCTCGAGCTCATGCACGAACGCCGCGGCGTTCCACGGGTCGAACGCTATATCCCGGAGCGAGAACCGCTCGGAGAGTCGCTCGAGCTCCGCCCGGATGAACCCGTAGTCGATAACCTCTCCGGGCGTCGCGATAATCCATCCCCGCTCGACCCACGCCGAATAGGGAACGCCGTCGAGCCTCGACGCGTTAGGGTCGAACGCTCGAGCCTCCGGCATGAACGCGCGGACGATTAGGTCGTAGGGGTCTCCGGGATCTTCCGGCTCGAGCGCGATAACCAACGCGGCTAGGTCGGTCGTAGCCGCGAGATCGAGCGCGGCATAGCCGGACGCTCCCTCGCGCGAGAGCTCGAGCTCCGCCGGGGAGAGAGTCCCCTCGCAGCGGTCCCACCGCCCCAGATCGATATAGCGATCGCCCGCCGAGACCCACTGATTAAGACGGAGACGCCTAAAAGCGTTCTGCGCCGCCGGGTCGGCGGTCGCGCGGGCGCATTGTTCAACGAGCGAATCACGCTTAACCGAGACCCCGAGATTAGGGTTAGCCTTCTGCCAAGTCGCCTCGAGCGTCCAATCCTCGTTACGACCCGGCGACGCTACGAACGCAAATAGCCCGTCGTCCTCGATCGTCGTCCGGACGACCGCTTCGGAGTATTCATGCTGCGAGCCGCAGAAAGACGTTAGCTCGGAGCCGGCGGTCGTAATCGCCACGAGTAGCGGCTGGCGCCTCGAGCCCGTCCCCGTCTCGAGAACGTCCCATAAGTCGCGGTTAGGCCACGCGTGGACCTCGTCCGCTATCGCGCCGTGTACGTTGAGCCCGTCGAGCTTATTATAATCGCTCGAGAGCGGCTGGAATGACCCGTTCTCGAAGACGAGCGAGCTCGCAAACGATCGCAGCCGCCGCGAGAGGTGCGGGGAGCTCTTCACCATACGTTTCGCCTCGAGCCATACGATTTTCGCCTGCTCGCGCGTCGTTGCCGCTGAATAGACCTCCGCGCCCGGCTCGCGATCCGCGATCAGCATATAGAGACCGATCCCCGCCGACAGCGTGCTCTTCCCGTTTTTTCGCGCGACCTCGATATAACCCGTCCGGAATCGCCTCGAGCCGTCGGCGCGGCGCCACCCAAATAGACTCCCGACGCAGAACGCTTGCCACGGCGCGAGCTCGAGCGGCTGCCCCGACCACTCCCCTTTAGAGTGAACGAGAAGCGAGGGGAAGAACGAGCACGCCCGCGCCGCCTCCGACTCGTCGAACCGGAGCCCTCGAGCGGGTCCGTCGACTAGGTCGCGGGAGTGACGTTCGACCGCGAGCCGGACGCAATCGGCGGAGACGATCTCGCCGGTCGTCACGCCCGCGACGTAGGCGCGGAACGCGGCGAGGGGATCAGACGGCGGGAGGTGCGGGGGGGGGTTCGTCGTCGCCATCTAACCCGGGATCGCACTCGAGGCGGATCGGAGCTCGACTCGTATCGGCGTCCTGATCGCCTAGGAGCTCGTCCGCGAGCGTCCGGGGGCGATCGTTCAAGCCGAAGCCTCGATGAACCGAGCGAGCGGGTCGGCGACTTCGGGAGCTCCGGCGGGTATGACCTTCCCGGCGGTCGCGGGAGTGAGCCCAAATTCGCTGAGCCAGAGCCGCGCCTCCGAGCGACGGCGGGAGATCGGCTCGAGCCGCTGTATCGCTTTCGCGGTCTCCTCGAGCGCCTTAACGAGCCGCTGAGCTAGCTCCGGGTGAATCGAGGCGAGATCCCCGCCGGCGAGCGTGTTAGCGGCGCTCGCCAGTAGCTCTACGAGCCGCTCCTCGCGATCGTCGCCCTCGAGAGCATCGGCGACCGCTCCCGCCATAAGCCGGCCGGCGTCCTCGTCGACCTTCCGGACGAGCCCGTAGGCGGCGAGCGGTCGGATAGTCCGTTCCCATACCGCGCGACCGCCGGTGACGAAATCCCGGGGAGATCGTCCCGAGGAGAGCGGGAGCGCGACCTGCCGCGGAAGCGGGCGCTTCCCCGGATTGCCCTCGATCCGTCGTAGCTCTGCCGGCTTCGGTCGTCGCCCCGCCACGGAAACCCCCGGAAAGTCCCTTATCGTGCCGACTTTATAACGCGGCGGGTCGCGTTTCGCCCCTTTTCCCTATTTCGCGGGTATGAAAGCCTGAC
>Ga0307379_10006804_pt1 | contig 15646 bp, 20 predicted proteins | sample UN2MG_FD_202237 | JGI IMG/M metagenome (GOLD analysis project Ga0307379, IMG submission 202237) | Soil microbial communities from Risofladan, Vaasa, Finland - UN-2 | ecosystem: Environmental > Terrestrial > Soil > Coastal area > Acid sulfate soil | place: Finland: Risofladan, Vaasa | collected... | reverse complement strand
AAGCTGTATCCTACATCCATCCTCCTTTCCCAAGTTCATCGTAGCGCAAGGACAATCTACCATTTGATGAGTACATAGATTGGCAAATAGACCTTTGTGAGAACTGGCTGGAATGCCTGAACGATCACGGAAACCTACTCTACTTGAACTATCCGAGGACGGCCGCCCTCGTGTACGCGGGACTAAGGGACAAATGTCATTTTGTGCAAATACTTCATTGGATCTATCACACACATACGGGAGGAAAACCTTTGCGGAAAGGTACTCGTCACTGGCTCTGGTTGTCAAAGGGAGACACTCACTATGTAGACGATGCCCATCTAAGGGGTGAGTATCGGAATCCACATGACCGCAGAATACGAGAGTGTATCGCAAGGGGCGAGAGTCCGATTGACTACGACTGGTGGCTCTATGAGCAAGTGAGTAATCGCTCCCGAGAAAAGACGGCCCATCCGTGTCAAGTGCCTATCGCGATGATAGAGAGGCTGATCTGTGCCGCGTGTCCCGAAGACGGACTTGTCTACGATCCCTTTATGGGCTCTGGAACAACGGGAGAGGCTTGCCGCAGGACGGGAAGGCATTTCATAGGGTGTGAGATTGACCGGGAGTATTTCGAGATTGCGAACAAGAGGATCAACAAGTTTGCCCAGGAATAGGACTTCACAGAGAGGAGGAAATGAGGAGGAGTCAAGAGATGTGTTTCGGCTGTCCAGTTCTTTGTTCTTCAGGATTCCCAAGTAGGAGAGAAGCCATGTTGTGCTGTCCCAAGTGTGGCCATTCCAGATTTGTATTCCCCGAACGAGAATTCTCGTTGAGCGTGTACGGCTATGAGTCTGATGGACGCGAAGGTCTGAGGCCAAGAGAACTCATGATCGATAACCCGTGTACCCGCGAGGTCCGCATTGGTCTAGATGAAAAGGTGGTATGTGTGAACTGTGGGCCGGCGGCCACCTTCCTGGCGAGTGAGCTGGTAGAAACTGGGGCCTTCATCCCCCAAGCCGACGAGCAGTGACGGACATGGGGCAACTTACTTGTCGTCCCTGTGAAAAGGAAAAGTAATCCACAAACCCAAAAGGCTCCGACCTGCCAACGGGAGCCCCAGCGAAAAGGAAAGGAGTGTTCCATTGTCATCATCTGCCGCAAGAGATACCTATCAGCTTTGTTTTCCTGCCACCTTCCGAGAGGAGACCGTGCCGCCAGACTTAATGCGGCACACTGACAAGATCAAATACGTGTTCCATGCGATTCTCTGGCAACAGATCAGCAAGACTTATGGAAGTACGGGTATCTCGGTGTCTGAGCCCGTTCCCCTGAGGGCCGCCTACTTGCAGGGTATGATCGGGAGGCGTTACAGAAGGATTCTGGGGTGGATGTTGGCGGAGGGTCACATCGAAAGCACCCTGTCCTATGTTCCGGGGGAGCACTCGCGGGAATATGGATGGGGGGCTCGACATTCGGGAGCCGAGGTCATTTCAACCCCAGTCAGGGATAGGCAATTGAGAAGGAATATGGAGGCAAGGTGCTCCCGTCGGCAGGGGGAAACCTACGAGAAAGCCCGCCGCAACAGAATCGTGAGGGTTTTGGAGCACCTGATGAGGCAGTTTTCCCATTTGGAGATGGTCCCCTTTGATCTGGATCTCCTCTTGGAAAAGAACAAGGAGGAGCTGAGGGAGAAACACGACGCCAGGAAGGAGAAGGGTGAGGTTCAGGGGGATTTTTGCTTTGAGGATACGGCGAGGATGATTTCGGCCCAGGTCGACGCCGTGAGAGAGAGGATTTGGGAGAGGGAATGGGTTTTTACCTATTGTGATTATCACCGATTTCATTCTCCCCTGACGAGGCTGTGGCATAGGACGAGGGAGTATTTGAGATGGGAGGGAGAGCCACTTGTGAATCTGGATATCAAATCGAGCCAGCCCTTATTCCTGTATTTCCTCCTTCGAGATTCCTTGTTGGAGCCGCAGAGTTGTAATTCTTCTTCTTCCATAGAATCCCATAGTGATCCATACCCTCTTATTGATCCATATGATACACCCTTCCTTTATTATGATAGTAGGTATCATACCCATCCGTCTGAAACTGCTCACAAACAAGCAGATTATGAAGATCTGGAGGAGGAGGTAAACGCTTTTGGGGCCGTTCTTCTGGATGGGGACATTTACACCCTCTTGACCGAGAAAGTAGGTCTCGGAGATTCTCGGGAGATTGGAAAAGAGAGTTTCTTCCACGTCGTCTACGGGACGGGGTACATGAGAACTCCATACCACGAAGCGATGGAGAGCCTCTTCCCCCAAATCATGGCGGAGATTGCCAAATTGAAGAAGCAGGACGGCTACAAGAGCATTGCCCAGGGGATGCAGATCGCCGAGGGGGATTTCATTCTCGGGACAGTGGTCAAGAGGCTCCGCAGAGATTTCCGCTCCATCCCAGTCTTCACGATCCACGATTCCCTGATGACTACCCCTGAGCATTCCCAGACCGTCAGGGAGATCATGGAGTCAGAATTTCGGGAGGAGTTTGGAGTGGTTCCAGAGATACGTACAGAGACCCCCTGAAATCGCTCAGATTGCGTTCTGAGGGGCTTTCGAGCGTCGGGCGGCCAGAGTACCGTGCCTCAATTCGATTTAACAGAATTAAAGAGAGGGCGAATCTGAGGGAAGACCAGAATTGGCACGTCCATCTGCTTTGCCAGTCCCCCACAGCCCGGACACAAACCATATGACGACAATCAGTTCGCCCTTCTAGCTTGCAGGAGTAGCCCAGTCAATCAAAACGAAGGGGATCGTCGCCAAGGTGAAAGTGCTTAGTCAGATTCGACCCTTTCCATCGTCTGTCTTGACCACGCCCGCAAATCGCCATCACTTCGTATAAATCCAGACCCCACCGGGCTCCGACCTCCTTCAAGCATGCCTCGTCCCATTCCTCCATTTTGTCAAGTGCCTGATTCTCCAGTTCAAACGAAGGCATAGGGTCGCCGTGTTCTATTGGATGAGTTATCCGATAGCACCGCTTGTATTCCGTGGCTTTTCCGCACTTCTGGCTCGAATTTTCTCCGATTTTCTATACCACATGTTGTGCAAGCACGGACATGCTAGCACAAGATGGACGATCCCCAAAAAAGCTGCGTCTAATTAGATGCCATGTGAACACACCTATCAATAGCACCGCTAGCACAACATATTGAAACGTCTTGCCTGCTAGCTTCAGTATATTGTGCCTGAGAAGTACGGAAAGTCGGATTCCGCAGTTGCTTCTAGACGAGATAGTGCCTGCTTGACTTCCAGGTAGACCTTCTGCTGGTCAATCTCTGATAGTGCCTCCGGAGAATCCACGTAGTAGTCCTTCTGCTGCTCAGTAGCTGATTGTGCCTGCTGAGATTCAAGGTCCACCTTCTCCTGGTCAGGGGCTGAACGTGCCCAGCATCCTCCCACTCCTATCATCAGTGAGGCAAACCAATAAATCAGGAAAGCGACCACGACACCGATGAACACAGCCAATGTCGCCTGCCATCCCTCCGAGAAGCTTGAAGTGTGAGGCTTCATACTTCTTCCCCCCTTCTTTTCGGCTTGGCCACATCTGCCCATAGGGTGCCTTGTAGACACTACACCACACTTTGTCAACCAGCCACCCCTCCCTTTCGCCCTGACGGCCCCTCAGACGCTCCAGAGTCGTCTGTGATTGGCCTTCAATAGATGGGCGTCTGGTTCTTCGATCTATCAGAATTGGACAGAGGGAATCTGGGCAGAGCTTACAAGGCACTCCACCAGTAGCAGTCTCATCTTCCGCTGTCAAGTAGCCCCAAAAATGCCTTGAGAGGCTCCATGCCCCACAATCCACACTTTGTCTTGAGTAAGCAGTGGACTTTTGGAAGGAAAGACACACACAAATGGGAGGATCACGATGCCACAGAGAGAGTTGAAACCACACCTGAATCAACGTAAACGATTTCGAGGACGCTTTGGTCGGTATGGGACAAAGAGCGTGTCGTGCGATCCAGAACGCACAATTGTGTTGGTGAATATCGAATGTCTCGACGGCAAAGAGTGGACAGTCGTTGCCGACCACTCCTGGCTAAACCTTACAACGGAATTCGCGGCGATAGAGTTGCGGCTAGGCGATGTGGTGGAGTTTGACGCTACCGTAAGGACATACTGGCGTGGCGTCTTTACAGACACCCGCTATAAAGCACCAGACGATGGACCCCCACTTGATTACTGCCTATTGGACCCAGCAGAAATAATCAAAGTCGCACCAGATGTGTATAATATTGATGGGCAGAGTTGCACACAAGTTGCACGCGACGGGAAACAGGAAAGACCCCGGGAGGAGAATTCGGAAAGAGAGCAACCTCTTGGGACGGAAGTAACAAGGAAGCGTGCAGAGTTCCAGAGAAGACAGCACACCTCGGTTGGAAAGGAGTAATCACTTTATGGTATACACGACTCGCAGTCATGCCCAGTGTCGATCTCGGGCTTCCCGGATACGGCGACTGTCTGAGAGAAATGGCGGGCCCCTGGGGGTGGAGGAATTGTCGCGGACATTTCGGCTGGATCGGTCTAGCATCTGCCGCATCCTCCTAAACAAGCAGAGCTATGATCCAGCGTATCGCTCCCCGGAAAAGCAGAGGGGCGGTGTGAGCAAACAGGTCAGAGACATCTTCATTCATTCAACCCTAGGCCACCTGGACCCTGGTATGATTTCCCAGATCGTGGGATGTAGTGAGCGGCGAGTCTCACAAGTATTGGAAGACATCACGGGGAGGATTGCGGAGTTGCACAAGGCAGCACTGACTTTCCCCTTCAAATGGTTCATCGAAACAGAGTTTGACGTAGACCCGAGGACGCAACGAGTCCTTTTCTGCCAACTACAGAAAGGCATAGAGACGGTGAGGCAAAGTGAGAGGACGAAAACCAAGAGAGAGGCCGCCGAGGAAGAGAAAGCCGAGCGAGTTGCGGTCCAGAAGAAGATCAGAGAGGAGGAGGCGTCATCCCGTCGAGAAGAGACAAGGAAACGCAGAGAGCGGAAGCGTTCCAAAACCCAGGCCGTGAAGGGGAGTAAATAAACTATGGGCGTCAGAGTGAGAGGCAGCGATCTTTGTCATGCTGTCAGCGAGTGTAGGAAAGGAAGAAGTCCGAGAGAGGTACAACGGGAGTATGAATTTAGTGAGAGGGTGTGTACCCTATATAGGAATGGGATTCCCATTGACGGCGAGTCCGGCTTAGTGTGGAAATGCTGTCCACTGCCGCAGGAGATCACCGCGGGCTATCAATTGGACGCCGTTACGAGGGAACGTTCACAGGCAAAATACGACCGTCAACGGAGAAGAGTAGTTCGAGTGCTTCGCGAGAATGGTCTTCTGAACGGAGAAGGCGATGAGCAGTAGTCAGAGTAGACAGTCTGAGCAAGCCAAGCTTCGAGAGGCTTTGGAGAGGTACCGCACACCAGCAAAGTTTCATATGTTGTCTGACGAGAGTTGTGGCGTTCTGTGGGAACCAGTAGACCGAGCTTTCCAAACGAGTCAGATTGCTAGGGACGTGGCCGCCTACTTCAGGTCACGCCGAGGGTGTCGAAAATAGCTTGAGCGTACCAGAAAAGCTCCTTCACCTGTGATGTTGATTATCTTCCTTTGCAAGTGGGGGGTCATCATCTCCAGATCAAGGGGTGGTGGCCCCTTTTTTCTTTCCCACCTTCCTTCCCCCTTCTTTCCCTGTCGAGTGGCCCCTTCCGTCGTCGCCAACCGTGGCCAAGAAAGCAGTTGACTAGCAATCCAGTGCAAGTGGCGATCATGAAGGGGTTTCGGTTCGCTATGGCGGCGTGTGTGTAAATAGAATTCCACCTCGGTTGCCAATATTGCTATCCAACCGTGGGAGTATCGCAAACATTGCCCTGCCTGGAGCATGCCACGTCCGCTTTCCAAAGAGTCGTTCAGCGTATTCGGGATCGTCGTTGAAGTCTGCCCCCCGCAGCTCGCCCCTTCGGTATAGTTCTCGATAGAGGCTGTACAGTCGGTCCAAACTGATCCACACACGATTCTGGCTAGCATACTGGATTCTGTACCTTCTCGGCGACTCGTCCAGTTCGCAGATAGCAGATAGTGTGTGGTCTGCGATCCCTCAGAGAATGGATCGTTTCCTCTCTGTCATGCAGACGGCGGATTACATTCCAAAGCTCGTCTTCGTTCAATCTAGGTGGTGCCATGTTACCCCTTTTCCACTTTGCTTCTTTTCAGAGTCCTCCAGTGAAGCCCTGCCCTTGTCGGCTTGCCGAGAGTCATGCCCTCACGCCAATCTCGTGCCCGCCGGAGACTCATCCTCCCAATTTCTTCTTAGCTCATCTGTCGGATGGGACTTGCTGCCCAACGTGGGTGGATGTGCAGAGTCCTGCTACTGTGGGAGCAGCTTCCTAGGATTTCCTTTGATCGGTTCGTTGGCGAATTGTCTCCAGCTCATAAGAGAACCTCGCCTGAAGCTGAGCGTTGACGTCGCGAAGAAGATCAGTTGTCATGGGAGATAGCCCCCTGCCCCCTGTTCGCAATTCCGAAGCACCTGAAGCAACCGCTTGCTCGGTTTCCGCTATCACGGAGTCGACTTCTGCAAGCCGTCCCTCAAGTTCAATCGCCTTGCTTGAGGAGGTAATACCCCAAAAGACGCACGCATCGTGAAACGTCACTCGATCAAGCTCGCCGTTCTGAGCTCGCAAGACTGCCCGTGTCTTTAGCAGGTGTTCGAGCCTGGCAAGTGTCTCCCGGGACATTGTGGCCTTGCCGCCGATGGCTCGCTCGGTTCCGGCGGTCGCTTTCGCGGTAGCCTGTTGAGTCAATTTGACTGCTGCTTGACGTCCGGACACAGTAAGTTGATACGTCTTCTGACCGACTTTCTCCAAATACCCTCGTTTACGGATGGGCTTTGAGCCCATGATTTCCGCGAACACTCTGTTTGAATCAGGGTATTTAGGTATACCCTGCTCGTCATGGTGCCCTCGCAGCCCAAACGTCCTTGGAAAGCGAGTCCATGCAGCCACCACGAGATCTTCCGCCGTGAATGTTCTGCGTTCACCGCTATCTAGATCGCATGCTGCGATTAGGAGCTTGTCGCTTACGGTCAGTTCCTTTGAGGCCATGTTCATCCTTCCGGAATCGCCGCACCATCCTTAATGAAACCACTCAACTCTTCCGCGATGGCTCTCTGAATCTCCGAAACCTTATCTGCGGAACGCAAGAAGTACTCGTTCACGGTGATGGCAACACCGGCGTTTTGTGGGTCATACGTCATTGCTATCTGAGTGATGATGTCGATGTACCTTTCGAGGTGGTACATCCTCCACTCGCGAGTCTCGAACCCATAGTCGAGTGTCTGGTCCAAGTACATTTTGGCAAGCGGGGCAGAGCTATTGATCCACCAGATATTGCGATCTGCGTCTATAGGACGTTGGTAAGTTGGGGGATAGTCAGGACTCAGAGTGACCGGCTGATCTGTGTCTGGATCACGATCCACGCCGGAAACGAGTATCAGCGGATAGCCACGCCCTCGGTTTGAACCGCTTCCCTTGCCGCTACCCTTCTTGGGTCCTTCGTCATCCCCATCCCCCTCCACGACAGTAATAATAGCCGGCCTGTCCGCAGAAACCCTGTCGTCTCCAGCCGCTATTTCAGTCTTCCCAGGCGAAGCTCCAAAGAGCATTCCAGAGCTACTTACTCTCGCGATGGAGGCGTTGCCTTCAGTCCATACCAAGGCAATGTCGTCTACTTCTTCGCCACTTGACATGTGACAGACTGCTCGGAGCTGCGTTCTGCTGCCTGCAACCAGTTCCACCTCTTCAGGCTCAATGCGAATTGACCGGATACGGACTGTCTGCAGAGGTACTCGGTTAGACTGAATTGCACCGTCTTCCGTTTCCGCGTAGATTGTCGTCTGTCCTGGGGCAAATGAGTTTATCACCATCAGCTCTTCGAGGACCATTGCGACATTAGGATCCTCACTGACCCATCGATAGGGCACCGGTCGAATCTGTCTGCTACGGGAATCGAAGAAGCGGATTCTGGGGCGAATCGCGACGCCTAGACCCAATCGAGGATGAGTGATCGCTATTTCGATCGTGGATGGCTTGCCGCCCGGCAGCGAGCCCCCGTGTCGTGTGCTGCCACCGCCACCGCCCTGCCCGAATGCTCCTTCGACGAAATCCTTGATGAATCGATTCTTCCATCGGTCCAACGCTTCGTTCATCCGGCTTAGAGCGTTGCGTTCCTTTTTGCTGTACGCCTTCCTGTCTCGCCTCTCAAACTCTTGGGCGTACTCCTCGATCTGTCTCTCAATAAACCGCTCGACTGCTCTGGTCAGTGGGGTCTCCGCCAAAGGCCCGCGATGGTTCTGCTTGAAGGGGTCCAACGCTTCGAGTTCGCACGTGCCATAGATTTGGTCTTGATACGCGGACTGCACACCAAACTCCCGAATACCCTTGTAGCCAATGAATCCGTCTCTAGCATAGTAGTTGATTGTGTGGCGAGATTTCTTCTTCCATCGCATTGACTTGTCGGAAGTCAGCAGCGTCAGTCTTCCCGACGGAAGCGTACCGTTGTCTATGGTCGAAAGCTCAGTACCGTCCACTGGGTCCTCAAGTGCTTCTGGAATCTCTACAATGCGGGGCTCTTCCGCACCCGAAATCGGCGTGACGGGGCTGGGCTGAAGTGGAGTACAACCACGAACGCGTCTGCCGTCGTAAAGGACGAAAACCTCGCAGTAGTCAAGTGTTGTCAGCATTTGAGGATGATCGCGGAGTTGACCAATAAGATCGTTCACACGGATACGCTGTTCATAGTGCCTTGGTCCAACCCCACGCACCAACGTGAAGCCACTGCCCAATTCAAACGCACGTTGGGCTCCTGGCGGAAGGCCGTCGAAAGTCGTGCCAAGCTCGCGAAGGAGGCGATCCAGTTCCATCTCGGCATCCGGGACACTGTATCGTCGCCCCTCCTCAGCATTGGGTACGTAGCCGAAGTTAACTGAACCACCTTTCACGCCATAGCAACATCCCTCTCCGTCACGCACCGTATGAAATAGAGCATGATCGGTGAACATCTGCGTCATGTAGCACTTGCCACCATTCCCATGTCCCCCCTGAACCTTCAGCTGTGTTTCCTGAATTGCGGCATTTGGATCTGCCCAGTGACGGAAGTACCTCTCGATCTTGTCTGCAGTCGTGCCGACGAAGTCGAGGCACGCCATTGACGGCTTGCCAAGGCTCTTCTTATCGCAGAGTAGCAACACCACAATCCGACGCTCGGGCTTGGCTTCTTCCCGCACGTACGCGTCAGCTGCGTTCTTCACCCATTCAGGCAGGCCGCTCTCGTGCGACTGAAAGGCCCTGCAAATAAGTGAAATAGCTCCACGAGCATGCACACGCTGCTCTTTGTCGGGTGTGTACCTAAAATCTTCCATATCCTGTCGCCCCCTGAGTGCCTGACAACGTCGGAACGTTGTCATCAAGCGAGATCGCTCCACGCCTTCTCAACATCGGCTTCCATCGAATCCGGTGCAACGACGGAATATCCTTTTCGGCCATGTTGCCTCATTAGCCCGAGTGACTTGAGCCACGCAAGGCAAAGATAAAGCTGATAGCTAAGTATTTGCCCTTCGCCATCGTGGCTGCCTCTGCCGCTCAGAGCCTCTGCCGAAAAGGGCCGTTTGTCTTGATTTGAAATCTGAATCACGCGAGTCACGATCGTATCGATCGCCCCTTTTGGTGATCGGTGCTCGTACGTTGATCCTTTGGTCTGCGAATATCCGATTTTCACCAACGCATCCCCGTCTCGTTTGAAACACGGGTATTTACTTCTTTTTGCTCTCGACTTCCGGCCAGCGGATGCCTCTTTTCGGCCCCGCTTTGAAGCAGCCTTCTTCTTGAATTCAGTCGTGCTCGGCTTGCTGCTCAGGCCCTGCGATTCATCGACAGGCACACTCTCAGAAGCCTCTTGCTCCACCACCGATCTGTCCGCAGCCGTCTTGCTATCGCCACCCGAACCGTCCAGGGTTGATTCGATGGCAGAGAGTTGCTCCGCCATTCTTGCGAGTTGAGAGAGATCTTCGTACGCACGTTCCTCCACCGCAGAGGCCATTAGCGACTGAATATCGCTTTCGGCCTTTTGGATCACAGTGAGAGCTTGCGCCAATGCACGTCTCATTCGGACTCCTCTGTTTACAATGTACATACATTGTAGAAATATCCCTGAAGTGGTCAAGTACGTGAAGGCTGGCGAGGCAAAGGAATTACGTGGCAAATGGTCTGGCGACCAACGGGTTAAATGTGTGCGACGCAAATCCATTCCTCGCAACATGTTGGAGAGCAGAATCGTGGGGGGATGTTGCCTTGACAACTGCTGCGGAATGCATCATAATGCTGCAATATGCACCACTTTGCAGCAGGCGGGCGTTTCGATGGTCATTCAAGATGACGGTTCCTCTGGGCCTATTGGTGCGCCCAAACGTGTGACGGTTACGTTGGCGGCAGGCCAATACGAGCAACTTGCAGCCATCGCCGAGGCAAACAAGGCCACTATCGCTTATGTGGTCCGCCGTGCCGTGACGGATTTCATCGGAAGCGGGAAGGACCGACAACTTCTGCTGCGGTTTCCGGAGTGACGGTGACTGCGTCGGGCACGGGCAATTCACACGAGGTGGATATGAGAAAGAGACGGAAATGCAGACCGAGCTACGTTACCCGGTTCGGCCGAATCTATCGAGGCTCTTGCGAGGATGTTCTCCGGACGTACCCCGTGACCCTCAGACGAGGCAAATGCCAGTTGCTTTTCACGTCGCCGCCCTTTGCTCTAAACCGAAAGAAGAAATACGGGAACCTAGAAGGCGAGGACTACATTCGTTGGTTTGCATCACTTGCACCGCTGTTCCGCGAGCAAGTGACCTCCAGTGGTTCGATAGTTGTCGAACTCGGCAATGCATGGATTCGCGGCAAACCGACTATGTCCACGCTGTCAATGAAAGCCCTTATCGCGTTCTTGGAGGCTGCAGATCTTCACTTGTGCCAGGAGTTCATTTGCTACAACCCGGCCAAGCTGCCGACACCAGCCGAATGGGTTACCGTTCGCAGAATCCGGGTAAAGGATGCCTTTACTCGTGTGTGGTGGATGTCTCCGACCGACAACCCAAGAGCTGACAACCGAAAAGTACTGACTCGCTATAGCGAAAGCATGATGAGCCTTCTTCGGCGTGGCACCTACAATCCCGGGAAGCGACCTTCAGGGCACGTAATAGGAAAGGATTCCTTCTTTGGCAACGGTAGCGGGGCTATCCCACCAAATGTCCTGTCTCTGAGATCGGAGGAATACATGCAAGAGGCCGGGAGTCTGTTACCCATCGCGAACACCCGGTCTGATGATCCATACCAGGTCTATTGTAGGAAGCATGGAATCCAACCGCATCCCGCCCGTATGCCGGAAAAGTTGGTTGAATTCTTTGTCGAGTTCCTCACTGATCCAGGCGATCTAATTCTAGATCCCTTCGCGGGCAGCAATACCACTGGGGCTGTAGCTGAACGGCTTAGACGACGATGGTTGTCTATTGAAGTAAACAAGGACTACATAACAGCTTCCAGAGCTCGCTTTCCTCGACGGCGGAAACGTCGTCGACCTGCAGCGGCAAAGTGATTGCAGTATGGCCACGAGAGATGCAGTCGTCTGTGACTGACAGGATGGCCACTACCCGATCTGTACGTCTCCTCTTGTTCTCGCTGATTGCTGCGGATTCTATTGCGGGGCACATTTCGGGCGGGCGTCTATTTTATCTGCACGCCCCAGCCCCCCTGGGTGGGGGGTGCGAAGCTGGCGGATTTGAATAACCCCGGCAGGCAATTCCACACCCGAGAGTGTGTAGCGATGGGACATTATGCAGGGGGGTATTTAGATTGCTATGTGTCCGCCCTATCGGCACGATTCGACGGGGCACAAGCGGGCTAGGTGGGAAGTGGAGGGGTGCAACGTGTGAGGTGCAAAGTAGTTAGAACTATTTTGGGAATCCGTCGGGAATCCGCTTGACGCGGGGGCGAGAAGTGAGAGAATGACAGTGCCGTTCACGCCAATGGCAAGACCGTAAACCCCTTGCGAGACTTTCCCCGATTCGACGGGAGGATGCGACCCGTAGCAGCCTAGAGACCCTCGAATCAAGACAGTATATATAGACACAAGAACGGCTGGCACGAGTGTTGATAGCACCCATGCCAGCCTACGAGACAACGGATGTAGCCGATGTCCCGATCTACCGAGCATACCACGCCCCCCCTCTCCCCCTCAACCCCTTCTGCCCTCTCTACGGGCAACGCCAACGGGGGTGGCGGTTGGGTACGCATAGCCGAGATCATGCGGACCCTCTCCGTCAGCCGTCCAACGGCCATAGCTCTTGTCCGCCAAGAGTTTCCCCAAGACTACCGCCAGACCGCGGGCGGGATGTTCCTCGTTTCGAGACTGGCATGGAGGGAATTTCTCCACCCTGGGTCTACCGAGTCCCCTGATTCCCGAAATGGAAAAAAGGGAAATGGGGAAAGAATTCCCGTCTTGGCAATTTCCCGAGTCTCCGATTCCAAAAGGGCACGTGGCATCAAGGAGGGAGAGGAAGACTCCGATCTTGCCCGACAGGAAACCAGATTGAGGGAGTGGATTTTCCAGAACATCGGCCCCCAAGCAGACATTACCCTCGCACGGTCTGTCCGTTCTGGACTCCTCTACGATCCCTTGACCCCTCTCGTTTCTCGGATTCTGGGGAGAGAGTTTCGGTACTGTGTTGCTACTACTTGGGATCGGATCGTCAGATTTGGGATTCAACTCTGGGAGGAGATTTGTAGGGCGGGTGAGTGTGAGTTGATTTTTACAGAGGCAGACCCTCAGAGGCAGGAATACGAAGATTTGAGCACGGAGATCATAGCAATCCTCACCTCTTTTGCAGGGAGGCATCACGCGAGAAGGCAGGGAGTTAGACGGAGACTCCACTACAAGAGGGAAACGGTGGAGAGGGCCTACTTTCTGAGAAGGGAGAAGAAATATCCCTTGAAGCAGATTTTCGAGACTCTCTTGGGGGAGGGTCACACGGTCTACAGCCAAGAGCGTGAAATACCCATCACGTACCCCAAGGTCAGATTGCTTTTCGTGGAGGGCTCTCCTGAGTTTCTGGAAGCCCAAATCTTGTTGAAGGGAGAAGAGGGAGAGGGAGAGGGAGAGGGGGAGGGAGAAGAGGAAAAACCCAACCCCTCTTTAGAGACTTCAACCTTTCGGGATTTTCTGCAATCCCACTTGGTAGAAAAAGCGGATTCCATAATCAGTTTCCCAGAGATATACGAGAAGTACCTAATCTGGTGCCGTTGCAACGATCTGCCTCCTGAGAGTCCTGTTCATTCTGGGAGGCAGGTTTTCAAGGTGGTTCCTCGGGAATGTGTCTACAAGAGTACTGTGAGGAGATTGAGGGGTTATGCCCTTAGAGAGATAGAGAAGGAGAAGGAGAAGAAGAGGGATTGACTCCCTTTTGAAATATGCCCTCGGTTACCAGTCCCCCACACCCCAACCCCCAAACCTCGAAAACCCCCTTTCACGTTTCCCAAATCCGAGCACAGGAGATCAAGTTATGGCTCCCCGAACAAAGCAGGCTCCCTCAGTGGCGAATGGTAGCGACGTTTTGGCCCAGATGGTCGAACTACAGAGACAGCAGGCAGAGCTGGCGAAGAAGATGGAGGGTCTGCGTGAGCAGGCAGACCAGGAGTTGCAGGCAGGGGTCTCCCAGTTGGAACCCCTCATCGAAGCTTTCAGCATGGGTCCTGTTGCCGAGAAGGCAAATTCGATCCTTGCTCCCCACGGGTATCGGATGATTTACGTTGGCGTCGTCTCCGAGACAACCAAGCAGGAGGTCACGAAGGCCCTGAACAACGGAGACGGGGGCGTGGCAGACCTTGACGGAGAATGGATCAGCAAGACCGCCAAAACCCTGGGAGTCCCTGAGAAAGATGTTCGGTTCACCATTAGGACGATGAATCAGAACGGCGAGATCTTCCCTCACACGGGTGGGGCTCGCGGAAGAACCACGCGTTACGGTCTGGAGAAAGAGGAGAACGGCAACGGGAAGTGATTCCCCAAAACGGGGGCGGCCTAGTCTATGCCCGAACCAGACCGCCCCTCAAACAGACAGCAAGGAAATTCTGCCCCGGTTCTAGCTGGTAGTCAAGGTGATCCTGCTGGTGCTATTCGTCACCTTGGTTGCCCTGCCACTCGGCAGACACTCCCACTACCCCTTATTCGAGACCCCGCCACCTGAGAAGTGAGCGGGGTTTTCTTTTGGACCGATCCCCTTTCAAATAGCCCACCAAACGGCCCAGAATCGTTTCTGACGGGATTTCTCTTTTCCTGAGTATCTGGGGACCCCATTTCCCTTTATTCCTGAAAAAGGAAATCAGGGAATCAGGGAATGAAGAGAGGGAATGAGGAAGTAGAGACTGCTGGCATCCTGTGAGTCAATCGGACCACACGGCCCAGCCAGTGATCCGAGGCGAGGGGTAGTCGATCGGACCACACCCCGCCTACGCGACCCCAACCGAGGGCGAGTCAATCCGACGACGCCCCGCCCCGCCCCCGCGAGCCCCTCCACACGTCGCCTTACATTCTGTACACTTTTGGGGACCGATCGATAAATCACACCACTCCCCGATAGGGGCATTTCCTGTTGAGACCCGCTTTCCTATTTCTCTTCCAGTTTCGGCTGATTGTGCAATTTCATTTTTTCACGCCTCATTATGTTTTGTTTCCTCCAAGGACCCCTAATAGAAAACCATCTCGGGGCATTTCTAATCAACACCAGGCACTCAGCACCGGGTGCCTTCGCATCCCCCAGAGGGGGCCTCGGTGGTTTCTCAGTTTTTCTGCGAACATCCGAGAAGGGGCCTTCTCTTCTACTGGACTCTTGCATATAGTGCAAGCACAGTCGCGACGGGCGAGAGCAGTTTCGCGGGAACTGGCACGCCGATTGCAGATGAGGAGACTTGCGACGACGCGAGGGCTTCGGCTCCCATAGTGGCAGACCGATCGCACCTACGCCCCGCGAGCCCTTCCATTTCGGTATTTCCTCTTTTCTCTTCTTAGTATTTGTTTCCTGAAATAAGAAATCCGTCTCTCCCTTGCTATAGGGGGGAGGCGGATTTTTTTATTCCTTTTCGGCACTGCTGAAAAGGGAAAGGAAATCATGGGACAAGGGTAGAAATGGTAGATAGGGCACCCTCATACCAGAACAACGGAATACCCGCGATCGGAGGTTCGTAGATCATGGTGTCGTATTCCTTGTCCGGCTTGCAGGACGAGATAGAGGAGTCGGGAAACCAACCTATTCATATGGATTTGTGTCATCCAGTACTTCGGATCATCCATCGAAGGAGGAGTGAATGTGAGTCACGCACTGTTTAACAAGGATTGCTCAGAGCTAGAGGTGTCACATGTTGATCTCGTTATTACGGACCCGCCATACAACATTGGCTACAAGTACAACGAGTATAGACCGGGTGGCCCCGGGCGGTTGCCCGCCCGGGGCTCCCACAGACCCGAACGTGCGCGATTAACGCATTCGGTTCCTCAGGTTATCCGTTCGCTACGCCTCGGTACACCGAGTGG
>Ga0307379_10006801_pt1 | contig 15647 bp, 16 predicted proteins | sample UN2MG_FD_202237 | JGI IMG/M metagenome (GOLD analysis project Ga0307379, IMG submission 202237) | Soil microbial communities from Risofladan, Vaasa, Finland - UN-2 | ecosystem: Environmental > Terrestrial > Soil > Coastal area > Acid sulfate soil | place: Finland: Risofladan, Vaasa | collected... | reverse complement strand
GAGGGCCGGGGCTACCTGGGCGCGATGAACGCCGCGGCCAACTACGCCTGGGCCAACCGGCAGATAATGATGAACTGGGCCGAGGAGGTCTTCGCCAAAAGGTTGGAGATGTCGCCGCGCGCCGTCGGGATGAACCTGGTGTACGACGTGGCGCACAACATCGCCAAGTTCGAGACCCACGACGTCGACGGCCGGCGCGAGGAGTTGCTCGTCCACCGCAAGGGCGCCACCCGCGCCTTCGGCCCGGGCCGAGCCGAGCTGGCCGACGTGTACCGGGACCTGGGCCAACCGGTTATCATCCCGGGGGATATGGGCACCGAGTCGTTCGTCTTGCTGGGGACGGCGCGCGCGATGGCCGAGACCTGGGGCTCGACCTGCCACGGCGCGGGCCGCGTAATGAGCCGCAAGGAGGCGACGAGGCGGGCCAAGGGCCGCTCCATCTCGCGCGAGCTGGAGGACCGCGGCGTCGAGGTCGTGTGCCGCTCGCCCAAGACGCTGGCCGAGGAGATGAGCGACGCCTACAAGGACGTGAGCGACGTAGTCAACGTCGTGACCAACGCCGGCATTTCGAAGGCGGTGGCGCGCCTCGAGCCGTTGGGGGTCATCAAGGGGTAGCGGCCTAAGGCGACGGCTCCCGGGATACGTTTCGGGACGTTCGGGGCGAAGCCGTTTTTGCCGGCCTTTGTGGGGCGTTTGGGGGTCGGACGCCGAAAAAAACCTTGACATTTGAAACCGGTTCTTTTAAAATCACGTTCCGTTTATTTCACCTTCTTAATGGCGCGGATTTAACCTTAGCGCGATTAGTTTTTAGGCGGGTTTGTGAAAAACGTAGCAAATTACTAAAGCTCCCGGGCGGAGTATCCCCTTTGGCCGTAAGGATACGCGATATTGCAGAAAAGCTCGGCGCCGAAGTCTTGACCGGCGAAGACGGCTTGGACCGCGACGTCGGCGTCGTGATATCCTCGGACCTCGTCAGCGACATCCTCTGCTGTAGGGACGTCGAGGCGTTTCTTATCACCGGCCTGGCGAAGATCCAGATATTACGCGCCGCGGACATGATCGACCTTATCGGTATTTGCTTCGTGCGCGGTAAGGCGCCGGAGGCGGAAGTCGTCGATTACGCCCGCGAGATCGGCCTTCCGGTGATACTTACGCCCAAGACGATGTACGAGTCGTGCGGCTTGGTCTACCAACTCGGCGCGAAGAGCGGGGCGTATATCCCACCCGGCAGAGGGGAATAGCGGCGCGCGATGACCGGCGCCGATTTTATCTGGACCCGGGAGGGAATAGACTTCGACAAGGTCAGAGGTTGCGCGGGGGTGGCGGCCGACGAGGCCATCGAGACCGAAAAAAGGATAATGGGGGGCGACTTCGCCAACGCCGGGGCCGGCGCCATCCAAATAAAGCGGCTGATAAAGAAATTGGCCATATCGCCCCAGGTGGTCCGGCGCGCGGCGATAGCGTGCTTCGAGGCCGAGGTCAACGTTACGGTCTACGCCAGGGAGGGGACCGTAAAGGCGCGCGTAACGCCGCTGTGCATATACGTGGTCGTCGAAGACCGGGGCCCGGGGATACCGGATATCGAACAAGCGATGCAACCTGGTTGGACCACCGCCACCCCCGAGGTTCGCGAGATGGGCTTCGGCGCCGGCTTGGGCCTTCCCAACATACGGGGCAACGTCGATTTTTTAAAGATAACGTCGAAGGTGGGCGAGGGCACGGTATTAGAGTTTGCCATCTTGCTGAGCTGAAGTTCAACGTGAGAGTTCTAAAGCGCCACGGCGGTTCCGACATCTTTGCAGCTAAGCTCCTTCGTCGTGGCTTAAGAAAAAGCTGCGCAAATCCCAAAATTTCGGAGCTTACCGAACCGTCTAAGGAGGCCTTATGGCCGAGGTAGGCAAAGCTATTTGGCGCGAGACGCCCGACCTGGGCTTCTTGAACGAGATCCTCGCTATGCCGGGGGGCGAGGCGGTGGCGGCGTGCATCCAGTGCGGCACGTGCTCCGGGACTTGCCCCACCGCCCGCGACATGGATTATACGCCGCGCGAGGTGATGGCCCTCACCCGCGCCGGTTACCGCGACCGCGTCCTGGGCAGCAACATGATCTGGATGTGCGCCTCGTGTTACTCCTGCTACGTCAAGTGCCCCAAAGAGATCAAGCTGACCGATTTCTTCTACAAGTTAAAACAGATGGCCATGCGCGAGAGGTACGAGAACCCGGCGTCGAAGCGGGCCCGGGCGCTGGCGAAGAATTTCGCGGGCGTCGTCCGCTGGCTGGGCCGCAGCAACGAGATGTGGCTCTTGATGAGGTACTTCCTGGCCACCAACATCTTCGGCGCGTTCAAATACGCCGGGATGGGTTTGAGCCTCCTCACGACCGGCCGGCTCGAGGTGTTCCCCAAGAAATCCAAGAGCGCGAGCGACGTTAGAAAGATAATAGCGAGGTCGCGCGAAGAGGCGGCGATGCGGCCATGACGACGTACGCGTACTACCCCGGGTGTTCTATCGAGGCGACGGCGAAACCCTACGGCCGGTCGATAGAGGCCACGGCGCCGGCGCTGGGGTTGGATTTGAGAGAGGTCGAGGACTGGAATTGCTGCGGCGCTACGGCCTATATGTCCTACGACCACGTCGAGGCCTTCTCCGTCGCGAGCCGCAACCTGGCGATAGCGGAAAAGATGTCGTCCTCGTCCAACGGCGCGGTCGAGGTCGTCGCGCCGTGCAGCGCGTGCTTCGCGGTCCTCAACAACGCCGTGCACTACATGGCCGAGGACCCGAAGTTGTTCGGCGTCGTCAACGACGCGCTGGCCGCCGCCGACCTTCGCTACGAGGGCAAGGTCCGCGTTCGCCACTTACTCGACGTCTACATCAACGACGTACCGGAGGAAGTCCTCAAGGCCAAGATTATCCGCGATTTGGCGATGGTGCGGCTCGCGCCTTATTACGGTTGCCAGATCGTCCGGCCCAAGAACGAATTCGACGACTACGACCAACCCACGAAGTTCGACGACTACCTGAAGCTGTTGGGCGCCCAGGTGGCGTATTACCCGGTGAAGGCCAAGTGCTGCGCCGGGACCTTCATAACTACCCAACCCGAGATCGCGGCGCGCATGGTCGGCCTGCTGCTCAAGACCGCCCAGGAGCACGGCGCCGACGGGATCGTGACCTGCTGTCCCCTCTGCCAGTTCAACCTCGACAACTTCCAGAAGGAAGCCGGCGATTACTACGGCGAGGAGTTCAACATCCCCGTCTTATATTTTACGCAAATCGTGGGGCTCGCGCTGGGCGTCCCGCCCGGCGAGCTCGACATCGATAACCACAGGGTATCCGCTGACGCCTTGTTGGCAAAGATAGTCTGAGCCGGAGGTAACGATGGTAGCGGAAGAAGAACCCAAAACCGGCGAAGAGGAAGAACCGAGAACCGGCGTCTACGTCTGTCACTGCGGCCACAACATCCTGGGTATGGTCGACGTGCCGGCGGTGGTGGAGGACGCGGTGAAGTTGCCCGGCGTCGTCGTAGCGCGCGAATACCAGTTCATGTGTTCCGACCCCGGCCAGGAGCTTATAAAAAAAGACATCCGCGAGCTGGGCCTCAACCGCGTCGTCGTGGCCTCCTGCTCGCCCTTGATGCACGAGCGGACGTTCCGGCGCACGTGCGCCGAGGCGGGCCTTAACCCGTACCTGTTCGCGATGGCCAACATCCGCGAACACGTCTCGTGGGTTTCGGAGGACCGCGAGCTGGCCACCGACAAGGCGAAGCAGCTCATCCACGGCGAGGTGCGGCGGGTAGCGCTGCAGGAGGCGCTGACCCCCACGGTGGTGGAGGTTACGCCCGCGGCGTTGGTGGTCGGCGGCGGCATCGCCGGCATTCAGGCCGCGCTCGACATCGCCGACGCCGGCAAGAAAGTATACCTCGTCGAGCGCGAGGCCAGTATCGGCGGCCATATGTCGGTATTCGACAAAACCTTCCCCACGCTCGACTGCGCCGCCTGCATCCTGACGCCCAAGATGGTGGACGTCGGCGTCCACCCTAATATCGAGCTCCTCACCTATTCCGAAGTCACCAACGTGGACGGCTTCGTCGGCAACTTCAAGGTGACGGTTAAAAAGAAAGCGCGGTACGTCGACCTCGAGAAGTGCAACAGCTGCGGCGACTGTATGGAGAAATGCCCGCGCATACCGTACCCCTCCAAGCTTATCATCGCGATCGAGGGTACGACTATTAAGGCCAAGAAACTCGAGGAGAAAGAAAAGGCCCGGGCCGCGGCCGGGGAATAACGCCCCAGCCGGCCGGCGCCGCGGTTGCGGGAGGATACGATATGGCTATCGATATGGAACGGGCCGAGACGTTGGTGGAAAATTTCCGCCGGAGTGACGCCAGTTTAATCGAGCTGTTGTTGGATGTCCAGGACGAGTTCAACTACGTCCCGGAGAAGGTCCTCATTATGGCCGCCGAAAGGCTCCACGTTCCGCTGGAGCGTATCCTCGGCCTTTCGACTTTTTACAACGCGTTTTCCGGCGCGCCGCAGGGAAGGTCTCACGTCAAGGTGTGCACCGGTACGGCGTGTATCGTCCGCGGCGCGCAGGCGATTCTGGAGAAGGTCATCGACGAGACCGGCGTGGCGCCGGGGGAGACCTCCGATGACGGCGACGTCTCGCTCGAGAGCGTGCACTGCGTTGGCGCGTGCGCGTTAGGGCCCATCATAGTGGCGAACGAGGAATATTACGGTCACGTGACTACGACGAAGGCCGGAGAAATTATCCGGAAACTGAAAGAGGGCGCCGCGGAAGAGGAGAAGGTAACCGCAGCGTAGGCCGAGGGTCTTACCGGAGCCTGACGGACGGCTTAGGTGGTTGATATGGCGATAGCGAATCTGAAGGACCTCCACGACGCAAAGGAAAGGGGCTTGGCCGCGCTTTACCCGGCGAAGGTGCGCATCGCCGTGGGCTCCGCCACGTGCGGTAAAGCCAACGGAGCGGACCCCGTGATGTTGGCTTTGGTCAACGCCGTGCAGCGGGAAGGCTACGACGCCGACGTCGTACCTACCGGGTGCATAGGGTTCTGCGCGGTCGAACCGTTGGTCGACGTCTGGCGGCCGGGGCACTCGCGCGTAATCTATAAAAAGATTACCCCCTCCAAGGCCGAGAAGCTGGTAGCGGCACTCGCCGCCGGCGAAGACAAGGCTTCGTGGGCGTTATGCCGGCTCGAGTCCGAGGAATTCATTACCGACGGTACTATCAAGCCGTATGGCGTTTCGGCGGGCGACGGCGACCTTGCCGAAGTGCTTACGTACCAGGACCTCCCGTTCTTCAAGAACCAGTTGAAAATCGCGCTGCGGGATTGCGGGTTCATTAACCCGACGGAATTGGAAGAGTATATAGGCCGGGGCGGCTTCTTCGGCCTGTATAAAGCGCTCCACGATAGATCGTCCGAGGAAGTGATCGAGAACGTAACGAAATCGGGCCTCAGGGGCCGCGGCGGCGCAGGCTTTTCAACGGGTAAGAAATGGGATTATTGCCGGGCCGCGGCCGGGGACGAGAAGTACGTCGTATGCAACGCGGACGAGGGCGACCCGGGCGCGTACATGGACCGCAGCGTTCTGGAGGGCGACCCCTTCGCCGTCATCGAGGGGATGATTATCGGCGCGTACGCCGTCGGCGACTGCAAGGAAGGGTATATATACGTGCGGCGCGAGTACCCCCACGCCGTCGACGTTTTGGGCGTGGCGCTCGATAAGCTGCGCGGGGCCGGCCTGCTGGGCAAGAACATCCTCGGTTCGGGTTTGGATTTCGACGTCAAGATCGCCCGCGGCGCGGGCGCTTTCGTGTGCGGCGAGGAGACGGCGCTGTTGGCCTCCATCGAGGGCGAGCGCGGTATGCCGCGGCCGCGGCCGCCGTACCCGGCGCAAAAAGGTCTCTTCGGCAAGCCGACCATAATCAATAACGTCGAGACCTGGGCCAACGTCCCGGTCATAATGAACCGCGGCGGCGATTGGTTCGCGGGCATCGGCACGGAGAACAGCAAGGGCACCAAGGTCTTCTCGCTGGTCGGCAACGTCAACAACACCGGCCTGGTCGAAGTGCCGATGGGCATTACGCTACGCGAGGTCGTCTTCGACGTCGGCGGCGGGATACCGCGTCGGCGCGAGTTTAAGGCCGTGCAAACGGGCGGGCCGTCCGGCGGGTGTATTCCCGGGGACAACCTCGACCTCAAGATAGACTTCGACGCCTTGACCACGGCCGGTTCGATGATGGGCTCGGGCGGTATGGTGGTCATGGACAACGACACCTGCATGGTCGAGGTCGCCCGGTACTTCCTCGACTTTTTGCAGGAGGAGTCCTGCGGGAAATGCACGCCCTGCCGCGAGGGCGTGAAGCAGATGCACGACATCTGCAAGCGGATAACGAAGGGCGAAGGCCGGGAGGGCGACGTTGAGCTCCTGGAGGAGCTGGGCCGGACCGTCAAGGAGACGGCGCTCTGCGGCCTGGGCACCACCGCCCCCAACCCGCTGCTCTCGACGATACGGTTCTTCCGCGACGAGTACGAGGCCCACATACGCGACAAGAAGTGCCCCGCGGGAATATGCAAAGCGCTCATTACGTACTCGATATTGGAGGATAAATGCACCGGGTGCGGCGCGTGCGCCAAAGTGTGTTCCGAGGGCGCCATTACCGGGACGAAAGACCAACCCCACGTCCTCGACGCCGCCAAGTGCATCAAGTGCGCGGCGTGTTACGACGTATGTAACCAGGACGCCATAGTCCGCCGTTAATGGCAAAAGGAGTCGGTCCATGTTGAACCTCACTGTTAACGGCAAAGCGGTCGAACTGGAAGAAGGGAAGACGGTTCTGGACGCCTGTAAAGCCGCCAACGTCGACGTCCCGACGCTCTGCTACGTGGATTTTCTCGAGCCCTACGGCTCCTGCCGTCTCTGCCAGGTCAAAGTAACCGAGAAGGGCGGGGCGCCCCGGCTCGCCGCCTCGTGCGTGCTCCCGGCCACCGACGGTATGGAGGTCGTTACCGACGACGAGGACGTTCGGCGGGCGCGCAAACTGGTTTTGGAGCTGCTGCTGGCCCAGGCGCCCGACGCCGAGGTCCTGCACGAGCTGGCGAAGGAGTACGGCGTCGACGGCTCGCGCTTCCCCGCCGCGGCGCGCGACGGCGACGAGCCGCGCAAGTGCATCCTCTGCGGCCTGTGCGTCCGCTTATGCGAGCAGCGCGTCAAGGCCTACGCCATCGGCTACGTCCAACGGGGCCACGAGGCGGAGGTGGCGCCGCCGTACGGCCGGCCCTCGGACGAATGCATCGCCTGCGGCGCGTGCGCCTCGGTGTGCCCCACGGGGGCCATCACGGCCGTCGACCGCCTCGGCCGCGCGATCGTCCACGACGAGCTGACGCTCTCGTCCAATTCGGCGATACGGGTCCCGATAAAGCAGGCCGTGCCCAACGTGCCGTATGTCGAGACTTCCGAGTGCATCCATTTCACGCAGGCCGAGGAGGGTTTGGACGCCTGCCGCATCTGCGAGGACATCTGCCCCAAGGAAGCCGTCGACCTCGACGCGGCCGAGGAGGAGCTCGAGCTCGACATCGGGACCATAATCATCGCCACCGGTTTCAAGACCTTCGACCCGCGGCGCATTCGGGAGCTGGGGTACGGCGTACTCCCCAACGTCATCTCGGGTTTGGAGTTCGAATTGATGAACCGGGCCGACGGCTACACCGAGGGCGAGGTCGTTATGGAGAACGGCGAGGAGCCGAAGTCCATCGGCATCCTCCACTGCGTCGGCTCGCGGGATAAGAATTACAACCGGTACTGCTCGCGGGTGTGCTGCATGTACTCGCTCAAGTTCGCCCACCTCATCAAGGAGAAGACCGGCGCCGAGGTCTTCCAGTTCTACATCGACATGCGGACCTTCGGCAAAGGGTACGAGGAATTCTACGACCGGGTGTTGGAGGAGGGCGTCTTCTTCGTTCGCGGCCGCGGCGCCGAGGTTACCAACGTCGCCGAGAGGCCGGAGGAGGTGGGCAAGCTCGTCGTGTGCTGCGAGGATACGCTCATCGGCGCGTATCGCCGCGTCCCGGTCGACATGGTGGTCCTGGCCACGGGGCTCGAGGCGCGCGAGGACGCCGACGAAGTCCGGCGCACCTTCGGCATCAGCTGCGGCGCCGAGGGGTTCTTCACCGAGAAGCACGCCAAGCTCGCGCCGGTATCGACCACCACCGACGGCGTCTTCCTGGCGGGCGCGTGCCAGGGCCCGAAGGACATTCCGGACGCGGTGGCCCAGGGCTCGGCCGCGGCGGCGCAGGCCCTCGTGCTCATGGACAAGGGCCTCGTCGAGATCGAACCCATTACCTCGGTTATCGACGAGGACGTGTGCTGCGGCTGCAAGATCTGCATCGGCCTGTGTCCGTACACCGCGATCTCGTTCGACGAGGAGAAGAGCGTCTCCGTAGTGAACGAGGCGTTATGTAAGGGATGCGGTACCTGCGTCGCGGCCTGCACCACCGGCGCCGCGAACCAACGCCACTTCAAAAACGAACAGATCCTGGCGGAGATCGAAGGGGTGTTGTCCTAATGGCGGAAACTTTCGAACCCAAGATCGTCGGCCTGCTCTGCACCTGGTGCGCCTACGCCGGCGCGGACCTGGCCGGCACGTCTCGCATCAAGTACCCGCCCAACGTGCGGGGCATCCGCGTTATGTGTTCGGGCCGGGTGGACCCGCAATTCATCTTGGACGCCTTTGCCCACGGCGCGGACGGCGTCCTGGTGGGCGGTTGACACCCCGGCGACTGCCATTACCAGGAAGGTAATTACAAGGCTCTCCGTCGCGTTACGTTGTTGAAAAAAGTATTGCAGCAGATGGGCGTCGACCCCGAAAGGCTCCGGCTGGAGTCGGTAAGTGCCTCGGAGGCTCAGCGCTTCGCCGAGACGGTGAAAGGTTTTACGGAGACGATAAAGAAGTTGGGGCCGATGCCCAAGGGCGTCGAGGACCCGGCCGTGGCCAAGGAGGAAGTCCATGCCTGAGAAATTCAAGTTCGCCTTCATGCCCTCCGCGAGCTGCGGCGGCTGCGAGATAGCCATCGTCGATATCGACGAGGTTATCTTGAAAGTCGCGGAACTGGCCGACATCGTATATTGGCCTACCGCGCTCGACTTCAAGGACAAAGATTTAGAGGCCATCCCCGACGGCGGCGTTACGGTGGGCTTCTTCAACGGCGCGGTCCGCAACGACCACGACGTGCACCACGCCCACCTTATGCGCCGGAAGAGCCAGGTCCTCGTGGCCTTCGGCGCCTGCGCCCAAATGGGCGGCATACCCTCGCTGGGCAACTTCTGGACTACGGAAGAGATCGCGCACCGGATGTACGACACCGTCCCGTCGGTGGTGAACCCGGACGGAACGCGGCCCCAGACGACTTTCGAGGTCCCGGAGGGCGAGCTGACGCTGCCGCGCGCGATGGAGCGCGCCTACGCCCTCGACCAGGTCGTCGACGTCGACTACTACATCCCGGGCTGCCCGCCGCAGCCGAAGTGGGTAATCGCCGCGGTCGAGGCCGTGGCCTCGGGCGAGCTCCCGCCCAAGGGGACCGTAATCGCCGGGACCAAGGCCGTGTGCGACGAGTGCCCGCGCGAGCGGTCGGAGGAGAAACAGGTCACGGCGTTCAAACGTATCCATCTCGTCGAGAACGACCCGGAGAAGTGCCTGCTCGAGCAGGGCATCATATGCTGCGGGCCGGCGACGCGCGACGGCTGCGAGGCGGCGTGCATCGTCGCGGGCCAGGCGTGTCGCGGCTGCTTCGGCCCCACCGACAACGTCAACGACATGGGCGCCAAACTGGCCTCCGCTATTGCCTCGATAGTTGTCGCCGACACCCAGGCCGAGGCCGACAGGATATTAGGCCAATTGGACGACCCCGCCGGTTACTTCTACCGCTTCGGCCTGGCGAAGTCGTTGTTGGGGGTGCAGCGCGGCGAGCGCAAGGAAGGCGACGAGTAGCGCCGCGCGAAGCGCCGCTCGTTTAATATAAGCTCCTAACGGAACCAGCCCTTACGGAGTATAGTTATGAAGAAAATCGAAATCGACCCCATCTCTCGCCTGGAAGGGCACGGCAAAATAGCCATCTTCCTGGACGACAACGGCGACGTCGCGAACGCGTACCTCCAGATCCCGGAGCTGCGCGGCTTCGAGCAGTTCTGCGTGGGCCGGCCGGTGGAGGAAGTCCCCCGGATCACGCCCCGCATCTGCGGCGTTTGACCGCTCGTCCACCACTTCGCAGGCGCGAAGGCATGTGACGCGGTCTACAAGGTAGAGCTGCCGCCCAACGGCGAGAGACTCCGGCGGATGATATACAACTCTTACATGTTCTACGACCACCTCCTGCACTTCTACTACCTCGCCGCGCCGGACTTCGTCGTGGGGCCGACGGCCGACCCGGCGGAGCGCAACATCCTGGGCGTCGTGGCCAAGGTGGGCCTCGAGATCGGCGCCAAGGTCATCGAGATGCGGGCCAAGTCCATCGACGTCATGAAGTACTTCGGCGGCAAGCGCACCCACCCCATTATCGCGCTCCCGGGCGGCATAACGCGGCCGCTGGACGCCGAAGCCCGCGATGAGATGCGCAAGCACGCCGAGGAGGCCGTGGAGTTCTCCAAGTTCACGTTCCAGCTCTTCGAGGACGTCGTCCTCAAGAACCAGGCGTACGTGGACCTCGTCCTCTCCGATATATACGGCGGCCAGGAGACGTACTACATCGGCCTGGTGAACGACGACAACAAGGTCGACTTCTACGACGGCATGACGCGCATCGTCGACCCGGAGGGCAACGAGTTCGCGAAGTATGAGGGCACGGACTACCTCGACTATATCGAGGAGCACGTCGAGCCCTGGACCTACCTCAAGGTGACGTACCTCAAGGGCGTCGGCTGGAAGGGCTGGGTCACGGGGAAGGACTCCGGCATCTACCGCGGCGGCCCGCTGGGGCGGCTCAACGCCTCGGAGGGGATGCAGACGCCGGTGGCGCAGGCCGAGTTCGAGAAGATGTACGCGACGCTGGGCGGCAAGCCCGTCCACGCCTCGCTGGCCTACCACTGGGCCCGCATCATCGAGGGCGCCCAGGGCGCGGAGCTGTGGCTCGACTACATGAACGACGACGACATCCTCGACGAGCACATCCGCAATATCCCGACCGAGACGCCGAGCCGCGGCGTCGGGACCATCGAGGCCGCGCGCGGCCACCTCATCCACGACTACGACACCGACGAGAACGGCATCGTCACCGCGATGAACCTCATCGTCGCGACGACGCACAACTACGCCGGCATCAACCTCGCCGTGCGCAACGCCGCCCGGGGCGTCATCAAGGGCGGCGACGTCGACGAGGGGAAGCTGAACATGGTCGAGATGGCGTTCCGCGCCTACGACCCCTGCATGGCCTGCGCGACGCACGCCCTCCCCGGCAAGACGCCGCTCGAGTTCGACATCTACGATGCCGACGGCGAGCTCCGCCGTACGGTCAAGCGCAACTGCTAAAGGCCCTGATCTGCCGATTAAAAGGCGGCCTCCGGGCCGCCTTTTTTTGTTGCATATTTTACGGCTGATAATATCATAGGGGCGTAAAAGAAGGGGGATGCCCGGGCCGGCCTTAGCCGGAGGTAAGATATGCCTAAGGACGCGAGAGTCTTTGTCGATAAGGACCGCGAAGTGATGAGCGCGTATTACGATTTTTGCGATTACTACGACTCGGAGGATTTTGATTACGGAACGGGCGAAAAGCTGTTACGGGAATTCATCGACGAGGACCCGGATTTCCTCGACTCTTATTTGACGCTGAGGGAAATATTATTGGAAAGAGGCAAATACGCCAAGGCGGAACGTTTATTGAACGAAGCTTACGTCCGCGCCTTGCAGCTGATTAGGGACGCCGCCGGCAATTGGCCCGACGAGCTTCCTTGGGATCGTTGGGGAAACCGGCATATTATACGCGCGTTACTCGCGAAGGCCGAGGATTTGTGGGAGGCCGGGGAAAACGAAAAAGCGCTCGATATCCTCCGTCGGCTGCTTCGAACCAACCTGAACGATAATATCGGCGCCCGGTATTATATATTAGCCATTAGACTAGGCATGGATTTTGATACTTTCTACGAGCGGTTCGAAGATGAGTACGGATATTACGACGGGAGTATTTTGGAATGGTTCAATGGAAATTACTCCTTATTCCCGGAAGATTTCTGGGGTGTGTGGGTAGAAGAAGATTTTACGGAAATGGAATGAACGAACGCGAAGGTCGTCCTTCGTCGTCGCCGTGGAAAACGCTGCGCGCTGAAAACGTTCGCGCGAGGTATTTAGCTAAAAGTCGGGACGAGGCCGCTTGCTTTCCCGTTCCGCGCCTACGCCCCCGGCACGGCTTGCGGGGCGCACAGCCTCTCCGGCAATATGCCCCTCGAGTTCGACATCTACGACGCCGACGGCGAGCTCCGCCGCACGATCAAGCGCAACTGCTAAGCCAGGATACGTTTAATATAGAAAAGCGCCCGTATGGGCGCTTTTTAGTTGAAAAACTCGAAGGTTTCTATATAATAATAGCGTGAACGGTACAGACTTCGTTAGGCACCCATTCCCCATTCGTAGAGTCCTCTTTTAACTCCGAGTGAATATATTAAGGCGGCTGGGGAAAGGCTGGACGAAGGAACTTCGTTATTCCGTGCCGGCATATATTATTCGCTAGCTGTTTATTTGGGGGGTGTTTCTGTCGAATGCGTGTTAAGCGCTTTGGTCGTGTATCGGTTAGGACACGTTGCAATACCCGTAGGTGTGGAATATCACAACCTACTAGCATACCTTAGGCACGACCCTTTATCCGTAGGCCCGCAGAGCCCTTTATTATCGCAATTAATAAGTACGAATGTGTCTGCCGTGATACGCCGTTGGAATAATTTTATAAAGTACCTTACGACGAATACGTTGACATCTCTATATCGGGAACGCGAATTAACCGCTACACGTTCTAACGATTTAGAAGGTATGCGCGAGAACGCGGATAGGTTATTGCATGCAGCAGGTAATATCTACGTAAGAAGTAAAAGACTATGCAGACATTACGGGATCGTATAGAGGAAATAATTAAAGAAGCGTTTGGGAACGGCCGCACGGGGGTCGAGCTAGACGAACTCGCCACGAACCGCATCGCGGGTTTCGTAACTTCGACCGTTTTTAAAGGGAAAGACGACCCCGAACGCCAAGAAACACTATGGCGGGTACTCCGAGATGCCGTCGCTCACGGTAAAATAACCGAAGAAGAATTAACTCGCGTTTCTTTTATAATAACGCTAACGCCCGAAGAAGACGAAGCTTATTCGGAGGTGGAAGGCGAGTAACCAATAAGGAAGCCGCGGTATATTAGTATCTTGCGGTACCATCTTACCCGGTATGGTATCGGAGGAGTCGTAATAAACAGGGCGGTTTGTTTTTTGGAGCTCGGCCTATTCGTAACGCGGTAAAATAAGCTTAGCCATGATTACCCGGCCTCGAGCCGGGTTTTTTATTCCCTCCTCGCTGGTACTAATTTTTTATGTTACAATTCACGCCCATGTCCGCCGAAATCGAGGCCAGACGCGGCAAAACGCTGGTATTGGGCATCGGCAACGAGATCCGCGGCGACGACGGCGTCGGCATCCACGTCGCCCGCCGCGTGGCCGAGCTGCTCCCGGCCGAGCTCGCCGCCCGCGTCGACGTCGACGAGGCGTGCACCGGCGGCTTCGACCTGGTGGACTACCTTCGCGGTTACGACCGCGCCGTCGTGGCCGACGCCATCAAGACCGAGGGCGGCGAACCGGGGACGGTTTATCGATTCGCGGCCGAGGCGCTAGAGCCCACGGCCCACCTCGGCCACAGCCACGGCGTCAACCTCGCCTCGGCGCTCGCCATCCTTCGGGAACTTAAACTCGGCGCGCCCCGGGAGGTAAGGGTCGTCGCGGTCGAGGCCGAGTGGTTGTACGAGTTTCGCGAGGAACTTTCGCCTCGCGTCGCCGCCGCGGTAGAGGAGGCCGCCGCGGCCGTGCTCGGAATATTAAAGGATAGCGCCCCGTGAAACCGGCAACGACGACAGCGAGGAAGAGGCTGCGCGTGGCCGGCGTCGTCCAGGGCGTCGGCTTCCGGCCGCACGTCTACAACCTGGCGCGACGCCTCGGCCTGGCCGGCTTCGTCCTCAACGACGGCGCCGGCGTCGTCGTCGAGCTGGAGGGACCGCCGGCCGCGATTGACGAGTTCGTGACGCAACTACAGGCCGCGCCGCCGCCCCGCGCGCGGCTGGACGCGGTGGAGGAGGAAGAGCTCGCCCCCGCCGGCGAGGATACGTTCGTAATAAAGGAAAGCGTCCCGGGCGAGGCGCAGACGCTGGTCTCGCCGGACCTGGCCACCTGCGGCGACTGCCTCGACGAACTGCTCGAGCCGGCGGACCGCCGTTACCGGTATCCCTTCATCAACTGCACCAACTGCGGCCCGCGCTTTACCATCATCCGGGGCGTGCCGTACGACCGGCCCAAGACGACGATGGCCTCCTTCGAGATGTGCCCGGCCTGCCGGGCCGAGTACGACGACCCGGGCAACCGGCGCTTCCACGCCCAACCCAACGCCTGCGGCGCTTGCGGCCCGGCCCTCGTGCTGTGGGACGCCGAGGGCAACCCGCTCGAGACGGAAGACCCCCTCGGCGACGCGAAGCAGCTCCTCTTCGAAGGCCGCGTCGTCGCCGTCAAGGGCCTCGGCGGCTACCACCTGGCGTGCGACGCGACGTCCGCCGAAGCCGTCGAGAAGCTGCGCGCGCGTAAGTACCGCGAGGACAAGCCGTTCGCCGTTATGGCGCGGGACGTCGCCGTAGCCCGGCGGTACTGCGAAATGAGTGACGACGAACTCGAGCTGTTGACCTCCGAGAAGCGGCCCATCGTCCTCCTGCGTAAGCGCGAGCCGTGCCACCTCCCCGACGCGATCGCTCCGCAAAACCGCTACCTCGGCGTGATGTTGCCGTACACGCCGCTGCACCATTTATTGTTCGACGACGACGTCGAGATCCTGGTAATGACGTCCGGCAACCGCGCCGACGAGCCCATCGCCTACCGCGACGACAAGGTGGTCGAGCACCTCGCCGGCATCGCCGATTATTACCTGACGCACGACCGGGCCATAGGCCGCCGCGTCGACGACAGCGTGACGCGGGTCTTCCGCGGCCGAGAGTACGCCGTCCGGCGTTCGCGCGGGTACGTGCCGTTGCCGCTCGAGCTGGGCCGCACGTATAAAACGAGCGTGCTGGCGGTCGGCGCCGAGCTCAAGAATACGTTTTGCATGACCAAAGGCTCGCAGGCGTTCGTCTCGCACCACGTCGGCGACCTGGAGAACGTCGCGACGCTGGAGGCCTTCGAGGAGGGCATCGCGCACTTCCGGGAGATGTTCGACGTCGAGCCGGCGGCGGTCGCCCGCGACCTCCACCCCGACTACCTCGCCTCCCGCTACGCGGTCGCGTCGGGCTTACCGGAGGTCGTGGTCCAACATCACCACGGCCACGTCGCCTCGGTCCTCGCGGACGCGGGGTATTACGAGGGAAAAGTTATCGGCGTCGCGTTCGACGGCGCGGGCCTGGGCGACGACGGCGCCGT
>Ga0307379_10006800_pt1 | contig 15652 bp, 13 predicted proteins | sample UN2MG_FD_202237 | JGI IMG/M metagenome (GOLD analysis project Ga0307379, IMG submission 202237) | Soil microbial communities from Risofladan, Vaasa, Finland - UN-2 | ecosystem: Environmental > Terrestrial > Soil > Coastal area > Acid sulfate soil | place: Finland: Risofladan, Vaasa | collected... | reverse complement strand
GACTCGATATCTGATTGAAGCCACAACGCGAGAAGTTCAAAATACCCGGTTCCCAACGAAACCGGAGGCGCCGAAATGAACGATAACCGGCTGTCCCAAAGGTACTTACGAGCAAAAACCACTGCGCGCAACTGGTCGTTTCGCAGCGCAAATGCGCACAAAACGCACAGAATTCGGCGCCAAACCGCCCGTTTGTCGCCCAACACCCCCGCCCCCGGGCGCAAACTCACCCGCCCTGCGGTAGCATCCCAAAACCAGAGCGGGCGAGCATGTTCTACCCGCCGCCCAGGAGCCGACCCGTGCTGCTGATCAACAACATCGCCGAACTGGTCACCTTCCCCCCCGGCCCCATCCCCGGCACGCAGATGCGCAACGTCCAGCGCCTCCGCGACGCCTCGCTGCTCATCGACGGCCGCGCCATCACCGGCTTCGGCCCGCACTCCGACGTCCACGCCCCGCCCGGCACCGACGTGATCGACGCGGCCGGCGGTTGCGTCGTCCCCGGACTCATCGACTGCCACACCCACGCCGTCTACGCCGGCACGCGCGAGAACGAGTTCGTCCAGCGCATCGAGGGCAAAACCTACGTCGAGATCGCCGAATCCGGCGGCGGCATCAACGCCAGCGTCCGGGGCATCCGGTCGGCCACGGTCGACGACCTGGTCGAATCAACCCTCCCCCGCCTGCACCGCATGCTCCAGGCCGGCACCACGACGGCCGAGATCAAGAGCGGCTACGGCCTCACCGTCGATGACGAACTCAAGATGCTCCGAGCCGTCAGGCAACTGCGCGACCGCCAACCCATCGAGCTGGTCGGCACCTACCTGGCCGCCCACACCATCCCCCGCGAGTTCGCCGGCCGACCCGACGAATACCTCGACCTCGTCCTGGCCGACGAAGTCTTCGAGCGGATCAAGCGCGAAGACCTGGCCGAGTTCTGCGACGTCTTCTGCGAGCGCAGCGCCTTCGACGTCGACCAATCCCGCCGCGTTCTGGAGACCGCCAGGCGTCACGGCCTGATCCCCCGCGTCCACGCCGACCAGATCACCCAGATGGGCGCCAGCCGGCTGGCCGCCGAGGTCGGCGCCATCTCGGCCGACCACCTCGAAACGACCGACGACGAGTCCATCGCCGCGCTTGCAGGAGCCGGCACGATCGGCGTGCTCCTGCCGGCCTGTTCGTTCTTTTTGAGTGTCGATCAGGCCCCGGCCCGCAAGCTGATCGAGGCCGACCTGCCCATCGCCCTGGCCACCGACCTCAACCCCGGCTCGTCCATGATCGAGTCCATGGCCCTGACCATGAGCATCGCCTGCACGCAGATGCGCCTGACGCCGGCCGAAGCACTCGTCGCCGCCACCGCCAACGCCGCCGCCGCTATTAACCGTCACAATCGCATCGGCGCCATCGCCACCGGCATGCAGGCCGACCTGCTGATCCTCGACGTGCCCCGCTTCGACCAGTGGGCCTACCACGTCGGCCGCAACTGCGTCCGAACGGTGATCAAGGCCGGGCGGGTAATTGTAGACAAAGGGATGCGGATTCCGCACTGCTGACCGCCTGCTCGCGTAGCTTGCGGAAGTTGCTCGAAGCGCTCCGCAAGACCCGGGCGTCGAGATCGCCCACCCGATACATCCGCGCCGCCCCGACCTGTGCCCCGGTCTCGAGCCCGACCTCTGCAAGACGCTTGATCGCATCGACCGCAACGTCCCACCCGGTCCGGTACAAGGAAAGGAACAGCTCGGGGATCGAAGCGGCCCGCTGCGGGGCAACCGACTGCCAGCGAACGATCGGCCCCGCGTCGATAGCGGCCTCTGCTACGTGCAGCGTGACGCCCACCTGCTCCGGCTCGTCGTTCGCCAGGGCGAACAGAGCGCTCTTCACGCCACGGTACGCGGGCAGCCTGCCGCAATGGATGTTCAGAGCCACACCGGCCGAGTCCAGAACGGCCGCGTCGACTTTGCGCCCCCCGAAGATGAGCAGTACATCCGGCGCGATCTCGCGGACCCGTGCCGCGTGCCCGTTGACGCTATCGACGCAGTGAGCGCCCGGAAACTCGACACCACCGGGCGTGGCACGCGCGAGGAGCCCGTCGAGTTCCCGCATCCAACGCCCGTACTGTCGGCGCCACCGGCCCGTGCCCCAGCGGCCCCATCGGTGGGCCAACGACCAGTACCATCTCTTCAGGGCCGGCGCGGCGGTCACCCGTTGCGTGAAGCGTCCCGGCCCCCGCTGGAAGAAAACGTGTACCCGTGCCCCCGGCACCTCGCAGGTCAGGCGGGCGGCCCCATAGCGGCACAGAGCGGCGCCCGCCGGGCCGGTGCACAGCACGACGTTCTCGACCTTGCGCGGACCGATCATGGAACACCCATCCCGACACTGATCAGCCGCTCTTCCAGTTGCCCGATGCCGACCCCGTCGCACGGAACCCGGCGTATGTCCACGCCCATGCCACCGCCGAAGTTCACGCCGCCCGAAGCGCTGACGAACTCGTGCCCCGCCGCCGCGGTGCAGGCCACGGTGTCCAGGTTCCAGTCCCCCGACGTCCCGAAAGGCACCGCGAACAGGCGCCGGTAGTTGGACAGATCGGCCAGTGCCTCGTGGTTGTCTTCGATCTGCCGGCGCTGCCGGGCCCGGTCGAGCCGCGAGAAGCGCGGGTGGTCCACGCTGTGGTTGCCTACCTCGATCAACGGGTTGGCCTGACACTCTTCGAGATACCCGCGATCGAAGTGCAAGCCGGGCATGGCCGCCAGGTCATCGCCCACACTGCCCAAGTGTCGCCGCCTGGCCAGCACCTCGGCCTCCGCCTCCCGCCGCAGATACCTCACGTAGGACGGGCCGGGGCAGGGACCGAAGATCTCTTCCAGCAGTTCGCGCCTGCCCTCCTGTTCGAGCCAGGCCACCTCGAATAGCCAATGTCGCCCGCCCTTGAGAAACGCCCGGTTCACGAACACCGTGCAGGGCACTCCATGCTTCTCCAGGATCGGCAGGCTGTACTCGCCGAACGTGCCCGGCCCGTCGTCGAACGTGACCGCCACGCAGGTGCGCGTCAGAGCGCCCGCCCGGGCCCGGCGCACACCCTCCCATAGCGAGACGACTTCGTACCGGGCGCGGACATAACGCAGGTGGTCGTCGAAGGCGTCCGGATGCGTGGTCACCCCGGCGCCCGAAAGAAACCGCGGAGGGTCGGGCTCCACCCAGTGATAGAGCAGGACGATCAGCGTCGCCCGGCGATCCAGCGCCGACCGCACCAGCGGAGGCCGCACCACGGATCGAATGGCTGACTTGATTCCCATGAACCTGGCCGTCTCTGTGTCAACCGCGGGGGGCGCTCCGGGCGCGGGCGATCCCGCCGCTCTGCCCACCGGTCCGCCCCATAGCCGCAACCGTGCGGGCGTAGACCCGCCACGGCAAATAGCCAACGAGGGCATAGCGCCATCCGCGCAGCCGCCACGGCCAATGCCGCAAGTAGGTGCGGGCCAGCCGACGGGCGGCACCCTGCTGCCCGGCCGCCTGCCAGCGCTGCATGGTGGCAAAGAACCGGTCCTCCACAGCTTCCTTGACCAGCGCCGCGCCCAACTGACGCCGCACCTGCGGATGCCGGGCCAGCAGATCGAGCTTGGCCCCCAGTTCCACGAGCGTCATGCCCAGCCGAGCCGCCGATGCCTGACCGCAATAGTAACGATACCTGCCCAGAGGTTCGGGCTGTTTGACGATGCGGTGTTCCACCGCGATTCGCAGCCACAGGTGGTAATCGTCCGCCGGCCAGAAGCACCCGTCGAAGCCCCCCACCTTTCGCAACACCTCGGTGCGTACGCAGGCTCCACACCCGTTCAGGCGATTGCTGTGCATCAGTTCCGCCAGGCAACGTTCCGGAACCGGGTCCGGGAAACGCGTGGGCAGGTCCTCGCCCTCCTCGTCGCAACGAACGGGGTGGGCGTACACCATGTCGGCCCCCGTCTCGACCATCGTGCCCACCTGGGCGGCGATCATCCCGGGCAGCCAGTAGTCGTCCGCGTCCAGGAACATGACCACGTCGCCCACTGCCTCACCGATCGCCCGGTTCATGGCCGCCGCCCGACCCTGGTTGACCTGACGGATCAGCCGGAACGGCGCTTCGTATTCCGCCGCGATCCAGGCCGACCGGTCCGTCGACCCGTCGTCCACCACGATGCACTCCAGCGGGGCCACGGTCTGGGCGGCAACGCTGTCCAGCGCCTGACGCAGATAGCGCTCCGCGCTGTAGCACGGCACCAGCACGCTGACGGTTGGCAACCCATCGCCCACGGCACGACTCCGGCGCACGAACCGGGCCCACGAACCACCCGCTCCCCGGTTCGGCAACTCATGATGTATCGGACGTTTGCCGTGGCGACTTCCGATCCCTCTGCCCGCCCCGACGCCGCCACGAACCCCCGATTCCTGTTGCAGCAACCGACCGCCTCACCTATATATGCCGCCTATGCAAGATAGGACCGAAATCCGGGACCTGAAGGACCACGTCGGCCGCGAGGTCAACCTGGCCGGCTGGGTGTACAACACCCGCTCCTCCGGCAAGATCGCCTTCGTCATCCTTCGCGACGGCACCGGCCTGTGCCAGTGCGTCCTCGAAAAGAAGGACGAGACGGCCGACATCTTCGACCTGGCCAAACGCCTGACTCAGGAGTCGTCCATCACCGTCCGCGGCCAGGTCGTCGCCGACGACCGCGCCGTCGGCGGCCACGAGTTGAAGCTCACCGACCTGAAACTCATCCACGAAGCCGTCGACTACCCCATCACCCCAAAGCCGCACGGCAGCGACTTCCTGATGAGGCACCGGCACCTCTGGTTCCGCTCCCAGCGCCAACACATCATCCTGCGCGTCCGGGCCACCCTGGTCGACGCCATCCGACGCTATTTCAACGACAACGGCTACGTGCTGATCGACACGCCCATCTTCTCAGGCTCGGCCGGCGAGAGCACCAGCACGCTCTTCTCGGTCGACTACTTTGGGGAACCGGCCTACCTGGCCCAGACCGGCCAGTTACACGTCGAGGCGGCTTGCATGGCCCACGGCAAGGTCTACTGCTTCGGCCCCACCTTCCGCGCCGAGAAATCCAAGACCCGCCGCCACCTGACCGAGTTCTGGATGGTCGAGCCGGAGATCGCGTTTGCCGACCTCGACGACGTGATCGACGTGGCCGAGGACTTCATCAGCAGCATCCTCGGGCGTGTTCTGCGCGACCACCGGGCCGACCTCGAACAGCTCGGGCGCGACGTCGGTGAGCTGGAACGCATCCGCAAGCCCTTCTACCGCGTCAGCTACACCGAGGCCACCGACATCCTGCACGGGACCAAGGCCAGCAAGCTGCTCGAAAACGACCTGGTCGAGAAACAGGCCACGGTCAAGGAACTGACCGCCAGGATCGAGCAACTCGACGAGACCGCCAAGACCGCCAAGAAGAAGTGGCAACAGGAGAAGGCCGCCCAGGAGGCCACCGTCGCCCGCATGGACCGGGCCGAACTCGAGGAGCAGGTCCAGAACATCCCCAAGCACCTCGAACTGGCCACCGACTTCCAGTGGGGCACGGATCTGGGCGGCTCCGACGAGACCATCATCTCCCGCCTGCACGATCGCCCCGTCTTCGTCACGCACTACCCGACCGAGGTCAAGGCCTTCTACATGCGCGTGGATCGCAAAGACAAACGCCTGGTCGAGAACTTCGACCTGCTGGCACCGGAAGGTTTCGGCGAGATTATCGGCGGCTCGGCCCGCGAGGAGGACTACGACATCCTGCTGTCACGCATCCGCGCCCAATCCCTGCCGGTCGAAGCGTACGAGTGGTACCTGGACTTGCGGCGCTACGGCAGCGTTCCGCACGGCGGCTTCGGCCTGGGTGTCGAGCGCACCCTGGCCTGGCTCTGCGGCCTCAAACACATCCGCGAGACCATTCCCTTCCCGCGCCTGCTTGGAAAAATATACCCATAGCGGCCCACGGTTCGGAAAATCCGAGCACTCACTGTACAAACGCATCCTCCAATCCCTTGAACCCATCCACGCGCTTCTTTCCGATTTCCGGGCGCGAAAAACCTGTTTGCGAAGCCCTTCATACAGCTTAGCTTCAATGACCCGGCTTGGCAGAACGAAAGTACTGAAGTCCCAACCATCTACTCTGTAAACAGTTAGGAGCGTAAGAAGGTCCAGGCAAAGGGGTACCCGCCGGCCAGTACTCGTTCCAGAAACGGCGCGTTGTTTTTACGATAGGTCCTTGACTTGTACGCCCGAGATTCGCTAATCTAAAGCAAAGATACAAACCGGTATCCCGCAGTCGAGCATTCCGGCCAGGAATCGCTGTACGACGCGAGGGATGAGAGAGAGCTGCCACGATCCCGTGGCAGACTACGGGGAGAAGGAAGGATGCGGTCTCTCTCAGTCTTTTGCGCGGTCAGCTTGGCTCTCTTTCTTACCACGACTACTCAAGCTGCCATGGTTACCTTCCCGGCGTCGTATGAGTTCAGCGGCGCGTGCCCTCCGGAGGGACCGACCCCCTGGCTAACCGCCACGTTCGATGATGAAGGCACACCGGGCTCCGTCGATCTTCTCCTCGACACCACCAACCTCATCGACAATGAGTTCGTCTTCGAGTGGCTTTTCAATCTCGACCCCGACCTCAACCTGAGCGCCCTCGTTTTCTCCGCGCCCATCAAGACCGGCACGTTCACGGATCCGACCATCAACACCGGCGTCGACACCTACATGGCCAACGGGGACGGTTTCTTCGACATCCAGATCGACTTTGACAGCACCGACGGTTCGGCGAAACGCTTTGGCGTGGGAGACGCCGTACAGTACACCATTACCGGCATCCCCACCCTGACGGCCAATTCGTTCAACTTCCTCAGCGCGATGGACGGCGGTTCGGGCGAGTTCCCGACGGCCGCCCATGTCGGCGGTATCGGCTCAACCGATGATCAAAGCGGTTGGGTGTCTGTCCCCGAGCCTGCCGCGCTGCCCATACTGGCCGTCGGCGCCCTGGCTCTGCTTCGCAGGAAACGCGAGTAGCGACCCGCCGACCGCAAAGCACACCAGGCCCATGGCTCAGCCCCATGGGCCTGTTTTCATTGCTGGCCAGCGACGGTGGGCCGAGGCGCGCTCGCCACCGTTCGCCCCTCATCCCTGCGGGCGGGCCGGCGCCCGCCAGAACGGTTCCCCCTCAAGGAAACCGCACCATGATCGTTTTGGCGTAGTTCGGGTCGGCGGCGAAGTCGGCCGGCAGGGGCGGCGCGGCCACGATCTGGAATCGCCTCCCGGCCTCGGCGGCCACAGCGGCCACCTGCTCGCGAAGCCACGCGGCCGATTGGGCCCGGCTGTTGGTCGAGCACAGCACGAAGCCACCCGGCGCCAGCACGCCCAGCGTCTCGTCGATCAACCGCGGCAAGTCCGTTGCGATCGAGAACACCCGCGCCGGTCGTTTGCTCCGGGCGAACGTCGGGGCATCGAGGATCACCAGGTCGAAGTGCAGCCCCTGTCGGCGGGCCCGCTTCAGATAGTCGAAGATCTCCGAGCGTATAAAACCATGCCCGCCCGGGTCGATCCCGTTGACCTCGAAGTTCCGCTTTCCCCACTCCAGGCTTCCTGTCGAGATGTCCACGCTGAACGTCTGGCTCGCCCCGCCGGCGGCCGCGGCCACCGAAAACCCGCAGGTATAGGCAAAAGCGTTGAGCACTCGCCGGTCGACCGCCAGCTTCCGCACCCGACGCCGGTTGTCGCGGTGGTCCAGGAACAGACCCGTCGAGTAGCCGTCGTACAGCCGGACCAGGAAGCGCAGATCATTCTCTCGAATGGCCAGTTCCTCGGGCACCGCTGTGCCGATCAGCGGCTTCGGGTCGCACAGCTCGTCGGCCACCGCGTCCGCGTCGCCGCGAGCCTTGATGAAGCGCTTGTGATAGACGGCGGTGGCCCCGAAGACACGAGCGTACCATTTCCCGATCCGGCGAACCCGATCGGTGTCTCCCATGAACTTGCCCTGATGGGTCTGCAGGACGATCGCCGGTCCCAGCTTCTCAACCACCAGGCCCGGGACGCCTTCCGCCTTTCCGGAAAACAGCCGCCAACTGTCGCAGCCCTCATCGACCAGGCAGCCGATGCGCGAACTCAACGCGATCTGCAACAGATCCTCGATCAGATCGCCGCCGGCCAATGCGGTCTGAAACGCCCGAGGCTCGGACGTTTCGACCCGCACGGTCTTACGCGTGGCCGGATGCGGGAACGATATCCGGGATCGGTGCAGGAACAGTCGGCCTGCGGGCCGACGCCGGTTCGTTCGGTGATCGACGGGCACGTCACCAAGTGGCGTTAGCCCGATGGATCGCAGGTCGGCCCGCACTTCTGCGGTGCGCGGTGAGTCGTGGCGAAACTGGACGAGCGAAAGGTCCTTGCGATGCCGAACCAGCCGCACGCCCGGCGAGAATCCCCCGGCCTGGCGACCCCGGCGATCCGCCGGACGCGGCGACCGCGGTTGCCCACGGACCACCGCCAGATAGTCCGTCCTGGATCTTGGCGTTGCCAGCGACTTGCGCAGGCGGGCTGCCGCTTCCTCGGTCTTGGCCAGAACCACGATGCCGGAGACGTGCTGCTCCAGCGGCCGGACCATGAGCAGCGGCGCCCTGCCCAACACGAGGGCGATCGGTTCCGCCCCCGCGCTGCCGGCCGATCCCGGCTCCACCAGGCGCAGACCGGCCGGCTTCTCCACCAACAACAGTTGGTCGTCCTCGAACAGCACCTTGACGGTTTGAGCCGCGACAGCTCGCGAATCCATGGGCGATCCTCATCCCGGATGCAACAGAACTCGGTTACCGGGCCAACCCGCGATCATAGGCCCCACAGCCAGGCCGGACAATCTCAAGCCGCGGCGAGAAAGGGCAGCGTCCTCTCCATCCACCGGCGGGCGACGCCCCGAGAGGGTATTGATTGATTCCCCGATAACGTACATGGTGCCGATCTGCGGCGCCGCCCGGGGCGAAAACCGGAGGTCGCCGCGGCTCCGGGATTACTATAATTCAGTGGGCCCGGTTGGACGAAGACACGGCTGGGCCCGCCGCCGGCATGGCGCCGGCCGCCGACCAGGCGAGGGTAAACGATGGACTGGCAAGCCGTTCGAGAAGAGTTCCCCATCACCCGGAACTTCAACTTCCAGGATCACGCCGCCGTTGCGCCCCTGTCCCGCCGCGCCGCCGACGCCGCCCGGGAGTACCTCCAACAGGCCCAGGACAACGGCTACCTGGCCGACGGATTCTACAAGCACGCCGAGCACGTGCGTCAGCGGGCCGCCGCCCTCATCAACGCTAACGCCGACGAGGTCACTTTCGTCAAGAACACCAGTGAGGGCCTGAACTTCGTGGCCAACGGCATCAGTTGGAACCGCGGCGACAACATCGTCACCACCAACGTCGAGTTCCCGGCCAACATCTATCCCTGGCAGGCCCTCCAGTCGCGCGGCGTCCAGGTCAACATGGTCCTGGAGGAGGACGGGCGCATTCCCATCCAGAAGCTGATCGAGGCCGTCAACTCGCGCACCCGACTGGTGACCATCTCCTCGGTGCAATTCGCCAGCGGATTCCGTACCGACCTGGCCACCCTCGGCCAGTACTGCACCAGCAAAGGCGTTCTGCTCTGCGTGGACGCCATCCAATCTCTGGGGGCCATGCCCATCGACGTCAACGCCATGCACATCGACTTCCTCTCCGCCGACGGGCACAAGTGGCTCTGCGGTCCCGAGGGCGCCGGCCTCTTCTACGTCCGCAAGGAACTGCAGGGGCACCTGCGCCCCAGTTGTGTCGGCTGGCTCTCCATGAAGAACTGGGCCGACTTCTCGCACTACCGCTTCGAGTTCCGAGACGACATCCGCCGCTACGACAGCGGGGCCTACAACCTGGTCGGCATCTATGCCCTCGGCGGGGCCATCGACCTGCTCCTGGAGATCGGCATCGAGCGGATCACCGCCCGCATCCTGGCCCTGACCGACCGCATGGTGACCGGCCTCCGCGACAAGGGCTATCGCGTCTACAGCTCGCGACGGCCGGCCGAGGCCAGCGGGATCGTCTCCTTCCAATCCGACGTCCACGACCACGAGGCCATCCAGCGACACCTCCGCAGCGAACACCGCATCGTCATCGCGGTGCGCAACGGGCGCCTGCGGGCCAGCCCGCACGTCTACAACAACGAGAAGGAGATCGATCGCCTGATCGAGGTCCTACCGCGGCATTAGAAACCGTCCCCTGGAATGCCCCAGTCGCGCCCCGTGTCGTTCAAGCACCGCCCAAGGTGTGCAGCACTTCGACCACCAACTCCTCGGGTACGTCGTCACGCAGCGTCGTCCGCCCCAGCCCCTCCAGCAACACGAAGCGGACCCGGTCGCGGGCCGTCTTCTTGTCACGAGCGATGTAGCGAAGCAACTCGTCCGCCGCCACCGGCGCCTCCAGTGACGTAGGCAGACCGTACGCCTCGATCGTCTCGACCACCGCCGCCTCCGACGCCTCGTCCAGCAGCCCCATCCGCACCGACAGCCGGCACGCCGCCACCATGCCCAGGGCCACGCACTCCCCGTGGCGAAGCTCGTAGTTGCTCCAGCGTTCGATCGCGTGGCCCACGGTATGCCCGAAGTTCAGCGCCGCCCGAACGCCGCTGCGATCCCGTTCGTCGCGCACCACGATGTCCGCTTTGATCCGCACGTTCCGCTCGATCAGCTCGGCCAGCACATCGGCGTCGCGAGCCAGCACGGCATCACGAAACGAGCCGTGCCACTTGAGGAACGACGGATCGGCGATCGCGGCGTGCTTGATCGACTCGCCCGTGCCCGCAACCAGATCTCGCTGCGACAGCGAACCGAGACATTTCGGGTCGATGATCACCAGGCGCGGCTGATGAAACGCTCCGATGAGGTTCTTGGCCGCACCGTGGTTGACGGCCGTCTTGCCCCCGATGCTCGCATCGACGTCCGCCTCCAGCGTCGTGGGACAGATGACAAACGTCACGCCCCGCATCCAGGTGGCGGCTACGAATCCGGCAAGATCGCTCACCATCCCCCCGCCCAAAGCCAACACTGCGGCGTCACGGGCGTAACGACCGGCGGCCAGACGATCGTACAGCGCCGACGCCTGTTCCAGAGACTTGCTCTCATCGCCCGGCGGGAGAACGTGCAGCTCCGCCTTCAGCCCGGCGTCCACCAGCGACCGCGTGACCCTCTCCCCGTACAGTGGGGCGACGTGGCCATCGCTGACCACCAGCACGCGGTCGGCCCAGCCGGCCTGGGCCAGCAGTTCCCCAACCGAAGGAAGCGCCCCCGCTCCGATTCGCACGCCGGTCCGCGCTCGCTCCAGCTTGATCTCGAACTCGGTCATCACCCGACCCTGGCCTGGGCTTCCGCTACGAGCCGCCGCCCGGCAGCGTACCCGATGCCGACCACCCGATCCACGCCGGCCCGCCCCGCTTGACCCCGCCATACCTAACCTTGCCGTGTGGAGATAGGGGATCTACACAGCTTATTACAGTTCTGTCGGCCTTCTGGACCTCGCACGCAGAACCAGAAGCGGCCCCATGCGTATAACTCAGTGGCGAGGGCGGGGCTCCAGCCCATCCCCCGAGGCGAAAGGGGCTGCCTTCCGCGAGGAATCGCCCGATGAAGCCGCTTCAGCCGCCGCGGTAGGCCCTACATGTTGGGTGTCGTCTAGAGCGGAACCGCAACCTGCCAGCATTGAGCAGACGGCCTGCCGACTGAGGATTGACGAACCGATCGATCCGGGTTAGAATCCCGCCCATGGCACGGTCAGCAACTATCACACCCCCAAAGAAGACCCGTAGGGTCCGTCCTTCAGATAAACCGTCCATTCGCACTTACAAATCAGCCGTCAAATGGCTGAACTCTCTGACCAACTACGAGCGCATGGGCGCGGCGGTGTACAACCGCACGAATTTCAGTCTCAGTCGTATGACGCGGCTCCTGGCCACGATGGGCAATCCCCATCGCCAGATCAAGACCGTTCACATCGCCGGCACCAAAGGCAAGGGCAGCACCGCCACAATGCTGGCACACATGCTCCGGGCCACCGGGTACAAGGTCGGCTTGTACACCTCCCCCCACCTGCTCACCATCCGTGAGCGCATCTGGGTGGATGGCAAGATCATCGGGGAGACCCATTTCTCTCGCATGGCCCGGCGTTTCGTCGAGGCCCTCAAGGACGGGGTCCAGCCCAAGTACTTCGAGGCCCTCACGGCCATCGCCTTCGCCTACTTCGCCGAGCGCAAGGTCGATATCGCCGTGATCGAGACAGGCCTGGGCGGCCGGCTCGACTCCACCAACGTCATCAAGCCCGAGGTCTGCGGGATCACCAGCATCAGTTACGACCACGTGGAACAGTTGGGGCACTCGCTCAGCTCGATCGCCGCGGAGAAGGCCGGCATTCTCAAGACCGGTGTCCCGGTGATCAGCGCCCCACAGGTGCCGGAGGTAAAGAAGGTCCTCCAGGCGGCGGCTGCCAAAGCGCGAGCCCCCCTGTGCCTGACCGGCGAGGACATCGAGTTCAGCGTGCGGTTCGAGTCGTCGCGAGCCTTCGGCCCACACACGCGACTCAGCCTGACGACTGAAAACAGCCGATTCGAGCACCTCCACGTTCCGCTGCTGGGCGCCCACCAGGCGATCAACTGCAGCCTGGCCCTCGGCATCCTCGACGCCCTCAAGGGCCGCGGTTTCGAGATCGACGACCAGAGAGCGATAGCCGGCCTGAGCAACGTCCGCCTGCCGGGTCGCATGGAGACCATCAACGAGAACCCGCGCATACTCGTGGACACGGCACACAACGCGGCCAGCATCGACGCCCTCATGCGGGCCATCGGCCAGAACGTGCCCTACGACTCCATGGTGGTCATCTTCGGCTGCAACAAGGACAAGGATGTGCTGGGCATGCTCCGCCACATCCAACTCGGCGCCGACAAGGTGATCTTCACCTCCACCGGGTCGCCGCGCACCGTTGATCCCGACGACCTGGCCAGCGCCTTCTCCGAACGCTCCGGTAAGATGGTCCAGGTAGCTCCAAAGCTGGAGGACGCGATCCACATCGCCTCCAGCGCCGTGACCAAGGAAGACCTGATCTGCATCACCGGATCCTTCTACCTGGTCGGGTTGGCCAAGAACCTCTATCCCAAGACCGAGTGACCCCCATTTCCAGCGAAGAGCGAATCGCCGTCTTTCGGGACGGCCGGGTGGAGCTGTCCGGCCCGGTGGATTGGCCTTCCGGAACGCGCCTCACGATCAAGCCGATCGAGTTCCCAACGGCCCCGACCGGCGGGCCTGCCGGCCCCGTCATCATTGCCGGTTTCGGGTTGGCCGGACGCTGCGTCGCCGATCTCCTCGAGCGCGGCGGAATCGACTACGTCGTCGTGGACCAGAACCCGGTGACCGTCGAGACCCAGGCCTGCCTGGGGCGGCGCGTCCTCCAGGGCGACGTCTCCCAGGAGTCGACCCAACGCGCCGCCGGCATCGAGTCGGCCTCCATTCTGGCCCTGACCGTGCCCGACGAGCAGGCCGTGCTCCGGGCCACCGCCCTGGCCCGGCGGCTCCGACCCGGCATCTACATCATTGCCCGAACCACCCACACTTCCGCCGGGCTGAGGGCTTCACAGTTGGGCGCCGACGAGGTCATCAAGGCCGAACAGGCCGTTGCTCTACAGTTCTACGAGCGCATGCGATGCCGATTGAGCCGGTCTTGAGCCGGACTCGGCTCGCCGGACGAGCGACCCGGATTCCGGGAAGACTCGCGACCGACCCCCAAGACATGGTGTCCGTACAGGTAAAACACCGCCATATTGAACAGCAGGGCAAGGATGACCCATACCGTCGTCCAGACTGCTGCCTCTGACGCGCGCACGACGTGGGACCGGCGATGAAAAACGCCGAGGTCCACCGCAAGCGTCAGGAGGACGACTAGAACGAATCCGATGCAGGGCAGAGCGCTCATACGCGACTCGTTCCCCGCACGACACCCAATCCTTGCTCAACGCATCACCGACCTTGCGCAGTTGTGCTGACCGCGGCGTACGCGAAGCACCCCGTGCACCGGGAGCAGGCGGTCAGAAACAGCCAAGCGTCCCGTCAATCAATGTAGAGAGCCCGGCAGCGGGTCGGCGAGGAACGTACTACCGCCAGAGGATTCCTTCCGGCTCGATCTCGTCAACCGTTACCGGGCCGGCGGCCGAGACTGACGGAATCTCGAATGCCAGCGACGGCAGGGTCTCCTCAAAGCGACGGCGGAGTTCAACCCTCGCCCAATCGTAGGGCGCGATCATGATGTGCCATGATACGTGCAGCTCCCACTCGTCACTGAAGAAGAGGTAATGGCTGACCACCAGCCAGTGCGGCTTGACAACGGTGCCCTCCCAGGCGGTGGCCTCGTCGATGCCCAACTCCGGCTGGTTCTCCGCCAGCCAGGGGATGAAGCGCTCGCGCATCTCCGCCGCCATCGGGGCCAAAGTGTCCTCCTCCTCGGACGTCAGCGTGATGGGAACCTCGATCTCCCGCACCACACCGCCGCGCTCCGCGTGAATCGTGGCGCTGCACAACCAGCCTTCCTGCCCGTCCACCGGCTCCACCGCCCCCGCCTGCGGGGGGAGTATCGTCACGGTCACCTCGGCCACCTGGCCCTGGGTGATCGTGCCATGCTCGACGATGGCCGTGGCCCCCTCGGCAGTCGCCGTGACAGTGACGGGCTCGGCTGCCGTGGTCAAGTCATCCTCTTCCACCGTGACCAGCAGCACGCAGAGCTGCCCAGGGATCGTGTCCTCGATCTCTTCCGAAGCGACTTCCAGGGTGAACGGGCGCGGTCCCGTGGCCGGCTCGGTGCCCGGGCACCCGCAGACGAAGACCACCAACACTAATCCGCAAAACAGGGTCCAGCGACACATATCCGATCTCCTCCAACGACCAGACGCGGGCTGCGGCCGGTCGCCTCAAGTAGCCCACAGACGCGTCCGGTCTGTAATCTCAATCGCCGGCCAAGCCGGACTCTTCGTGGCTGGCATCCGGCGTGAATACCCTGACCGTGTCATCATTCTCAACTAACGCTGTCTCAGACGAACCCCCCCATGTCAACGGTGGACCTCTGCGACAGCGGCACGGGCGGGGCAGACCCATGCCCGCCCCGCCCGTTCATGTCCGCCCCTCAGCCGCTCGATCACTTCTTCGGCGGCGTGGTGGTGGGCTTGGTCGTCCCCGGCTTAGGGCCAGGTGTCGAAGACGGAGGTGGTGTCTTCGGCGGCTGGCTCGGTTTGGGAGGTTTCTGCGGACCGCTCTTGCTCGGCCTCGTGCTCATCTGAGGTTCTCCTAAATGGGCGCTTGCAAGCGCCCGCTAACCCTGTGTCGCCCGCGCCAAACGCGGTGCGGGCTGCAATAGGCAGACTGCCGCCGGCAGGCGGAGGCACGCCCGGTTGGACGCGACCTCCGACCTGCCTCTGTTCAAGTACCGACCCGGACCGCCCGGGGGTCAAACTCCGCCAGAGCTCACGAACGGCGATCAATCCCCGGAGTTGACCTGCCCTGCCGGTTGCAGCTGCTCCTCGGGTTCGCCCTTGGGCATCAGCACGGTGTCGACGATGTGGATCAGCCCGTTGCTGGCTTTGGTGTCG
>Ga0307379_10006799_pt1 | contig 15656 bp, 14 predicted proteins | sample UN2MG_FD_202237 | JGI IMG/M metagenome (GOLD analysis project Ga0307379, IMG submission 202237) | Soil microbial communities from Risofladan, Vaasa, Finland - UN-2 | ecosystem: Environmental > Terrestrial > Soil > Coastal area > Acid sulfate soil | place: Finland: Risofladan, Vaasa | collected... | reverse complement strand
AACTGTTTTTGAGAATCGTCCGCACATGACAACTGCGAAGGCAATGATGATAAACACTGCTGATCAATACCCATTCAACGGAACTACGGAGGATAAGACACGTACACACCAAGGATGGGGAATGCCCTCTGTGAAAAACTTATATGATTTACGAGATAATTTCTATATAATTGATGAATCAGATATCCTTGATCTCTTTGATGTATCAACACATATGGTTGCTGTGCAAAGTGGTTCCCCGTACCTTAAGGTGACTATGACGTATGCAGATCCGGCGGGAAATCCTGCTGTGCAAACACAACATCGAATTAATGATTTATCGTTGAAGGTTACTTCTCCGTCCAATGTTATTTACTGGGGAAACAACGGCCTGAAGACCGCGGTATGGTCACAACCAGATGGTGCTGCTGATACAAAGGATACGGTAGAATGTGTCTTTGTTCAAAACCCTGAAGGAGGGACATGGACCGTCGAGGTTTCTGCCGACGAAATTATCCAGGATTCTCATGTGGAAACACCAGAGTTAGATGCAGATTACGCCTTAGTTGTAAGCCCTGTTTTATCAGCTCCATTTCCACCACAAGTAAACGGAACAACTCAGGGAGACATCGGACGAGAGATAAATTTCACTTTCGTTACAACCGATCCGGGATATTCAGATGTCTACTACTGGGTAGATTGGGGTGATGGGAATATCGAAGAATGGTTCGGCCCCTATACCTCAGGATCCATTATCACCCGCTCACATGCTTGGTTAGCTACAGGTTCCTATGTAATTACAGCAAAAGCAAAAAACACATTAGGAAGTGAAAGCGGCTGGTCAGAACCTTTTTCCATCAGTATCATCGCACCACAACTCGAGATTAGTCCCATCTCAGGAGGGCTCTTTAAAATTAATTCAGTCGTTAAAAACACAGGTGCCATCAATGTTTCGGATGTTCAATGGAGCATCACTCTATCTGGTGGTGCGTTTATCGGTAAAATGACCAATGGAACAATCGCATCCATTGCAGCCAGTGGTGAACAGACAATCTCGTCAGGTCTAATCCTTGGATTTGGAAGAACCATCATAAAAGTGACAGCATCATACCCCTATGGCTATACCAGTAAAACACAAGTTGCAACGATACTTCTGTTTTTCATTAAAATATGAAGAACACCGCTTTCGTAAAACATGTAAATGTGTGGATTCCGTCCTAGATTATTAAGAGTGAACCAAACATTTACATAGGGATCGTAAAATCAATACCTGCATGAAAAGCTCATTACGTTGTCAATCATGTCATAATGAATATTCATCATCTGCACCAATATGGAAATGCGATTGCGGTGGATTGCTAAAACTAGATTTTCATGCTCGATTTCCACTTGATAAAATTCAAAAGAGAAAACCATCACTGTGGCGATATCGTGAAGCACTCCCTATTGAAGAGGATACACATATCGTCTCCTTTGATGAAGGATTCACCCCACTTGTGGAAGAACAGTTTTTTGGAAAAAAAGTCTTATTAAAACAAGATCATCTTTTCCCTAGTGGATCCTATAAAGATCGCGGGGCATCGGTGTTGGTTAGTAAGATAAAAGAAATGGGAATCAAAAAAGTCGTTGAAGATTCCTCAGGCAACGCTGGTGCTGCGATTGCGGCGTACTGTGCGAAAGCCACCATCGAGTGTCATATCTATGCATCTGAAAAAACCTCCTTAGAAAAACTTATACAGATCGAACAGTACGGTGCGTGTCTTCATAAAATTCCTGGTACTCGAGAGGATGCCACAAAAGCAGCATTACAACAAGGACAAACAACGTATTACGCAAGTCATTGCTGGAATCCTTATTTTTTCCATGGAACAAAAACATGCATCTTTGAAATAGTTGAACAACTCGGATGGAATATACCGGATAAAATTATTCTTCCCGTTGGCAACGGAACACTTCTTTATGGAGTATATATTGGTTTGAAGGAATTGCAAAAAGAAAAAATCATTGATACACTTCCGAAGATTATTGGAGTTCAAGCAGAAAACTGCGCACCGTTAGAAAATGCATGGAAGATGCATAGCGGAACAATAAATTATCAGGCAAAAAAAGAAACAATTGCAGAGGGGATTGCAATTAGCAACCCGATACATGGAAAAGATATTCTCTCTGCTGTAAAAGAAACAAACGGTGATGTCATTAGTGTAAACGAAAACGAGATTCTCGATGCATTATATTGCGCTCAACGAAAAGGATATTATATTGAACCAACGTCAGCGGTTGCCATCGCAGGTTTTCAAAATTACCCCATTAGAAAAACTGAAGTGGCAGTTGTACCCTTGACAGGACATGGTCTAAAAACATCACGAGAAACCTGAAGGAGATTCTCCCTCAGGACCTAACAGGATCATTGAAGAGACGATCTGATGTTTAGCCATTGAGTATTTTTGCGACTTCTTTTTCGTCAACATCGGTGATGTATGGGAGACCACTGATATCTGCTGCTTCTTTCGTAAGGGCTGCGATATCGTCTCTAGAAATGTAATCCAAGGTGAATTTTCGGCAACCAGCCATGATTTGTCGTAACCCTTGATGCAGTCGCTCCATGTATGTGTAAAGTCCGATAGCACCGGTAGGTAGTTTGTCAAAGTCTTTTCCATATTTTCTTTTTAATTCTGGTGCAGTAACAAAGATTTCTTCAGGGGTATTGCCGAATCGTTCGATATAGATTGGGACCATTGACTCGTTGATTTTCTTCCCAATGGTTTTTCCAACCATCGCTGCAGCAAGAGGCCCCCGTGCCATTCCAACGAGCTTAAAGTACGGAGCACCAAGAGCGAGCCCTTTGAGTATCTGATCTTCAAAAGTAAAACCACCAGCAATCGCAATATCAGGGACGTATTCCCCGTTCTTCGCAAGCTTATCCACATAATTGTAGAGCATAGAATGAAGTTCGACCGGTGGAATACCCCATTCGTTCATCATTCGCCAGGGGCTCATCCCGGTTCCACCGCCAGCAGCATCAACCGTAAGCAAATCGATTTTTGCTTTCGACGCATATTTCACCGCTTGTGCAAGTGCAACTGGTCGATACGCACCAGTCTTAAGGAAAACACGTTTCGCACCACAGTCACGGAGTTCTTTGACACGTTTCATAAACGCTGCCTCAGACACCATACCTACACGTGAATGTCGTTCGAACTCCCGGAAACTTCCTTTTTCAAACGCAGCAATGATATCCTTATCAGTTGGATCTGGGAGGACAATATACCCTCGTTTCTTCAATTCCTGTGCCCTCTTGAGTTCTTTAATTTTTACTTCACCGCCGATGTTCTTCGCACCCTGACCCCATTTCAGTTCAACGGCATCAACATTCAGATCTGAAATCGCATACTCATGGACACCAAGACCCGTATCCTCGACGTTCGCTTGAACAATAATTGCGCCGTACCCTTTCTGCTGCCATTTCTTATACAAACCAACACGCCATTCTAGGTCGGGTGAATGTTTCACTTTTCCTTTCACAAACTCAGCGTCAGGGTCCATACCGCAGACATTCTCACCAATTGTCAAGGGAATACCCGTTATCGCTGCACCAACCGCGAGACCTTCCCAGTTATTTTTCGCAATCGCAGTGGAGCCAAGACCAGGGATGATCATTGGCATCTTCACCTTTAATGGATTTTCCTTACAGACGGTTCGTTCCAGGTTCACATTAGAAAAAATCGCGCGATCACTATTGGTTTCAATACCCCATGCGCCAACAACTCCACCAAGGATCGTGAAATGAGACAAATCCACCGGGTAGATTTTTTGATTCGCCGATGTAATAATTCCAAACGGCTGCGGGTAGATCACTTCATGACCACGATAGGCTGATTTCCCTATCTCACACATGCCGATGCACCCATCGACACAGGTTACACACATCCCGCTTTGGTTATTAATCGATCCTTCGGTTCTGTTTTTACTTAGCGTTGCGGCAGATGCATTTACTTTCGTTAATGACATAATCTTTTACCTCCAAACATTTATTTTTTCTCCATTTTCTTTTTCTTTCTTCCTAATTCCTCATAACACCATCCACAAGTTTCAAGGAAGCACATTTTATCATCCTCTTCCTTTAAACACACCGGTTGAACATTCAAACACGCGTTACACAGATCTGTATCTGCATTTGGTCCCTGACAACGGAGCTCACATGCCGGACAAATATAGAGACAACCACCACAGGTTCGACAAACATCTGATTTGAGATCAAATGGCGTGGTGATCTTACGATTTTTACCACGGTTCACAAACCCGATTGCTTTTGCCATCATCTGCTCCTCGCACATCCGCACGCAGAGTCCACAGAGGATACAATCATTCATACGATCCACTTTGAATCGAACTTGTTTTACTTCCATTGCAGATGCAAGGTCTTGAACGGTTTTTGATGACGGACACATCGCTACTAACAATTCAACAAGCATCTTACGAGCGGATACTACCCGTTGAGAGTTCGTTCGAACAAACAAGCCTTGCTCAGCGGGATAGGTACACGAAGATACCAGTTTCGCGTTTTCGCCTTTCCCAATTTCAACAACACACAAACGACACGCGCCATATGGAGATAATCCTTCATGATGACATAACGTGGGAATTTCTATTCCATAGAATCGTGCAGCATCAAGCACTGTTGATCCTTCCTCTACCTGCACAGGAATCCCATCGACCGTCATCTCGATCATCGCGACACCTCCAGTGGTTTTTCCTTTTGAATTTTTTCTTGCAACTCAAGTTCAAGGTCACAGCGGAGACATCGTTTCGCTTCTTTCATCGCAAGCGCTTTAGTGAAAGATAACTCAACTTCGTCGAAACAACCTCGTCGTTCCTCAGGTAAGAGTGTCTTTGGCTTCTGCATTCGGTAACTTACTGGTTCTGCTTCGGGGTCAAAAAACGTATCAACTTTCTTATGCTCCCGCCAGGGATATTTCCTTGTTCTATCTTTCGTCAGATACTGATCAATGGTAACCGCGGTGCGTTCCCCAGATGCAATCGCGTTGATAACAGTTGCAGGACCCGAGACCACATCACCACCAGAAAATAACCCAGGGATACTGGTTCTTCCGTGTTTATCAGTTTTAATGGTCCCATCACGGTTCGTCTCCACATCAAGACCAGTAAACAACCCAGACACATCAGAGAACTCCCCAATCGCGGGAATCACAATGTCAGCATCAACAAAGAAATTACTGTTTTTCACTGGCATGGGTTTCTGCCGTCCTTCGGTGTCAAACTCCCCTGGCTTCATTTTAATACATTCGATACTTTTTACTTTTCCTTTCTCACCAAAGATTTTCTCAGGAGCGGTCAGAAATCTGATTATTACTCCCTCATGTTCTGCTGATTCTACTTCTTCTTTATATGCTGGCATTTCTCGCCTAGTTCGACGATACAGGATTGTCACGCCGCTTGCACCCATGCGAAGCATCGTACGAGCGGCATCGACCGCTGAATTCCCACCACCGATGACAACCACTTTCTTTCCGGCGGGTGACACCACAGGTTTGTCAAGATTAATATCAGAGAGCAAATCAACCGCCTGGATCACATTTTCCAGATTCTCCCCAGGGATACCAAGGTTTCTATCACCATACATTCCAACAGCGACAAAAAACGCCTGATACCCTTGTGACCACAACTGAGAAATGGTAATATCTTTCCCAACCTGTGTATTCAGTCTAATGTCAACACCTAGTTTCCTAATGTTGTCGATCTCTCGTTGCAACACAGTTTTCGGCAGTAGATATTCAGGGATTGCGACCGCCATCATCCCTCCAGCAACCGGGAGTTTTTCAAAGACCGTTGGTTTATATCCCAACCTGGCGAGGAAATATGCACAACTCAGACCAGCTGGTCCAGCACCAACAATCGCAACTCTAAACGGCATTGTGACATTCGGTTGTTTTACCACAGGATAGTCAATGCCATTCTCCTCATAATCTCCAATGAATCGCTTGAGTGATCGGATCGCAACTGGTTCATCAATCTGATTTCGCCGACATTTAAACATACATTGATGGTCGCAAATACGACCACAGACGGATGGAAACGGATTCGTATCTAACGCAAGTTCAAGAGCCTCAGTAAAACGTCCCTCACCGATTAATGAAATATATCCAGGTGCGTTCATACCAGCTGGACATGCGTTCTGACATGGTGAGATATACAAGTCTCGACAAACACCTGCAGGACATTTCCGGTCCATGATATGGGTCTCGTACTCATGATGGAAAAACTTAATCGTCGACAGTACTGGGTTCGCAGCGGTCTGACCAAGACCACACATCGAAGTATCTTTTACTGTCGTAGCGAGTTCTTTTAAAAGCTCAATGTCTCCTTCTTTACCTTGCCCTTTCGTAATATCAGTGACGATCTCCGCCATTCGTTTGATTCCTTCGCGACACGAGAGACATTTCCCGCAGGATTCATCTTGAAGAAATTCAAGGAAATATCGAGCGACATCCACCATGCAGGTGTCCTCGTCCATCACCACCATACCGCCAGATCCCATGATGGAGCCTGCTTCTTTGAGTTTCTCATAATCAATCGGCGTCTCAAGCAGTTCTTTGGGGATACAACCGCCAGATGGACCACCGGTTTGCACTCCCTTGAAGGCTTTTCTCTCAGGGATACCACCCCCGATACTGTAGATCATTTCTTTGAGTGTTATTCCCATCGGGACTTCGACAAGACCGGTATTGTTGATCTTTCCAACAAGAGAGAATATTTTGGTCCCTTTGCTTTTTTCAGTTCCGATGCCTGCAAACCATTTTGATCCTTTATTGATAATAAGAGGGATATTTGCCCATGTCTCTACATTGTTGATGTTTGTTGGTTTGTTCCAGAGTCCTTTTTGTGCAGGGAACGGAGGACGTTGTCGAGGTTCACCTTTTTTGCCCTCGATAGAAGCGATGAGCGCAGTTTCTTCCCCACAGACAAATGCACCTGCCCCTCGCGATATGGTTATATCAAAATTAAACTGTGAACCCAGGATATTGTTTCCCAAGAGCCCATACTGTCGAGCTTGTTTTATCGCGTGTTCTATTGTCTTTACTGCAAGCGGGTATTCGTCCCTGATGTACATGATTCCCTGACTCGCACCCATTGCGTACGCACCGATAATCATTCCTTCGATGATACTATGTGGGTTTCCTTCCAACAACCCCCTATCCATGTATGCGCCAGGGTCTCCTTCATCGGCATTGCAAATAACGAATTTTTTATCGCCCTTTGCTTTCCTGCAGAGCTCCCATTTAAAACCAGTGAGGAAGCCTGCACCACCTCGACCACGTAACCCTGATTTTGTTATTTCCTCGATAACCTTCTCTGGCTTCATCGAGGTGATAACTGTATGGAGAGAAGAGTACCCTTGGATCTTAAAATAATCTTCAATCGACTGAGGATCAATCCGTGCGTTATTTGCTATGATATTTCTGGTCTGTTTTTGATAAAAAGGAATGTTCTTTTCTTTATCTATTTTTTTATTAGATTCCTTATCAGTGTATAACAAACGGTCAATTATTTTATTTTTTAGAACGGTTTGGGAGACAATCTCAGGAACATCTTTCGGTTGTACTTTAATATAAAAAACATCTTGAGGTAAAACAGTTAAATACGGTTCAATCTCACAAAAACCATGACAGCCTGTTACTTTGATGTCTATTTTTTTCTCAAGGCTATGGCGTTTCAATTCCCTACGAAACGATGTGACAATTTTATCAGCACCGCGTGCAATTCCACAGGTCCCGGTCGCAATGACGATTTCTGGTTTTTTATCCTTTTGAGAGGTCTTTAAATATTTTTCCAAATCAGCAGGTGTTTTTATCTTATTCATCAGCATGCTTCCTATTTTCTTTTATACTTCTTGAGAATAGATGGAACTTTTTTTGAATTCATATGACCATGGTATTTTTTATCGATTACAACAACAGGTCCTAATGCACACGCACCTAAACACCGAACAGTTTCAAGGGTAAAGTTTTTATCAGGAGTTGTTTCCTCGACATCAATATGTAATTCATTTTGTAATTCTTGTAAAACTTTTGGACCACCTCGTACATGACAGGCGGTTCCGCAACACGCTGTTACCACATGTTTTCCCCGTGGTTTGAGACTAAACGATTTATAGAAGGTTGCTAGGCTGTAGACATCGATGAGTGGAATGTTAAGTTTTTCAGAAACATATTTCAGGGTTTCCATAGGGAGCCAACGATGTTCTGCTTGGATATCCTGAAGAATTGGTATTAGTGAAGATTTTTTGTAATCATGTTTTTTGAGAATTCTATCGATATCTAACGTTTTCATGTAACTTGTCCCCCGTTAGTTGATTTTTGAATCTTTAATCTCTTTTAATACCTTACGATAAAATGTAATACGTAAGAATAATAATTACCAACAGATATTCATCCGTCCTCTTCTTCTCTTTTTCCTTTTTAATACATAGATTTTAATAATGGAGGACGATACGGACCACGAACATTTGGAGGCTGCCTTTATGGATGAAAACGTGAAAGTGTTCATGGAAAAAGTCATGGAAAAAAATCCTGGTGAAAAAGAATTTCATCAAGCAGTTCAAGAGTTTGCAGAAAGCGTCATGCCATTTATTGAAAAAAATCCGAAATATAAAAAAGCAAAGATTCTGGAACGAATGGTTGAACCTGAACGTACGATTATGTTCCGTGTTCCTTGGGTCGATGACAAAGGGGAAATCCAGGTGAACCGTGGGTATCGTGTCGAGTTTAACAGCGCAATTGGACCCTATAAGGGCGGTCTGCGATTCCATCCTAGTGTCAATTTAAGTATTTTAAAGTTTCTTGGTTTTGAGCAGATCTTCAAAAACAGTCTTACTTCACTGCCCATGGGTGGTGGGAAAGGTGGTTCTGATTTCAATGCTCGAGGAAAATCAGACATGGAGATCATGCGATTCTGCCAGTCCTTTATGATGGAGTTATTTCGACATGTAGGACCAAACACTGATGTACCTGCTGGTGATATCGGTGTTGGTGGCAGAGAAATTGGATATCTGTTTGGTATGTACAAGAAATTACGCAACGAGTTTACAGGTGTTCTGACAGGAAAGGGGGTAAACTGGGGAGGAAGTTTGATTCGACCAGAGGCAACCGGTTATGGCGCTGTATATTTTGCATCGGAAATGCTGAAATCGAAAAACGACAGTTTTAAAGAAAAAATTGTTACCGTATCGGGTTTCGGCAATGTCGCCTGGGGATGCGCATTAAAGATTAACGAGCTTGGTGGTAAAGTCGTGACACTCTCTGGCCCAGATGGATACATCTATGATAAAGATGGCATCAAGGGAGAGAAAATCGAATATATGCTTGAAATGCGTGCCTCAAATAATGATTGTGTTGAGGATTTTGCGAAGAAATTCAATGTTCCATTCTACGCAGGGAAGAAACCCTGGGATGTCAAATGCGATATTGCAATGCCCTGTGCAACACAGAACGAATTAGATCTTAATGATGCGAAAATATTAGCGAAGAATGGTTGCATCTTGGTTGTTGAGGTTTCCAACATGGGCTGCACGTATGATGCTGCGAAATTCGCAACCGAGAAAATGATATATGCTCCGGGGAAAGCAGTCAATGCCGGTGGTGTTGCAGTCTCTGGTCTTGAGATGACACAGAACAGTATGCGGATGAACTGGACAGCTGAAGAAGTAGACAAGCACTTACATCAGATCATGAAGAATATCCATGAGGCATGCGTGAAATATGGAAGAATTTCCAAAGATAAAATCGATTATATTGTAGGAGCAAATATCGCAGGATTTGTCAAAGTCGCTAATGCGATGCTTGACCAGGGAATCGTGTAACCACACGATTTTTTTCTTTTTTTTATTATCTCCATTCCTCCGATTCCTTCAAATACAAACGATATGATGTACGGATGATCCACTATGAAAAAAAAATATGGTGGTATTACGTAAAGGATCCGAGGAAGATCTTGATGCATTTTTTGATTTATACTGGATTTCATCACTTGAACATACCCATTACACTGGTATGCTTGATACTCTGAAACGTAAAGAAAAATGCCAGGAATATATAATCAACCGTCAACGTGAATTATTAGATAATCCAAACCATGTGTTCCTTGTTGCCGAAGATAAAAAAAAGGTCATAGGTATGATCACGGGTCATATAGGAGAACGAGATGAGGCACGAGTTTATGCGATTGAACAGATAGGATTTATCGATGAAGTCTGTGTTCACCCAGATTATCGGAACAAGGATATTGGACAAAAATTACTTGATGCAATTCTTGATAAATTATATGTAGAAGACATCTGATTTGTCGGGGTTGGTGTCGCATTTAAAAACCCAGCAGTTCATTTCTATAAATCATGTGGTTTTATACTTGAGGGGATGTGGCTGATCCAACAAAAAAAATCTCGTACTAAGAAACAACGAAGAAAAAAATAGAAGCAAGTTCATTGTATTTCTTCAAATTCGCCTAGTCGTTTATTTTTTATAACGTTGTCACAGGTAAAATATCGTCCATTCATAGAAATGTATACCCCGGGTGGTAGGGTTTGAACAAAGGCAAGCGCGCTTCCGAGATTGAATAATCCGTCGGAACTGCCGAATCGATAGGGAACCATTGCCCCAGTGAGAACAATGGTTTTATCTTTGATTGCTTCGCCTAATTGTTTTGCAGTTTCAGCCATGGTGTCTGTCCCATGAGTGATGACTATTTTGTCCTCCTCTGCATTTTTACAATTCTCGACAATAATGGTTCTATCTTGATCTTTCATACTCATGCTATCAATCATCATCAACGTTCGTAGATCAATGTCGAGTCGACAGTGGCCTAGCTTCAGCATCTCAGGAAGGTGTGTATCACGGAAAAAGAGTTTTCCTTCTATTTCATCGTATTCTTTGTCGAATGTTCCACCGGTGACAAATATTTTGATTGTCATTTATTCAACCTGATATCTCATAGTTTAATTCGTTTGATGATTGTTTTTCTAAGCTTTTTTTCCGTTATTGATAAAATCGGTAACTGGGAGAGTTTCTACTGAGATGATATCATCCAATTTTTTGATCTTATCCTCGATAATGTAACCGATGGTTTCTGAATTATCAGCTTTGACCTTAAAAATCAAATCATATTCACCAACAAGTGGATGAGCTTCACAAATATCTTCAAGATAATTTGATTTATAATACACATCACGAGCATGTCCGGGGGATGTTTTGATGAGTACGTATGCTATTGCCATTTTTATCGACCTCTTTTCAAAATATAGTCGACATGAGTGTTATTTTCTTTATAAATTTTACTATAATGTCCGTAATTTATATTTAAAATTGGACAAAATAGGTATTTTTAAAATAAAAATACTGAAAATTTAGAAGCATCACTGACAAACAAAAGAATATTATAGAAAAAATTAATACAATGTTTGAAATACCATCGTATATTGATCATCATATGTCGGAAAATAAAATTGATCAAATTGATATTCAAATATTGAGACTACTGCAAGGAGATGCTAGAAAATCCTTTAAAGAGATTGCTACACAATGCGGAGTTTCCACAGATATCATTAAAAATCGTTTTAATACAATGGAAAAAAAAGGAATTATCCGTGGTACAACGATTGTAATTGATCCGAAACAACTCGAAAAAAAACACTTGGTTTTTCATTGGGATACAGGTAACACATCCTTATTCGGTTCAGGTTCTCAACATGGTAAAACGAATATCTGGGATGTGCGTAGTGACACGAGCAATTGGACGCTATGATATCGAAGCGATAGCGATACTAGACGACATCGAAAAAATAGGGATCACGAAGAGTACAATTGGCGATTTCCAACAGGTAAAGAATGTCGACGTTGATATTTTAGTTGATAAACCGCTTTTGTACCCCAAGAATTTTGAACTTGATTAGGAGTAAACTATGGAAGTAGATACAATTGATATTGCCATTATAGAAGCGCTCAAAAAAGATGCGCAAACTTCTTTTCGTGAGATTGCGAGATTATTGAAAGTATCTCCTGATACTATCAGTAATCGTTTTGAACGATTAAAAAAAGAAGGAGTGATCATTAGTTCCACCGTCGTTATTGATCCATCGAGGATAGGCTATTCCTTCATTGCACGGTTTGGGATCAATGTAAAACCTGCGTATTCTCCTCAAGTTCTTGAAAAAATTATCCAATTACCAAGTGTTATAGTTGCTTCAAAATTAGTCGGTAGTCATGATGCAATAGCCATTAGTGTCGTGAAAGATTTTCCTCATCTCTGCGGACTTAGAGATACAATTTTAGAAATGCCATATGTTGAAAAAGTAGAAGTTGGAATGTGGATAGAAACTATGGAATTATGTCCACATTATTTCTTAATTTAATCCATCCTATCCATTCGATGTGCGCTTAATTTTTTATATGGATTTCGATATGTACTTTAATTCTTCAAGAATGCTTTGATCTTGCTTGTTTCAATCGTGATAAAAGAGATGTTCAAAGAATTCTGCATGTTCATGGGCTTCTTTGTAACTCATCGCATGGGAAATCATTAAATCAAGTTCAGCGTACTCATGAGCAAGAATACTTTTTCTCCGCGCTGGATCGGCATAGACGTTTTCTCTAATCCATATCTCGTTCTCTGGTATTTTATATCGTAAATGCAGCGGAAGCTCATTTTGAGGAACCAAACCATGGAGCGCGATGTAATCACTCATCTCTTCGTTGCTTTTTACAACGACTTTGAAAAATAATCAGGGTTCATGGGTCCATACTGATTTTATGATTTGCTGGCAGACCGCTTTCTGTGTTGTTCCGAGACGGTCGGAAGAGGAACCGTCAGTAGCGGATGATTGTTCAGGAGAACTCTCTTTTGTATCTTCCTTTTTATTCTGCTCATCACGCTCATCATTCATTGAGAGTCCTCTACGTCCAATCCATCAGCTTCGCGCTGAGTCTTTTGCATCTCATCGTCCCATATTAGGTATTTCGTATGGATTATTTAAAAACATCTCACTGGCAAACAGATTCTTTTTTGTGTGTCATGAAAAAATTTTATTTAATGATACGTCCTTGCAAATTTCCACAAAAAAATTCTAATAGTGTCAGCTGTTTGATTGTAGGGATTATATCTTGATGATGTGATGGCATGAAAGTAGAAGAGGCAGGTTTTCGGAGTTCACGAATCCAAGATGATTTTGAAGGAACCTATGATCTTGGTACTCAAATCTACCATACCCTCATGCCCTATCGAGTTAAAGACATTCTTATTGCCTCTAGTTTATATGATGCATTTACAATCGAGGAAGAAGGATTAATTGCAGAACTCGTCATCGGTCAGTATCAGCATCTCCTGCTTAGCCAACCACCCCGAGTGACTCGTGTTTTTTCAGGAGAGAAAGCGCTCCAGAAAATCAAGGAACATCGGTATGATTTGATTATCACCATGGCAAAAAATATCGGGATGGACCCATTTGAGTTCGGAAAAAAAATCAAGAAACTTCATCCTGATCTGCCGATTGTCTTACTCGCAACGGATCGTGCTGATATCAACCAGTTCCAGGATCGCGAAGATGTCAAAAAAGGCGTTGATAAAATCTTTGCTTGGACGGGGGATCCTACGCTCTTTCTCGCAATTATCAAGTATATAGAGGATAGCATAAATGTTCGATATGACACAGTCAATGGGAATGTTCGCGTTGTGATAATGGTAGAAGATTCTATCTATGATTACTCAATGTTTCTCCCAATCTTATATACTGAAGTAGTACAGCAGACACGAAGATCTCTTTCTGAGGATTTAAATGAGATGCAACGACAGTTGCGTCGAAGGGCGCGACCAAAAATTCTGCTCGTAGAAACATTCGAAGAAGCTATGTATTATTATAGAAAATACAAAGATTATATTCTTGGGATACTCTCAGATGTCTCATTTAAAAAGGATGGTAATGCAAATCCAACAGCAGGATTCGAGTTTGTGCGAAAGATTCGGAAGGATTCGGTTCATCTACCAATCATGATGCAGTCTACCGATCTTGTCAACCGGGAGAAAGCTGATGTATTAGATGCATATTTTTTACATAAGAAATCTCCGACACTGGTGCAAGACTTCCAACACTTTCTGGTTAATCATCTAGGGTTTGGTGATTTTGTATTCTTGTTACCAAAGGATCCAAAATTACAAAAAAAGAAGGCGGGGTACCCAGATTTTGAGGAATTACACGTACAAACTACCGAGATTGCACGAGCTTCAAATATGCGGGAGTTCGAAGACGCACTAAAACGAATACCATTGGAGTCGGTCCTGTATCATTCAGAGCGAAACCATTTCTCAAATTGGCTGATGGCTCGCTGTGAATTTGATCTTGCAAAGGAATTACGACCGAAAAAAGTGTCTGATTTTGATGATCTCAATGCAGTACGGGAATACCAACTTTCAGTCTTCAATGAGGCACGAAAAAGTAAACAACGAGGCATTATTACTGATTTTGATGATCAGAAATTTGAGTTTGACTCCTCATTTACACGATTACGAGGTGATTCGCTGGGTGGTAAAGGTCGAGGGCTTGCGTTTATACGATCGCTTCTAACATATTATAAACTAGAAGATAAATATAAGAACATTTTAGTTAAAGTACCAAACACAGTGGTCATCGGCACCCTTGAATTTGATCGTTTTGTCTCAGATCATAATCTCTATCGTTTTTTTAAAAACGAAAAACTCACAGATTTCGAGATCGCCCATGCGTTCCTAGAATGTGATATTTGTGGGGAGTTAAAACAAAAATTAAAAGTGATTTTACAACATTTCCGAACACCTCTTGCGGTGCGATCATCAAGCCTTCTTGAGGATTATCAAAACCATCCGTTTGCAGGGATGTACTCAACATATTTGTTGCCGAACAATCATGAAGATGATGACGACCGGTTAAATGAACTGTGCCGGGGGATTAAACTTGTGTATGCATCTGTGTTTTTCAGAGAACCAAAAGCATACGCGGAATCACTCTCACTGAAAATCGAAGAAGAAAAAATGGCTGTCATCATTCAAGAGCTTGTAGGGAGTGAATTTGGTGGTAGGTTTTATCCTACTTTTTCTGGTGTCGCGAAATCCTATAATTTCTATCCAATCGCTCATCAGACTCCAGAGGAGGGAATTGTAAACATCGCGGTCGGTCTTGGGAAAGCGGTGGTTGGTGGAGAAAAGGTCTTCCGATTTTGTCCGCGGTATCCTGAGATCAATCCTGATTTTTCAACACCCGAGTTGGTCCTTGAGCATACGCAGCGAGAACTATATGTCTTAAACACTCACAACAAGGATTTCCATCTTTCTGAACCACATAACAGTCCTGTAATTAAACTACAAACATCCGATATCAGGAACGATGGTTCTCTTGACTTCGTAGCGAGTAGTTATGATCGAAACGATGGGGTTGTTCGAGATGGTCTTCCGGAAACAGGACTACCATTAATCACGTTTGCAGGAGTAATCAAATATGATGCATTCCCTCTCGCACCCCTGCTCAAAGACCTTTTGCTCCTTGGTCAGAAAGGTATGGGGAGTCCCGTAGAGTTTGAATTCGCGGTGAATATCGATCCAGAGAAACGCACACCCCCGACATTTGCTATCCTACAGATTCG
>Ga0307379_10006792_pt1 | contig 15660 bp, 14 predicted proteins | sample UN2MG_FD_202237 | JGI IMG/M metagenome (GOLD analysis project Ga0307379, IMG submission 202237) | Soil microbial communities from Risofladan, Vaasa, Finland - UN-2 | ecosystem: Environmental > Terrestrial > Soil > Coastal area > Acid sulfate soil | place: Finland: Risofladan, Vaasa | collected... | reverse complement strand
TGAATGTGCTTCCAGGAAGTGCGGCAACCGTGGAGATCGTGCGCATCACCTTTACGGCAAGGTCTGATATGTCAAGCGAGACAGTCATCCGCTGGGTCGCCCCATCGGAATCGGTCGCCCGCAGGGTGACGCTCTTAATCCCAGCTACGGTGTAGCTGTGTGTGACAGCGGGATCCGCGGTCGTCTGATCGAACAAACCGTCGCCATCAAAGTCCCATGCGTACTCAACGATTGATCCGTCGGGATCGAACGTCGCGCTGGCATCGAACGTGATCGGCTCGTTTATGTGCGCCTTAGCCGGTGAGGTGGCGAATGACACCTGCGGTGGCTCATTCGGCGTGCCTTTGACGATGACCGGGTCAATCAGATTAAGGTCCACTTCTTGCGGAGAGGATAAAGCACCGGTGAGGAACTTCACCGCCGTGATCCCAGATGTGAACTGCGGATACGCAGTCATCTCAAACTCCGTCCCGAGCGATCCAAGAACCATCCCATCCGCCTTACCATCGTCCCACGTCCAAGAGACATTCCCCGTGGGGGGAGTAAGCTCCCACACCTCACGGAAGTCTACCGTGCCATCGTCCTGCACCACGAAACCGGCACCAGCGGGTACTCCGGAGAGCTTCAGCGTCGTTGCCCCGGCTGTCCCCCCCGTACCGCTGAGAAGCACGAACAAGGATGTTTCACCCGTCGTCGTGTTGCGATACAGGAACAGCACCGCGGTATTCGTTTCTTCTAGGCCCGTGTTCGACTGATTGTTAGTCAGCTTGTAGTAATCACTAGCTGCAGTCGGACCTGCAAGCGGCGTGATCTGCACCCGCTTGTCCCCTTGGCTAACCGTGTAGTACCCCGACTCCTGGGCAAGTACACTCGCCGGGAAGAGGAGGGTGCCGAGTACCAAGAGGAGGAAAAGGCCATAAAGGCTTGCCTTATACACCTTCATTGCTACCTCCTTTGTGCTCATCTTTTTTGTTCAGTTCGCAAAAATACGTGACTACCATTGTACCAATCACCTTCCTTGAAAGTCTGTAACGTCAGTTACCCTCCCCGCCCCGCTCGAACTCACAGCGAGACCGCCAATTGGTATAGCGCTCCATCTATCGCCTGTTTCGCAGCCTCTGTCGGGTCCGCCGTCAATAGCGAGAAGAGAGGCCTGTCCTCCGCGGTAACTGTTGTAGTGAACTCTATGTCACCGGAAGGGCTGAACACCGTAACGAAGACGCTCACCGTTGCTATCTTGTCCATGCCCAGCAGAAGGCCGAGTGGACTGGTGAGCAACTTCACCGAATCACCGAGGAAGGAGCTGGCCCCAAGGAAGAGCAGAGAACGCTCGGGGCTGAAGGAGATGGCATTCTCCCAGCGTACTATGCGAAACACAACTAGATGATCCGCATCAAGTGCCTGCGCCAGCTTCCGCATCCCAGCAAGAGAAACACTGTTCCCGATGTAGGTGTTCGTAAGCCGCTGTGCATACATCAACTCCCCCGCGGATGCAACCCCGCAACCTGTGATGATCGTGCAGTGTTGACTGGCATAGCTCTTCAAGATCTCCAGCTGTGCGGCTGGAACTGGCACAGCCGCCTGCACGAAGACACCTACCTTCTCCCTCTGGCCGAAAACCGGCACAACCGCCGTCAGAACAACCAGGAGGATGATAACCCCGTACAACGTGCCGCGCGTTCTGCTTAACATAGTTCGTCCCACCACCCGTTTGCATGCGTGTTTCATTGCTCGAAGTCTAGCGCAGATGGGTAGTTGAGAGAAAGGAACGGTGTCGAAAGTCACACCCGGCTTTGTCTAGGGGGGTATAGACAAATGTCCACTGCCGCCAAGCCGTGGATCTCAAATGCAAAACAAACAGCCATCAACCTCACAGAAGAGGGGCATGTTTCCCCTTTCTGAACGCTGATGGCTGGGTGCGAGTTAAGTTAGAACGAGATTTCTTTAGGGTTCTGTGCCTCGTGCGGATGCACGGGGCCGGCATAGACCTTCAGCTTACGCAACATCCGCCGCCCCAGTATGTTCTTTGGGAGCATGCGGCGAACCGCTTCACGCACGGGCGCGGTCGGGCGACGCTCAACCAACTTGCGATACGTCATCTCCTTTAGACCACCTATGTAGCCGGTATGGCGCTGGAAGAGCATCTGGTCCCACTTGTTACCGCTTAGGCCAACCTTTTCGGCGTTGATCACAACGACATAGTCGCCCGTATCGACGTGTGGGGTGTAGATTGGCTTGCGCTTGCCCTGCAGAATCATGGCAATCTCACTCGCCATCCGTCCCAAGGGCTTACCATCGGCATTAACCACGTACCAATCCCTATTCCAGCTCTTGCCTATCTCCTCATTCTTTGCCACAAAGGTGCGTTGCATGATCATTACTCCTTAAATTTCCGCTTAAGATAACGATTATATCCGCCCCACTAACCCCTGTCAAAACCTGTAAGGATCGTCTCCTCAGGCGATGGCCCGACGGAAACGAGGGCGATCGGCACATTGAGCCCGCCGGAGATCACGTCAAGATACTCTCGTGCAGCAGACGGAAGGTCTCCGTAGGCGCGCACACCAGCGATGTCATCATCCCAGCCAGCGACACTCTCGTAGATCGGCTCACATAGAGCAAGATCTTCAGTCGATGTGGGAAAGGTAGTGATCTCGCGATCGCGCAGGTTGTAGGAGCGACAGACCTTGATCTCTTTAAGCCCCGTTAAGATGTCGAACTTCGTGATCGCAAGTCCAGTGGGAGCGTTCAAGCGGGCAGCGTGTCGTAGCGCGACGAGATCAAGCCAACCGCATCTTCGTGGCCGCCCGGTGGTCACACCGAACTCCGCGCCGGCGCTCTGCAGCCATTCTCCCTCTTCGCCAACAAGCTCCGTGGGGAACGGCCCGCCTCCCACACGCGTCGTGTAGGCCTTGGTCACTCCCAGGCGACGTTCGACATGAAGATTCCCAATTCCAACCGCATGCGGCAGGCCCGCATAGACGGTCGAGGACGACGTGACGTAGGGATAGGTGCCGTAGTCAACGTCGAGAAGAGCCCCTTGCGCTCCCTCAAAGAGCACCTCTTCCCCACGCGCAATCGCTTTCTGAATCGCTCCTGAGGCGTCTCCGATAGACGAGATGAACAGCTCAGCAGAGGCAAGCAAGTTATCAGCAAGGTTACTTGCGGAGAGGCTTGTGATCGATTCCGCCTGGGGCCAAGTGCGCTGAAGCAGCTCCAAACGCCGGGCAAGTTTCTCCTCCAGTCGCGTCCTATCTAGCAGGTCAATGACGCGAATCCCGACACGCGCCGCACGATCTCGGTAGGCAGGGCCAATCCCGCGCCGCGTGGTCCCGATCGCCTTCCCGCTCCCCTCCAAGTCCTCCAGGACGCGGTGATAGGGGAGGATCAGGTGCGCATTCTCCGCGATGAGCAGTTCCGGCCTCCTGCCAAGGTGCTTCGCGATCGTCTCGTACTCCTCACGCAGCACGGCAAGGTCGATGACCATTCCACTGGCAAGTACCGAACGAACCCCGGGATAGAAGGCACCGGCAGGAATCTGGTGTGTGCCAAACTTCACCCCACGGTCGATCACGGTGTGGCCGGCATTCGGCCCACCGTTGAACCTAACGACCATCTTCGCGTCCTTAGCAAGGAGATGCGTGATCTTTCCCTTTCCTTCGTCGCCCCACTGCATCCCCAACACCGCTGTTGCCATCTTATCCTTCCTTTGCGGCAACGCGCCGCAGCCCGACATTCAATGTCGCACCGTCGAGCTCAAATTCCCGCTCGATCTCCTGTCCGCCTCCGATCTTATCCTCGATCGAAGTTGCCAGCACCTCCGCGGCGATCGCCTCACGGTTGTTTGCCATCACCTGCGCCGTGGTCTCATCCGCCTCGTAGGAGAGGACGATACGATCCGTCACCTCGAACCCAGCCTCCTTGCGCAAGACCTGTACGCGGTGGGCAATCTCGCGCACCCAGCCCATCTCCCGCAGTCGGTCATCGATACGCGCGTCCAGGAGCAGGCGTGTGCCACCCTCTTCCACGAGGACGAATCGCTCCGGCAGTTTCGCTTCGAAGATCACATCATCGGTGTTGATTGTGATCTCATTGCCATCGATATTCACTGTCACTGCGCCAGTGCTCAACACCTCGCGGATCGACTCCGCGCTCTGAGCCTTGATCCACTCTGCTCCCCGTTGCGCCTGCACACCTAGCCGCGGGCCGAGGGTACGGAAGTTGGGAGTGGGTGTCTCCGTGAAGTAGCTCGATAGATCGGGCACAAGCTCGACCTTCTCCACGTTCAGTTCGGTGTCGATCAGAACAACAACCTCCTCGGTGAGGTTCCCCTCGGTGAGGTTCCCCTCGGTGAGGCCCGCCTCGGTGAGGTTCCCCTCGTAGGGGTTCCCCTTAGTGAGACTTGTCTCAGTGAGACTTGTCTCAGTGAGACTTGTCGCTTCCTCAGCGGAGACGATCACGCGAGAGAGCGGCTGGCGCACCTTCACCTGCGCCTGGTTGCGCGCTTGGTGACCCAGGGAGACGATTCGGCGAGCTAGATCCATCTGGCTCTCGAGATCGTGATCGATGGCATCAGCCAAACTGACCGGGTAGCGGCAGAGGTGAACGCTCTCCACATCATCAACGGTCCGAAGCCGCTGGTAGATCGCCTCGCTGATGAACGGAACGAACGGGCCGAGGAGCTTGGCAAGCTCCATCAGAACGTGGTAGAGTGTCGCATAAGCAGCTACCTTGTCACTTCCCATCCCTCCTCTCCAAAAGCGCCGCCGCGACGAACGAACGTACCAGTTGGAGAGATCATCCAAGAAACCATCCAACGCGGCCGTCGCCGCGACCACGTCGTAGGCGTCCATCCCGTCCGTCACTCCCCTTATCGTCGACGCCAGGCGAGAGAGGATCCAGCGGTCGAGCGCGGTCAGGTCACCGTGATCGAGCTTATCCCGCTGCGGATCGAAGTCGTCGATCGAAGCGTACAGAGCGAAAAAGTCGTAGGTGTTGCGCAGCGTATCGAGGAACTTGTACAGCGCGTCCTTGACCACATCCGCGCCCAGCCGCTTCGACTTCCAGGGGGCACTCGACGAGTACAGGTACCAGCGCAGCGTATCCGCGCCGTAGACGTCGATCAGTTCCCAGGGGTCGACCACGTTTCCCTTACTCTTGCTCATCTTGAAGCCATCTTCATCAAGCCCAAGACCCGTGACGACGCAGTTACGGTACGGCGCCTGCCCATGGATGATGGTGCTCGTGGCAAGGAGCGTGTAGAACCAGCCACGCGTCTGATCCATCGCTTCACAGATGAAGTCGGCGGGGAACGATTCTTCAAACTTTTCCTTGTTGGCAAACGGGTAGTGCCACTGCGCCGTGTGCATCGAGCCTGAATCGAACCAGGCATCAATCACGTTCGTCACCCGGTGCATCGTCTTGCCGCACTTAGGGCATGCCAGATCAACCTTGTCGATGTACGGGCGGTGCAGTTCGACGCTCTTCGCCAGCTCCTTATCGAGGGCACGATCCACGAGATCATCGCGGCTACCGACGGCGATCGTCTCCCCACATTCCTCACAGACCCACAGGTTGAGCGGTGTTCCCCAGTAGCGATCGCGGGAGAGGGCCCAATCCTTAAGATTAGCGAGGAAGTCTCCGAGCCGCCCGGCCCCCACATGCGGGGGATACCAGTTGATCGCCGCGTTGTTTACGATCATCTGATCCTTCACCGCCGTCGTCTTCACGAACCACGAGTCGAGGGCGTAGTAGAGAAGCGGCGTGTCACAACGCCAGCAGAACGGATAGTCGTGCTCATATAGAGCGAGCCGGTACAATACCCCACGCGCCTTCAGGTCATCGACGATCTTCTCGTCGGCCTGTTTGACGAACATCCCTTCGCACATAGGGAACGCTTCGGTAAAGCACCCCGCGAGATCGACGGGCTGTAAGAACGGAAGATCCTGCTCCAGACCGAGCTGGTAGTCGTCCTCACCGAACGCTGGCGCCGTGTGGACGATTCCCGTCCCGTCCTCCATATTGACGAAGGAGGCGGCGTGCACACGGTAGGCACGCTCATCCTTCAACAGGCGGTACGGCGGTTCGTAGGTTAGGCCAACCAAATCCGCTCCGGAAAACTCGCGCACGGCGTGATAGTCCCCATCGAGGGCGCGGTCGAGTAGGTCCTTAGCAAGGATGATCCGCTCACCGTCCTGCTCAACCTCGGCGTAGAGTGCACCCTCCGCGACAGCAAGGCCGACGTTCGCCGGGAGAGTCCACGGGGTCGTCGTCCAGGCGAGAAGCGAGGTCTTCCCGGGAAGCTCGACATCGTACTGCGAGTCGCCATCGGAGGTGATCGGCATCCTCACGAACACGGATGGGTCCTTCACCGCGCGGTACCCCTGCGCCACCTCGTGCGAGGAGAGCCCGGTCCCACAACGCGGACAGTAGGGGAGGATCTTGTGGCCTTTGTAGAGCAGACCCCAGTCGTACATCTGCGAAAGCTCCCACCAGACGCTCTCAATGTAGTCATCGGTGTAGGTGACATAGGCGTTCTCAAGATCGATCCAGAATCCCATCCGGTCGATCATCCGCTCCCACTCGCCCTTGTACCTCCATACCGATTCCTTGCAGCGCTTCACGAACTTCTCTACGCCGTACGCCTCGATCTCCGGCTTGCTGTTTACGCCAATCTCCTTCTCCACCTCCAGCTCAACCGGAAGACCGTGCGTGTCCCAACCGCCCTTGCGTGCGACGTAGAACCCTTGCATCGTCTTATAGCGGGGGAAGAGGTCCTTGTACACGCGCGGCATCAGGTGCCCAAAGTGAGGCTTCCCGTTCGCCGTCGGTGGTCCCTCGAAGAAGACGTACCGCGGACCGTCCTTGGTTGCATCCAGAGACTCTCGAAACGTTCCTTTCTCCTTCCACAACGCCAGGACTTTTTCCTCGCGGACGACAGGGTCTTTGATCAGCTTCTCATACTGCGACATCACTCTACTCCTTTACACAAAACGCTCTTAGGCTACAAGAAAAGGCAGGAATCAACGACAGACAATACCGAGGTGTGCCCCGCTAACGGGGCACGCTAATATAGATCAGAAGTGGCAAGAAAACCAGGTTTATCATCAGCATAATAGGATCACGGCTCATCTTAGCGTCGCAAACACTCGAAATCAAGCCGGTTATCACAGCAGAAGCGGTTCTCGGCCTTCTTGACTCGCGTGTCGCGGCGGATACACAAGGCTGTGATTGCTGCATTTTGACGTTCCAGGTTCCTCTCAGATATAGGATTGCAGCACGTGTCACTAAGAGAGCAATCCTGCAAGCAAAAATCCGAACCCGGAGATAAGAACTCCATCTATCCTCGTATCCTTTACCGATGCGCACGGCTTGCTGCTTTGCGCACCGTAGAGATCCTCAGAAATGCGGCATTGCAAGACCTGACCCCGAATACAGGTTGAACAAGGCGGCGCTTCTGCAACACCTATCGCCAGCGGATGACGATTGACTCGCGTGCGAACAGCCGAACGGCGAAATGCACCATCAGCGCGTCAAGCGCGATCAAGCCGAGCGATAGGAGCGCTGTCGATAGCGGGGTGAACCAAATCAATCCGGTTACCTGCAGGATGATCAACGCGAAGATCGGTAACACGACGAGCACGGCCAAGCCCTGCGCCCCCTTAGCGTCACGGGCGCGGGAGGAACCGATGACACCGACCACAAAACTGAGCAGCGAAACAGCGGGCATCAGCACGAACAGCGAGATGGCCCACGTCGCGTTCAACACGTAGGGGAACAGGGCGCCCCACCCCAGCAACGAAGCGAGCAACACGAACAACCCCGTGCTCGCCCAGGCCGCGGCCAGAGCCGGAACGGCCCCAGCGAGAATCTTGCCCACCAGCAATTCCCAAGTGCGCACGGGGGTGGCAAGCAACGGCTCCAGGGTTCGGTTCATCTTCTCCTCGACAATGCTCTGCGTGGCGAACACGTTGGCGATCATCGCCGGAATCAGCAGGACGAAGAACTGGAACTGGCCAAGGATGAGCAGGCGGAAGGCGTCTGTGGCATCGAGATTGCTACCCTGCGGAACCGTCACGGCGATCAGTGACGGATTGACATAGCGTGGAAGAACCCAGGAGAGCAACAGCGCCTGACCGATCAAGAGAGCGGGAATCACCACCAGAAACAGGAGACTGCTCGGTGTCCGAGCCATACCCGCCCATTCCATCCGCAAGACGTTTGCGATGCGGCGCCTCATGGCATGTCCTCCCTCACAAGGCTGAGATAGACGTCTTCCAACGACCGTTCGTCCTCGCGGACCTGCAGGACCTCCGCCCCCAGCACGACTAGGCGGGATACAAGTTTCGGTCGATCTCGGTCGATGTCCTGTAACGAAACGATCAGCGTTGATGAATCCCGGACATCGCGCGAAACCGTGTTGACGAAAGGTTCAGCGGAGATGGCGGCCATCAATTCGTCGGTAAGATTTTGGATCTCGACTCGAACCTGCGGGGTGAATTGACGATCGCGCAGCGCCTGGGTTGTGTCGAGGGCGACCAACCGCGTTTGGAACACGCCAATGCGATCGCAAATTGCCTCGGCCTCGGACAGGTTGTGCGTAGACAAGAGAATCGTCCGTCCCTCGCCCTTAAGCTGCAGAACGAGTTCACGAAGACTCCTGGCTGCCTCTGGATCCAAGCCAGCCGTCGGTTCGTCGAGAAACAGCACCTCCGGCTCATGGAGCAGCGTTCGTGCCAGGGCGAGTTTCTGCTTCATCCCTTTGGAGAACGTGCCCACTTTATCCTCGGCTCGATCGAGCAACCCCATGGTTTCCAGACTTGCTTGTACAGCGTTGGGCACATCAAGGTTCGGGTAGAACCCAGCGAAGTAGGCGAGATTGCGTGCGGCAGACAACCGTTCGTAGAAGCCCGGAGATTCAGTCAAGAAGCCGATGTGCTCATGAGCCCGCTCGGGGTGCCGGGCCGGATCGATTCCAGCCACCGACGCCGTGCCCGAGGTTGGGGCGATGATCCCCGCCAACATGCGAAGGGTCGTCGTCTTGCCCGCGCCATTCGGTCCGAGCAATCCAAGGATCTCCCCCGGCTGGGCCTCAAACGTCAATGCCTCCACAGCCACGCGGTCGCCAAACGCTTTCGTCAACCCTTCCGCTCGAATCATATCTGCCCACTCCTCAGAAACACGAGCAACTGTACAACAACCGTCCCAACCCTTCCACCCAGTCGACTCGATGACTCAATGAGAGGCAAGTGCACATAGGATCTGACCTGGGAGGTCAGGTCCTGAGGGCACAAAGCTCATGGTGAGGACGGATTCGACGACGCTCTCCCCGGATTGAGATCGGTCAGTTGCTCTAGAAGTGAGGTTTGGGGCCTCGGTATCTGGCCAAGCGTCAAGAGATGCAAGAAGCCGGGTCTGACCCCCATACACAACCGATACTTCTTTCCTAACAGAGTTGTGTGACCCACAAGGCAGCAATCCGATGATGCCATCTGTTCGCGCTTAGGGCGTCGACGTGTCCGTTGAACCGCCCGGCGAGCCGCCCTTCTGGGGGACGACGTAAACCGTTTGAGTGGGATAGGCGAACTCGATCCCATTCTCCTCGAATTGCTGATAGATAGCGAGGTTGATTGCCTGCTGGCTGTCCATGTATGCGTTGTAGTCGGAGACGAGAACGTAGTAGACCGTCTCGAACTTGAGAGAGGAGTCGTTGTAGGCGCTGAAGTGGGAGCGGTCGAAGCGCGTGTTTTCCTGCGCTTCGATGATTTCGCGGATCATGGTGGGTATTTGCTCCAGCTTGGCGTGCGGCGTCTGATAGGTCACGCCGATTGAGAACACGACCCGGCGCTCGTACATTCGCTTGTAGTTGCGAATCCGGCTCTGCAGGAGGTCCTTGTTGGAGAGGATCAGCTGCTCGCCGGAGAGGCTACGCAGGCGCGTTGTTTTGAGCCCGATCCGTTCCACCGTGCCAAGGAGGTCGTCTAGGATGATGAAGTCGCCGATGACAAACGGCTTGTCTAAGACGATAGATAGGGAGGCGAATAGGTCGCCGAGGACGTTTTGCAGCGCGAGCGCGACCGCTATTCCGCCGATCCCCAGTCCGGCTATTAGTGACGTGATCTTTATGCCCAGGTTGTCGAGGGCGAGGAGAGCAAGCACGGTCCACAACAGGAGCTTACCCAGAATGCCGAAGGCGCGAATGGTGGTGGCCGTTGCCGAATCTTTCTCGATGCGCTTTTCCGCCGTGCGTCCTATCCAGAATGTGATGATCGTGTTTCCCCAAAACGCTACCTGCAGAAGGAAGGAGAGAAGCATCAGCGTCTTCACTGCCCGATTAGCGGCAGCCGGGATGGTTAAGGTGAGCGCCCCCGCGTAGAGTCCGAGAAAGATGAGGAAGAAGAGCCGGGTGCGGCCAAGGAGGTCTACGATGAAGTCGTCGATGTCTGTCTTCGTCCGCGCAGCGATGGCGGCGAGCTGGTGAGTGGCAAAGCGCCTGCCGAGCCACAAGACAAGCGGGATTACGGCAGCAATGGCTGCGGCGAGAAACCACAGCCATACCGGATTGTAGTAGAAAACTGTCTTGAGAAAGTTCACTCAGTTATCCCTCTTCGTTTCATTGTCACGTTTGGCCATCATTCTACCTGATCGGCCGCCACCTTCGCCAATCCAAGCAAGGAATCTTGAGAAGGCGCCTTGACCGCTCGTAGCAAAGACAGGCTGTGACAGACTAATCATACCGTGTGTTCTCTTAAGCCTCTCAGACGTCACTTCTGGTTCTCGATGCAGGCAATGCAGATCTGGATCTTGTCAAAGTCGATTGCAGCATCAGATTCCTCTCGAAATATCCTCGAGTATCCTCATCGGACGGGCAAGACAGAACCTGTGTCGATAGCCCCAGAAGATTCAGCGCAGTTGGTCCGCTAGGCTGAATGCGCCAGCCGGACTTGTGCGCTACGGCTTAGCTGTTTGGTCGATATCCGGGCTCAACTCGGTCTTGAGCATATCACTGTAGCGTTAATATTCGCAGATGCCTCAAGCAAGCCTCCTGATGGTTTCCTTCTTCAGGAGGCGGTGCAGTGTGACATCGATGGCCGAACGGATGGCGAAGGCCGAGAAGTGGATTATGGAGAACGCCCAACCCCTCCCCTTCCCGTAGATCTTACTTAACACTCTACTGTTCGTACTTGTCGCCATCATGTGCCTCCATCATGTGTAAGGAATAATGCCCTGTTCTTCTTACACGAGCAAACACGATGTTGCTGTTGCCGAATCGATCGATCCAATTGCCGAGATACCGATAGCCCAGTTCATCTCGGAACAGTCTAGTGACACGGTTCTGAGTGGCGCGCTTTGGTTGGCCGATGAAGGTCATGAGTCTTTTCTCCCTTTGCGTAGCAGGTTCAGTCGGGCCGCGCCTGCGGCGGTGAGCCGGTATTGTTGTAGCCGGCTGTTGGGTTTGCCGGGGATGGTCATCTCGACGTTCTGTTCCGCCTATTCCTTGCCAAGGTGCTCGGTTTGCCGGACCGCAGTGTCGACTTTTCGCCCGCACTGCATAGCCTGAGCCTATAGAAAATGTGGCATTGCAAGACCTGACCCCGAATACTGACCCCGGATACTCGCTAACAGCATCGGCCTATCGAGTTTCTCGCAATCCCTGCAGCCGGGAGTTCGGTCTGCTGCTTCGAGAAGGTCAAAGAGCTCACGTGCTTGGCGGAATAGGCCGCGAGATTTGCATGGGCATCTCCGCTTCGAAATCCAGAGCGGTCGACCTCCTCCCCTATCTCGGGGTTCCGTCAGACAGACTTAGCAGGGTAGCGCGGAGTTCTTCCTGCATGCACGCAGTCCACGCGTCGCTCTCAGGGAAGAGCGACGTTCGGGAGACTCCATTTTCCTCGAGCTCCCTGAGAACAGGTTGCCGGACCCGGTTGTCAATAAAGATTTTGATGACTGGCCTGCGACGCAGTTTCTCTACTAACCGTTCGTTGAGAGGGTTTTTGAACCACCCAACCAGAGATCTCGGATACACGTCTTCTGGCGAAACGTCGAACATGCCGTAGAGGTTCTGCTCCAGCGAGTAATCCAGGTTGAGACCGAACAGGAAGCGGCCTTTCTGGATTCGCTCGCGAGAGCTTGCGGCACGCGGTACACCCGCTGCTGCAGCTGGCCCCTCATACTTGGCTCCCAAGGTGAGGTTCAGCAGGTCGCCTGCGTCCAGAGCGTCTCTGCAAGGGATTCTGACTCCGTCTGTATCGCACAGTATCTGCTCCAGCCTCCCGCGGACCACCGCGTCATTGATTGCCCAGACGACGGAGTGTCCAGAATCAGCGGCCTCTTCCAGAGCGAAGAAGGTAGCCACTAGCAGGGAAGTCGTGAGGTCGAGGAGCCGCGTTGGGCCTCCGTAGTGCTGCATGATTGCGAGCCAACCCATTGCATCGTGCAGGTGCGGTGCATCGGGGAGCCATTGCGAGACCCGGCACGGCCACTCTCTAAGAAGGTGCTGTTCGATGTCAGCCTGGGTCCCTCCGTGTGTTTGAACCCAGCGCTCTAGTGTGGGCTGTAGACGCCAGCGGAGGTCGCTGTGGCCACGGAACATCCAACCAGGCAACTCCCGGCCTAGCCCCTGTAGGTCCTCCCAGGACTCCACACCAACGGGTAGTGTTATGTCCGAGGCACGAAGCTTCCTCATGTTTGTATGGGATCCTCTCTCAGCGAGGCATTCGCGCCGGGCGTCGAGCATCGCTTCTCTGCGATGGACTGGGGTCCTTCGAAGGCGGATTGGAGTCCCTCGATGATTTCGGCAATGAGGATATCAGGCAACCTAGCTGTCATGTGTAGCCTCCATTCTTCGACGAATCTCCTCCGGGGGCAGACCAAAGCCCATTAGAGCGGATAGCTCTCCAAGATAGGTGTCGAGACGCATCTTTCTTTCAAGCACCAAACTCCGGGTCATCCTGAAAGCATCGAAGAACTCCTCAGGTGTTGCTGCAGTATCGCGTAATGCTGAATAGAAGAGATCATCCAGACGACCGAAACTCAAACTTGTGGCGTCCACAAGCGGATACAGGATGACCATGTACGACGCAATCTCACTCGACGCGAGTCCCGTGATCACAGACATCTTCTCAATTGACTCCAAAGCTTCCGGGAGGTCCTTGATCGGGAAGTTCCTGAACATGAGTTGACGGACACATTCGGCTCGTTCAACCGGGCCCAGACTTTGTGTTCTCGCCTTCTTGGAGAGAGACCTGAGCTTCTTTTCACTGATATTCGGGTCCTCACGCTCGGCGAAGTTGGCTGCTTGAATGTAGATGTACTGCGCGTCTTTTTCGATTCGGATGGATGCAGCCACCAGACAGAACCCAGTGAGCAATCCATAGCCTCCGACGAACACCCAGAATCTTGCCGGACTCCAGGTCATCGACAGCGCTGGAAGGAGACCGATTATCAGAGTCAGGAAGGCTTCAGTGTAGCTCCGCGTTCTGACAAAAATGGCTCCGCTTGCTATGAGAACTAGCGCGAGAACCGCTCCCTGCGCAGCAAGCTCACTTCTCGAGATCAGAAACCCGAAAAACAGGATCAGAAGAACAAGTGAGATCGCAGCTGCTGGGAAAAGCCGGTACAACGAGAGAGTGAGGCCACCCAAACTGCGTGCCACCGCCGTCAGACTCCTGCCAACGCCATTCTCATCGCCTGGCTGTCTGGTCAACTCTGTGGTACCTCCTTCGACGGGTGGATGTGGGAGGGCCAGTTGCGGGGCTTGGGGTGGCCGGGTTTCCATTCGTGGAGGGGGAGTACGTTGGCGTGTCCGTCGGCTAGTGACTGCATTCAGTACCTCCACTCCGCGTGGGCAAGCGGAGCTACATTGAGCTCGTCCCGTAGCGTTCGCCATTGCGGCAGGAATCGATCCATCAGCACGATGAAACGAGCGTTATGCGAGCGCTCGATCAAATGCACCATTTCGTGCACAACGAGATACTCCAAACACTCGCGTGGTTTCCTGGCTAGATCCGTGTTGAGCCGGATGCTTTGTTTCTCGGGGTTGCAGCTTCCCCACTTGGTCTTCATACGCTGGACGTAGAAGCAATTGACGATGACGTCCATTTGGCCTTCCCACTTGGTAATCAATGCAGGCATTGCGGACTTCAGTTGTTCCCTGTACCAACTCTCAAGGAGCATATGTCGTTTTTCGGTACCGGTGTCCGGGCGGACCCCCAAGATCATCTTGTTGCCCTTCAGTGTCACGGAGGGGGGCTGATCACGCTCGATGACTTGGAGCAGGTATCTCTTGCCCCACACATAGTGGCTCTCGCGATCGACGAAGTCTCTCGGCGTTTCCCTGCTCTGTTCTCTCAATTTGCCTTGCTGCTTCTTGATCCAGTCCAACTTGGAGATAGCAAATACGCGGATCGTATCAATGCTCATGTTGGCAGGAGCGGAGATTCGGACACGCCCCGTAGGCGGGTAGACGCTCAGGTGGACATTCTTGATTTCCTTCAGGACTACATCTACAGAGATGTTGCCAAGCTTGATCTGCTCCACCATCAGTATTCCGCCTGCGCCTTGATGACTGGGAAGATTTGTTCAACTGCGGCCTCATCCCCCAACACCTTGTACAGTGCCGCCTTGACAACCTGCTCCTTGGGACCGCCGTTGTCACGCCAGTCATCCGGCCGAGCCTTCTTCACCATCTCATCGATCGCTATTGACAGTGCGAGCATCGGGTCTTCTGAACTTTCATATTTCGCCATGATGTCGGCTACGTGATCCACTGGAGCGGGCTTCAGATTGTTGTATACAGCTCGTAGTGCCGGGCTCTTCTTCAGCGGCTCAGGCGTATCATCCGCGGCACCAACGCCCACGCTCTTCGCTAACTCCGCCACACGCTTCAGGTATTCCTCGTACTCGATAGCCTTGGCTTTCCGCAGGGCGATGATCTCATCCAGTAATGCGGACATCTTGTCGTAGAAAGCGGGATCAGTCAGGCGTTCCTTGATGATTTTTCGGCGCACGTTGTTCTCGATGGTCTCCGCAATTGCAGTTCTATTGCCTCTTAAGCCTCCGAGCTGTGTATTGATCACATTGGCAATGCCTGTCTTCACGATCAACTCCAGCAAGCTCATGTTGTCGAAGGGCGAAATCTTCCTCGGCTCGTCGGCCTCGATGTAGGTATCAATCAGGTGCCTCATGTCGGCTTCGTACGCCTTGAGGTCAAGCGTTTCGCCGCTTGCTCTGCGGATGATCTCACGGACATCGAGATAGTGGTCAATGCGTTCCTTGATCCGAGTGATGTTAGCAGCGGTATATCCGGCCCGATCTAATTCGTCGCTGATATTAGCGTAGGCGCGGATCAAGGCGGCTGTTGATTTGTATAACGCGGCACGTTGGGGCTCGTGCTGCTGAAGATCCTCAGCGATCTCCGTATTGCCGCAGAAGTAGTGAATGTGCTCTAGCTCGCCCATGGGCGGCTCAACGGGCTCGCAAAGCAGAGCAAGGGCCTCCAGCGCGTTGTCGAGTCGTTCCCTACCCCGCTTCACTCGATCCTGCAACAGGATTTCTGGTGCGGCCTCGCCTTCACTGTGATCAAGTTCCGAGGTGTAGACGGCAATGGCGTCTTCCACCTTCTTGAACAGATCCTTGTAGTCGACGATGTAGCCAAACTCC